>Ga0210400_10000023_pt1 | contig 287990 bp, 233 predicted proteins | sample IncBWH26MmetaG_FD_155456 | JGI IMG/M metagenome (GOLD analysis project Ga0210400, IMG submission 155456) | Forest soil microbial communities from Barre Woods Harvard Forest LTER site, Petersham, Massachusetts, United States - Inc-BW-H-26-M | ecosystem: Environmental > Terrestrial > Soil >... | reverse complement strand
CCCCACATCCCTTGCCGCCCTCACCCCCCTCGAATCGGAGCTCTCCGCGTCCCCCAACTACGTGATGTGGTACGTCCACTGGGGCGGCGCCTACAGCGCCTACAACCCCACGGACGTCCAGAACGTGATCACCCACAACGAAACCCCCGTGATCACCTGGATGTCCGACGACCCCACCACCACCACCAACGCCTACCCCCTGCGCCAGATCGCCGCAGGAGTTTTCGACAGCTATGTCCGAAGCTGGGCCGATGCCCTGCGCAGCGTCCGCCACCGCGTCCTGCTCCGCTTCGACCACGAGATGAACGGGAGCTGGTCGCAGTGGTCGACCGGCGTGTCGGCGCAGATCCCCGCCGACTACGTCGCCGCCTGGCGCCATGTCCACGACGTGTTCGCCGCCGAGGGCGTCACCAACGTGCGGTGGGTGTGGAGCCCCAACGTCGCCTACACCGGCTCCACGCCGCTGCAGCTGCTCTACCCCGGCGACGCCTACGTCGACGTTGCTGCCATCGACGGCTACAACTGGGGACCCGTCGACCTCTTCCACACCTGGCAGAGCTTCTCCCAGGTGTTCTCGCCGACCATCGCCCAGGTGCAGGCGATCACCCACCGCCCGCTGATGATCGGCGAGGTCGCCTGCGGCACCGTCGGCGGCGACAAGGCTGCCTGGATCACCGACTTCTTCGCCACCCTGCACCGCACCCCGGCGATCACCGGCTTCATCTGGTTCAACGCCAACAAGGAGGAGGACTGGCGCATCGACAGCTCCCCCGCCACCACCGCCGCCTTCCAGGCCGGCCTGGCCTCCTGACCCCGTCGGGCGCGGTCAGCCCGCCGAGGGATCGGCGATGTGCACCATGACCACGCGCACGTCACCACCGGCGACGTCGTGGGCCGACCAGATCACCTTGCCCTGGGTGATCAGCGAGGTGACGTCGGCATAGGAGGCGGGGTCGTTGCGGACGAGGTAGCGCAGCAGCGAGTCGTCGACGATGAACGCGGTGGTGAGGTGCGGCGAGTGCAGGCACCAGCGGTCGAAGTAGTTGCATGACAGCGGCAGCCGGTGCCCCGGCAGCGACGTCGAGTGCTGCAGCTCGACGCCGTCGTAGCCGCCGTCGAGGAAGGCGTCCTGGGGCGGGACGAGGAGGCGTGCGGCGATGGTGAGCTGCGTCTGCTTCAGGGCGTCACTGCCGCTGTACGCCTGGGCGACGGCGGGGATCGACGGGGCCAGCAGCAGCACGGCCGCGAGCCCCATGGCTCCACTGGCGCGCGCCAGCGGACCCAGTCCCCACAGGCGTTTCTGGACGAAGTCGCGCTGCAGGAAGTCCCAGGTTCCCACCACCGCGGCGATCACCCAGATGGGCAGCGCCGCGGCGACGTAGTAGTCCTGCACGATCCAGCCGCTGCCGAAGAGCACCCAGTAGCCCAGCGCCATCAGCCCCAGGGCGCGGCGCGCGCGGGTCGAGGCGAACACGGCCAGCCACACCGCGGCGGCGGCGGTGAGCAGCATGAAGAACGGCTGCAGGTCGGACCAGCCGCCGTGCACCGTCCAGAACTGGCTGCCCGGCGTGAAGAAGCCGCCGTCGTGGTTGCGCGAGGTCTCGTGCAGCAGCGGCGCCAGCAGTGAGGGATGGTTGCCGGGGAAGAACTCGCCCTGCCGGAGCACCCAGACGAGGAACCCGCCGGGCACCACGGCGCTGCCCAGCAGCAGCATGCCGGTGGCCAGCAGGCGCCGTCCCTTCGGCCAGGCGAAGCAGAGAAGGGCGAAGCCCGGCACGGTGACGATGGCCACCTCCTTGGAGAACATCGCCATGCCCAGGCAGAGCCCGGCGAGCAGCACGCGCGGGACGAACCAGCCGCGTCCTTTGGCGGGCGGCATGGCCAGGTAGAGAGCCACCACCGTCCAGAAGGCCGCGAACGGGTCGAGCTCCAGCCAGCGCGCGTACCACAGCTCCAGCGGGGAGAGCACCAGCAGCACCACCGCGCCGAAGGCGACCAGGTCGTGCCGGGTGAAGCGGCGGACGATGAGGTAGACCAGCGGCGCCTCGATGGTCGCGAACACCACCATGAGCAGCCGCCCCTGCTGCACCGCCGTCAGGCCGCCGACCCCGGGCACGACGTGCCCCAGCCCGTCGAGGAACCGGTACCAGCCGGCCAGCAGGACGGGCGCGCCGGGGAGATGGGCCAGCGAGTACAGCGCCGCGTGGCTCTGACCGTGGAGGATGCCCCACGCCTGCGCCGCGATCTGCCCCTCGTCCTCCTTCAGCCTCGGGTAGCCGAAGACGTTCCAGAAGGTGAGCGCGGCGGCCAGCAGCGACGACAGCGCCGCCACCAGCCACGGCCGCGCCACCACCCGCGCGACCAGCCGGCCACGGGCGCGCTGCGCCGGAGCAGTGGGGAGATGCTGCCGCTCCGCCACCGACGGCGGCAGCAGGGCCATGTCGGCCACGTTGCGCTGTCCTCTGGCGATTGTGGCTTCCCGGGAGGGCTGCATCAGGAGACGCCCCGCCCGCAGCGAATCTTGCGACCGGCGGAGCGTGGGCTGAGCTCAGGCCGCGGCTCTGGACCGGCGCCGCCGGGTGCGGCGGTGGGTGAGCAATGCCAGCCCCGCGGTCAGCGGGGCCAGGGGCAGCAGCGGCAGCTCCGGGACCGAGGCCGGCGGCCCGAAGTCGAGCGCGAAGGCGCGCGCGGCGTGGCGCGGGGTGAGCCCGGGCGCGCCGTCGAAGGTGGCCAGGAGGCGGGTCGACCAGGTCGGCGCCAGCGAGGTGATGTTGAGCAGGCGGCCGTAGCCGAGCGGCAGGCTGATCCGCGCCCTGCCCGCCACGTCGGTGACGCCGGTCGCCTGGCTGACGTCCAGCCACTGCACGGTGAGGCCGGCCGCATCGGTGGCGAGGCCGAGCTGGGCGTCGAGGTGGACCGTGGCTCCGGCCAGCGGCGCGCCCGCGGCGTCGAGCAGGGTGACCGCCACGGTCGCGGGCGTGCCGTCGTTCGCCGCGGCCGGCGCGGAATCGATGGTCAGAGATGGCGAGGTCGCGGTGGAGGAGGGTGCGAGGCCGGCCCCGTCTCCGTGGTTGAAGCCGGACAGATAGTCGTAGGTGGTGTGGTCGGGGTCCTCGCCGGCCGGGCCGTCCATGCCGCAGGTCGTCCACTGCGTCGAACCCGAGGCGCCCGGCGAGGCGGGGCAGACCCCGTTGGCCGGGCTGGAGAGGATCTGCGGCGCGGCGCTGAGGGTGAGCAGCAGAGCGCCGTCGCCGTTACCCTGCATCGGGTCCCAGAAGCCGCCCGCGGCCAGGCCGCCGCCGCTGTCCGGCGAGGTGGTGACGGCGTGGCGCTGGGTGGCCTGGAAGGTGTCGCCGGGGCCGCCCATGTCGAGCAGCGCCGCCTGGGCCATGCCCGTCTCGCCGAGGCTGTTCCACGCGGACGCGCCCTGCATCGCCGAGTAGTCGAACTGCAGCGGCACCTCGGCGCGCGCCCCGGACGTGGCGGCGGCTTCGATCGTGTCCGTGGCCTCGGCGCGGTAGTCGGCGTGGCCGCTCCGATTCAGCAGCAGTGCATACGTGGTCGACTCGATGTTGGGCTCGGCGGCGCCCTGCACCAGCACCGTCGGCGGGGTGAAGCCGGTGATGTCGAGCGTCGATGCGGGCGTTCCGGCCAGCCTGTCGTTGATGTCCTCGCGCGCGACCGCGGTGTAGGTTGCGGCGCCCGCGCTGTCCAGCAGTGCGGTGCCCGCCCACGTCGAGCCCTGGCCGACGATGTGCACGGTGGTGTCGAGTCCGCGCGCCACGTAGGCGTCGACGGCCGCCGGCGCTGCGAAGGTGTGCGCCTCGGTCGACGACTGTTCGAGGTCGAAGGTGTTGCCGCTGCCCGCGTCGGAGAGCACCCCCAGGCCGGCGAAGTCGGCGGCGCCCTGGGCGCGCACGCCCCAGGTGCTGATGTTGGTGCCGTGCTGCTCGACCGCGACGCGGTAGCTGTGCGACCCGCCGCCCTCGACCAGCATGCCCGCACCGGTGTCGCCGTAGCCCTGCGCGTCGACCGAGGTGGCGGGATTCTGCAGCAGTTGATTGGGCCAGAGGTGGACGTCGGAGCCGGCGCGCGCGGTGACGCTGAAGCTGTCGGCGCCGCCGTCGTCGAGCAGGAAGCCGGCGCCGAGCAGTCCTTCGCCGGCGCCCTGCCCCGCCGCGCCGACCAGCGACGTGCCACCCGGCGCGGCGATCTCGCCGCCGTCGATGGCGTAGGTGTCGGCGCCTCCGCCGGTGGACATCAGCAGCCCGTAGGAGCAGTAGCCCTGCAGGTTCTGGCAGCCGCCGTTGGGGTCGTACTGCCCGTCGCCCTGGGCGAAGACGCCGCTGGTGATCGCCGGCGAGGTCGGACCGGTGGCGCTGAAGGTCGCCGCGGAGCCGGCGTCGGCGAGCACGCCCTGGCCGAGCGCGCCGCTGCCCTGGGCCACGGTGGCCTCCGGGATCGGGTAGCCGTTGTCGCGCACCCCCGGGGGCGGTGGCGCCACCGCCGTATAGGTGTGGCGGCCGCTCGACGCGTCGACCAGCATGCCCACGCCGCCGACGACTCCCGCGCCCTCGCCGAGGCTGACCGCGCCGTAATAGACGGCGGGCGCCGAGCCGGTGGCCAGCGGGAGCCGCGGCGCGGTGTACGAGTTGTTGCCACTGCCTGCCACAACCGCGACGGACAGCGGGACGTACGCGGTGGGCGACGCGGGGTCGGGGAACGGCGCGGCGCCCTCGAAGCCGCTGAAGCTGTTGTTCCCGCCCATGTCGACGAGCAGCGTCTCCGGCTGGGTGTAGGCGTTGTCGCCGCTGCCGCCGACGCAGAGCAGCGGGGTCTGGTCGAGCAGGTCGCAGCCGGTCGCGACGGCGGCGCCACCGTGTGGCATGGCGGCGGCCGCGCGCTGCAGCGCGGGCAGGTAGGCGTCGATCGCCTCGGCGACCAGCAGGGCCGCCTCCGGACCGCGCGACACCGCCCGGCGGGTGGCGTCGCCGAGCCGCACCGGCCCCAGCAGGGGCACCGGCGGACTCTGGGTGCGCGTCGTCCCCGAGACCGGGTTGCGCATGGTGACGGCGCCCGGCGCCGCCGCGGTGCGCGCGGCCACCGTGGACAGCCCGTCGAGCAGCTCGCCGACCTCGCGCCCCACCTCGCCGGCCGGCAGGGTGCCGAGGATGGTGCGCGCCGCCTCCACGGCGGCGAGCAGTCCGCTCACCGGCGCGCGCAGCTCGGACGGCAGCGATGCCACTCGCTGCTCGTCGGCGGCCGAGGGGCTGGGCAGCGACGGCACGGCGCCGAAGGGATGGCCGCCCGCGGCGGCGGTGGCCAGCATCGCATCGCTGAGGCGGCGCGTCGCCAGCGCGCCGCGCACGGCCGCGACCTGCCCGCGCACCTCGCTCATGCGGGTGCGCATCTCCGGCCGCAGGTAGGAGAGCGGATCGCCCGGGATCCCCTGTGGAACCACCGGGGTGCCTGATGCGGCGCGACCCGCGGCCGCCGCCGCCCGCGGGCTGGGCGCGAGGGCGCTCAGCAGGCAGGCGGCGATGGCGACGGTGCCGAGCGCGACCCCCCGGCGGCCGTCCACCGCGGCCTCAGCGCGTCTGCAGCCCGCCGCCCCGCCGCCGGCGACGCAGGGCCACCGCGGCGACTGCTTGCACCCCAGGTCCCCTTTTCGTCTGAACGCGTGGCCGCCACTGCATAGACCAGGGGGCGCGACCCGTTATTGCAGGAGCGGCTCGGGCTCTTCCAGCACTGCATACGGACTGCCCGCCGCGCCGATGTGCCCGTACTCCTCGACGGCCGCCGCGATGCTGCGGATGCGCGGCACCGGCGAGAGCAGCGGCGGCAGGAGGGCGAGCACGCCGCCCGCCGCCGCCACCCACAGCGCGGCGCGCAGCCCCAACCAGGTGCCGAGCAGGCCGCCGGTGAACGCGCCCAGCGGGATGGTGCCCCAGACCAGGAAGCGCATCGTCGCGTTCATGCGGCCCTGCAATCGCGGCGGGCAGATGCTCTGGCGCAGGCTGACCTGGGTGATGTTGTAGACGACGCTGCCGAATGAGCCGATGAGTCCTGACGCGATGAAGAACGGCAGCGGGATGGCGCGCGGCGCCGCGGGCAGGAAGACGTACGACACGGAGAACAGCACGGCGGTGACGATGATCAGCCGCCCCGCGCCCAGCCATCGCGACAGGCGCGCCGCCAGCGCGGCGCCGAGTGGCGCACCGAAGCTGCCCAGGCTGAACCAGAGGCCGATCAGACCGGCGGTCAGGCCCAGGTCGCGCACCGCGTAGAGGATCAGTACCGCCATGCCGATGTGGCCGAAGTAGTTGCCGATGCCGGTGCACAGCGCGATCGGCCGCAGCAGCGGGTGGCGCCACACGTATCGGACACCTTCGGCCAATTCTGAACGCATCCGGCTGCCCTGCACGCGCGGCTCGACGACCTCGGGTCGCCGGATCAGCAGCAGCGACGCCACCGAGACGACGTAGCTGGCCGCGTCCGCGGCGACGGCGATGGGCGCGGTGAGCAGGCCGACGAGCACGCCGCCCAGGCCCGGCCCGGCGATCTCCGCGGTGGCGCGGGAGAACTCCAGCTTGCCGTTACCGTCGACGAGCTGCTCGCGTTCCACCAGGGACGGCAGATACGACTGGTAGGCCACGTCGAAAAAGACCGTCAGCACTCCGACCACGAGGGACACCGCGTAGAGCTGCACCATGTGCAGCGAGTGCAGCCCCGCGACCACGGGAATCGACGCCAGCGCCACCGCCCGTCCCACGTCGGCGGCGATCAGCACAGGACGGCGCGCCATGCGATCCACCCACACGCCGGCGGGCAGGCCGACCAGCAGGAAGGGCAGGAATTCGAAGGTGCCCAGCAGTCCCGCCTGGAAGGCGTTGGCGCCGAGGGCCACCACCGCGGTCAGCGGGATGGCGAGCAGGCTCACCTGGCTGCCCAGCTGCGAGATCGACTGGCCGGCCCAGAGCTTCAAGAAGTCGGAATGTCGCCAGAGCGACGGAGAGGAGTTGGCCATGGCAGAGCAGAGCACGACGTCCGGGAGCGGGGCGCAATCATCGCACGGGGGCGTGCGGTTCGGCGGTGTGCTGGTGCTGGCGCTGATGGCGGTGGCATGCGGCAGTGGCGGCGCCACTGCACCGTCGCCCACCCCGGTTGCGCAGACCACCACAACTACTGACCGAACGGTCACCAGCGCGCCGTCCACAGCGGCGGCGCCAACCTCATCGCCGACGTCAGCGCCGGCGAGCACGCCGCTGCCCGCCATCGCCATCGCCCATCCCGCAACGGGCGAAACCGTGCACAGCCCCTTCCACGTCAGCGGCAGCGCCGACACCTTCGAAGCCACCTTCCGCATCCAGCTCCGCGACGCCGCCGGCAAGCTGCTCGCCGACCAGCAGGTGCGCGCCACCTCGGGCACGGGCACCCGCGGCAGCTTCGACACCGTCCTGACCACCGCCGCCCGCGGCGCGGCCACCCTGGTCGCGTACGAGCTGTCCGCCAAGGACGGGTCGCAGGTCAACACCGTCACCGTCCAGATCACCCTGGGCTGACCTGCAAGCTCCCGCGACCGGCGCACACCGCTCGCGCGACCCCCGCCACGGGCGTTACCGTGGGGCCCCGTGAGCTTCGACGGAACCTCCGACCTCGCCCGCGCGGCGGCCGGCCTGGCGGGACGCCTGCCCGCCGGTCTGGCGCCCGCCGCGCGGCTCGCCTACAACTACCGCTGGTCGTGGCTGCCCGAGGGCGACCCCGCGTTTCGCGCCATCGACCCACACCGCTGGGAGACCAGCGGCCACAACCCGGTGCGCCTGCTCCAGGAGGCCCCGCTGGAGGCCCTGGAGCGCGCCGCCGCGGACCCGCGCTGGAAAGCCCTGGCCGCAGAGCTCGACGCCGACCTGTCGCGCCCCCCGCTGCCGGCGGACGTGACGCCCGACCACCCGGTGGCCTTCCTCTGCGCCGAGTACGGCGTCCACCCCTCGCTGCCGATCTACTCCGGCGGCCTCGGCGTGCTCGCCGGCGACATGCTCAAGGAGGCCTCCGACCACGCCCTGCCCATGGCCGGGGTCGGCCTGCTCTACCGGCAGAGCTACTTCCGGCAGCACATCGACCAGAGCGGCTGGCAGCACGAGCACTGGGTCGAGCTCGACCCAGAACGCCTCCCCGCCGCCCTGGTCACCGGCGACCAGGGGCGGCCCCTGACCGTCTGCGTCCCCATCCGCGGCCGCGACGTGCTGGTCCAGGTCTGGCGCGTCGACGTGGGCCGCGTCCCCCTCTACCTGCTCGACACCGCCCACCCCGACAACTCGCCGATCGACCGCTGGATCACCACCCGGCTCTACGTCGCCGACCGCGAGACCCGGCTGGCCCAGTACGCGGTGCTCGGCATCGGCGGCGTGCTCGCCCTGCGCGCCATGGGCATCGACCCGGGCATCGTCCACCTCAACGAGGGGCACGCCGCGCTGGCCCCGGTCGAGCTGGCCCGCGAGGCCGTGGCGGCGGGCGCGAGCCTCGAGGATGCGCTCAGCTCGGCGCGGCAGCGCACCGTGTTCACCACCCACACCCCCGTCGCCGCGGGCAACGAGGCCTACAGCCTCGGCGAGCTGACCGCGGTGCTCGGCGACCTGTCCATCCGGCTCGGCGGCGAGGCGGACGCGGTGCTCCGCCTCGGCCGCGTCCACCCCGACGACGAGGGCGAGGGCCTCGGCCTCACCCCGCTGGGCATCCGCATGAGCCGCACCGCCAACGCGGTGAGCCGCCGCCACGGGATCGTCGCCCGGGCCATGTGGCAGCCGCTGTTCCCGGGCAGCGACGTCGACAGCGTGCCCATCGGCCAGGTCACCAACGGCGTGCACCTGCCCACCTGGATGTCGCCGCGCGTCCACACCGTGCTCGACCGGCACCTCGGTGACGGCTGGTGGCGCAACCCCTCCGACCCGCGCGTCGGTGCGGGCATCGACCGGGTGCCCGCGGCCGAGCTGTGGGAAGCGCGCAACGAGCTGCGCGCCCACCTCGTCGACTACGTGCGCGAGCGCAGCGTCGCCGACCGGCTGGCCCGCGGCGAGAACGCCGAGCGCGCCCAGGCCGCCGCGCTGGCCTTCGACCCCAACGTGCTCACCCTCGGCTTCGCCCGCCGCCTGGCCACCTACAAGCGCCTCCACCTGATCATCCAGGACGCCGCGCGGGCCCTGGCCCTGCTCGCCGGCTCGCGTCCTGTACAGATCGTCCTGGCCGGCAAGGCGCACCCCGCCGACGTCGAGGGCAAGCGCATCGTCCAGCAGCTCTTCGAGCTGAAGAACGCGCCCTTCGTCGCCGGTCGGGTGGTGTTCCTCGAGGACTACGACCTGGGCATGGCGCTCCGCCTGGTGGCCGGCTGCGACGTGTGGATCAACGTGCCCCGCCCGCCCCTGGAGGCGAGCGGCACCAGCGGCATGAAGGCGGCGATGAACGGCTGCGTCAACCTCAGCGTCCTCGACGGCTGGTGGGAGGAGGCGTGGGACGGTGAGAACGGCTGGGGCATCGGCTCGCCCGCCGGCGCCGACCCGGCCACCCAGGACGCCCACGACGCCGCGCAGCTCTACGACCTGCTCGAAGGCGAGATCGTGCCCGCCTTCCACGAACGCGACCAGGACGGCATCCCGCAGCGCTGGGTGGCGCGCGTGCGTGCCTCGCTGCGCACTGGAGTGCAGCGCTTCAGCAGTGCCCGCATGCTCGACGACTACCTGGCCGGCGCATACCGGATTCCCAAGGACTGAGAAAGGAGATCGCCGACGTGTCCGCCCAGCCGAAGACCATCGAGGCCCTGCTCGCCGAGCGCCGCGCCTTCCCGCCGTCCGAGGAGTTCCGGGCGCGGGCAAGGGTCACCGACGGCAGCCTGCACCGCGAGGCCGACGCGGACGTCGAGGCGTTCTGGAAGAAACAGGCCGAAACCTATCTGAGCTGGTACCGGCCGTTCGACTCCGTGCTGGAATGGGACCTGCCCTTCGCCCGGTGGTTCGGCGGCGGGCTGCTCAACGTGTCGTACAACTGCCTCGACCGCCACGTCGAGGCGGGCAACGGTGAGCGCGTCGCCTACCACTGGGAGGGTGAGCCCGGCGACACGCGCGCGATCACCTACGCGCAGCTGCTCGACGAGGTCTGCCGCTTCGCCAACGCGCTCAAGGCGCTGGGCGTGGGTCGCGGCGACCGGGTCGGCATCTACATGCCGATGATCCCCGAGCTGCCGGTGGCCATGCTGGCCTGCGCGCGCATCGGCGCGCCGCACTCGGTGGTGTTCGGCGGCTTCAGCGCCGACGCCGTGCGCGACCGCGTGAACGATGCCGAGGCCAGGGTGATCGTCACCGCGGACGAGGGCTGGCGCCGTGGCAACCGCGTGCCGCTCAAGGCCAACACCGACGAGGCGGTCGCCGGGGCGCCGAGCGTCGAGCACGTCGTGGTGGTGCGGCGCACCGGCGGCGAGGTGCGCATGCAGGACGGCCGCGACCACTGGTACCACGACCTGATCGCCGCGCAGCCGCCGCACTGCGAGCCGGAGCGGATGGAGTCCGAGGACCTGCTCTTCACCCTCTACACCAGCGGCACCACCGCCAAGCCCAAGGGCATCAAGCACACCACCGCCGGCTACCTGCTCTACGCGATGTACACCCACGACGTCGTCTTCGACATCCAGCCCGACACGGTGTACTGGTGCGCCGCGGACGTCGGCTGGGTGACCGGGCACTCGTACATCGTCTACGGACCGCTGGGCAACGGCGTCACCAGCGTGATGTACGAGGGCACGCCGGACCACCCGGCAAGGGACCGCTGGTGGTCGATCGTCGAGAAGTACGGCGTCACCGTGCTCTACTGCGCGCCCACCGCGATCCGCACCTTCATGAAGTGGGGCAACGAGCTTCCCGCGCAGCACGACCTCAGCACCCTGCGCGTGCTGGGCTCGGTCGGCGAGCCGATCAACCCCGAGGCGTGGATGTGGTACCGGGAGCACATCGGTGGCGGCCGCACCCCGGTGGTCGACACCTGGTGGCAGACCGAGACGGGCGGCATCATGATCGCGCCGCTGCCCGGATACACGGTCACCAAGCCGGGCTCGGCGACCACACCGCTGCCCGGCATCAGCGCCGGCGTGGTCGACGAGCAGGGCAACGACGTGCCCCTCGGCGGCGGTGGCTACGTGGTGCTCAAGCAGCCGTGGCCGGGGATGCTGCGCGGCATCTGGGGCGACGACGAGCGCTACGGCCAGACCTACTGGGCCAAGTACGGAAACATGTACTTCGCCGGCGACGGCGCGCGCATCGACGAGGACGGCTACTTCTGGTTCATGGGCCGCGTCGACGACGTGATGAACGTCTCCGGCCACCGCATCAGCACCACCGAGGTGGAGTCCGCACTGGTGGACCACCCCGCGGTCGCCGAGGCCGCAGTTGTGGCCAGGTCTGACCCGGACACCGGGCAGGCGATCGCCGCCTTCGTCACCCTGCGCGCCGGCCATGAGGAGACCACCGCGCTGATCGCCGAGCTGCGCGAGCACGTCGCCAGGCTGATCGGCAGGATCGCCATGCCCAGGTCGATCGCCTTCACCCCCGACCTGCCCAAGACGCGCAGCGGCAAGATCATGCGCCGCCTGCTCCGCGACATCGCCGAGCAGCGCCAGCTCGGCGACACCACCACCCTCGCCGACCCGGGCATCGTCTCCGAGCTGCAGAGCCGGGCCAGGACGGAGGAGGCCAGGGAGCGGTAGCCGGGCGCGCGGCGGCGCCGAGTCCGCCCCGCCAGGTGCAAGAATGTCGGTTCGATGCCAGCCGACGGCAAGCACGCCCCCGTCACCATCGTCGAGCGGCGCGACCACACTCCCGACCTGTGGTCGATCCGCGTCCGCCACGACGATCCCTTCCAGTTCTCCCCGGGGCAGTACGCCACCCTCGGCGTGCCCCGCGGCGAGAAGCTGGTCGAGCGGGCCTACTCGATCGTCTCCGACCCCGCCGAGGACACCATCGAGTTCTTCTTCGAGCTGGTCCCCGATGGCGCGCTGACCCCGCTGATCTACGAGAAGGGCGTCGGCGACGAGCTGCTGATGCGCAAGCGCGCCAAGGGCCTGTTCGTGCTCGACCCGCGCGAGGAGCGCACCCACCACCTGCTGGTCTCGACGGTCACCGGGGTGGCGCCCTACGTGAGCATGGTGCGCACCACCCGGCGCGAGCTGGCCGCGGACCCGGCCAAGGCGGCGCCCCACCTGCTGCTCATCCAGGCCGGCAGCCGCTCCGAGGAGCTCAGCTACCTCGACGAGCTGCGCGCCCAGGACGCCGAGCTGCCCTGGCTCACCTACATCCCCAGCGTCAGCCGGCCCTGGGAGGACCCCGACTGGACCGGCGAGCTGGGCCGGGCCGAGGACGTGGTCCGCAAGCACGCCGACGGCTTCGGGGCGACGCCGCAGAACGCCGTCGCCTATCTCTGCGGCCACCCCGAGATGATCGCCACGGTGCGCGGCATCATGCGCCGCTGCGGCTTCGAGCACAAGGACGTGCGCGAGGAGCTGTACTTCCAACCCGGCAAGCCGGAGAAGCGAATCGCCCCGGTGACGGCGGCCGCCGCCACCGCTTAACAGAGCTTCACGCAGGCGTCGAGCACTCGCGACGCCCCATCCATTGGAACGCCGGGCGGGGATCGCCACACTGGGTGCATGCGTGTGGAGGCAGGGTGCGGTTCTTGGTGCACCGCGCCACGCGCTCCGGGGGACACACGCGCGTGACCGTCACGGTGGCGCTGGCCGCACCGGCGAGGACGGGCTCCAAGGCCTGGTTCCGTTCCACTCATCGCGCCTGCGCTCCGGACGACACCTGGGCGCGCATCGCCCCCCTGCTGCGCCACGCGGGGATCACCCGCGTCGGCGACGTCACCCGGCTCGACGGCGTGGGCGTGGCCACCGTGCAGGCGATCCGCCCGCAGTCGCACAGCCTCGCCGTGACCATGGCCTCGGGCGTCACCACCCAGCTGGCCCGCGTCGCCGCGGCGATGGCGGCGCTGGAGCTGTGGCACGCCGAGCAGGTGCCCCACCCGCCGTACTGGGCGTCGCTCGGCGAAGTTCGTGCCAGCCTTGGCTACAACCCGGAGAGCCTGCGGCTGCACCGGCCCAACCTGCTCAACGACGGCATGGTGCTCGACTGGGTGCCGGCCATGGTGCTGGCCACCGGGCGCACCACCATGGTGCCGCGCGCACTGGTCGAGCACGATCTGCGGGTGCGCGAGGAATGGTCCCCGCCGGTGTTCGTCGCCTCGCGCGACGGGCTGGCCGCGGGCAACACCAACGCCGAGGCGGTGCTCCACGGCCTGCTCGAGGTGGTCGCCCGCGACTGCGCCGCCCGCGCCCACGTCGCCGGGGCCGCGGCGCGCCTCGACCCCGCCACCGTGGACAGCGACGACGCCCGGCGCATCCTCGACCGCCTCGCCGCGGCCGGGGTGACCGTCACCGTCCACGACGTCACCGGCCCCACCGAGATCGCCGCCTTCGAGGTCGCCCTGCGGGCGCCGGGCATGCCCGAGGTGCGCGCCGCCGCCTGCCACCTCGACCGCGAGGTCGCCCTCTGCCGCGCCCTGTGCGCCGCGGCGCGGGAGCGCCTGGCCCGCATCCTCGGCGCCCGCGACGACCTGCCCCTCGACGCCCTCGGCCCGCAGGCGGCGCCCCACGACGCCCCGCTCGCCGACGCCCCCGCCGTGCGCCGCTGGCGCGACGTGCCCACCGTGGCCGGCTCCACCTTCGCCGGCGACATCGCCGAGGTGGCCGAGCGGGTCCGCCGCGGCGGTGCCGGCCCCGTGCTGGTCGTCGACCTCTCGCGCCCCGACGCCGGGGTGGCGGTCGCCCGCGTCGTCGTCCCCGGGCTGCTCGGCGGCGCGGCGCGCTGATGCCCACCCGCGTCCACGTCTTCGCCGGGCCGGTCCTGAGCGGCCGCGAGGTGCGCGCCGTGCTCCCCGACGCGGTCCTCCACCCACCCGCCGCCGCCGGTGACCTGGTCACCCTGGCCGCCGCCCCGGGCGACACCGTGGTGCTGCTCGACGGCCTGATGGCCGCCGGCCGCGCGGTGCGCCACAAGGAGATCCTCGCCCTCCTCGACGCCGGCGTCGAGGTCTGGGGAGCCGCCGGCCTGGGCGCCCTGCGCGCCGCCGAGCTGCACCCGTTCGGCATGCGCCCGTATGGCCGCGTCGCCCGCCTGCTCATCCGGGGCGTGCTCGACGGCGACGACGAGGTGGCCGTCGACCACGAGGGCGCCGAGGGCCGCTGGGCGCCGCGGACCGTGGCCCTGGTCGACGTGCGCGCCGTCGCCCGCTGGTGCCATCGCCGCGGCCTGGTCGACCGCGAGACCGCCGACGCCGTGGTGTCGGTGGCCCGCGCCCTGCCCCACACCCGCCGCCGCTGGGACGAGATCCTCGGTCGCGCCGTCGAGGCCGGGCTCGACGCCGAGATGGCCTGGCGCGTCGAGCAGGTGTCCGGCCGCGCCGAGCCGGTGCGGTTGACCAGGCAGGACGCCCTGGGCTGCCTGCACGCCGTCCGCCGCCGCCACGGGGCGCCGCCGCGGGCGCGCCTGGGCGGCACCGTCCGCCCCAGCACCACGGTGTACGCGCTGGGCTGGGCCGAGCAGCGCAGCGGCGGCGTCGAGCACGGCGCCGGCTTCGTCAGCGACGTCTCGGTGCTCACCTTCTGCCGCCTGCTCGGCGTCGACTACCCCGACCTGCAGCGCCACGTCGCCCTGCGCACCCTGGCCGCCGCCACCCTGCCGCCGCTCGGCGCCGGGGAGCGCGAGGGCCAGGCGATGGTCCGCCGCTTCGCGGAGGCGCAGGGGCTGGCCCCCGGCGACCTCGGGCTCTGGCTGGCCCAGCGCGGCCTGCGCCGCCCCGAGCTGCTCGCCCGGCTGCGCCGCGAGGCCGCGGTGGACCGGCTGCTGGAGATGCGCCAGGTGAACCCCGGCGACGCCGGCGCGGTGGAGGCGGCGCTGGCCGTCGTCGTCGCCGAGCTGGCCCGGCGGCGCGGCTTCGTCGCCGCCGGCGCGGCGCGGGGCTGGGAGCGCGCCTGGCTGTCCGCCGCCGAGCTGGAGAGCCTGGGCTTCGAGGAGCGCATCGCCCGGCTCGCCGCGCGTACCTTCCACTGCAGCCCGGGCGTCGACTGGCGGGCGCCGCTGCTCCAGGAGCTCAAGGTGCGCGGCGCCTTCCGCGTCGCCCGCGAGGGCGTCGCCGAGGCCCAGGCGCGAGGGCTCGACGCCGATCGACCCGACCCCGAGGCGATCCTCGCCTGGGCGGCGCAGCGGTGGGGGGTGGGCGACCGGCTCGACCTGGCCCTGCTCGACCGCGGCCTGAGCGGACGCGAGGAGCTGCTCGCCGCCGCGCCGGTGTTCTGCGCTCTGGACCGGGCGGTCGGCACGTATCGCGACCTGCACTGCCTCGGCCGGCAGGCGATCGCGGCCGCGTCCTAGCCCCGCTCCGCTCCGGCCCGTCGTAGACTCGAGCGGCCCATTGCAGTCCTGATAGAGGGGTGGATTTGCCGATCCTGGTCACCGTCGTGGTCGTCGCCGTGATGGCCGCGGTGCTGTCGGTGCTGCCCTTCGGGCCCGCCGGGCGCCGCCTGGCCGCACGCCGCCGCCGCGCCGCGCTGCCCCGCGGGGTCGCCGCCGGGGTCAGCCAGGACACCCTCGGCCACGTCCTCGACCTGATGGTCCGGGCCATGGACCGCCCCGGCCTGCGCGGCGCCGCCATCCTGCTGATCAACGAGCGCAACGAGCTGTACTTCGGCGCCCACCGCGGCCTCGCCGACGAGCAGGTCCGCGACATCCGCCTGCCGGTCGGCCAGGGGGTGATCGGCAGGGTCGCCGCCGAGGGCAGGCCGATCGTCCTCGACGACCTCGACGCCCCGCCGCCCGGGGTGGTGCTGACCAACCGGTCGGTCGGTAGCAACGCGCTGACGCGGAGCATGATCGCCGTGCCGGTGCTGCTCGACGGCAGCGTGCTCGGTGTCCTGGAGATGGGCTGCACCCTACCCGGCGCCTTCGACCAGCTCGACGTCGCCGTGCTACAGAAGGTCGCCGAGGGCGTCGCCGGCTCGATCGCCCTGGCCAACCCGCTCAAGCTGGCCGACGAGGTGCTGCGCCGCCGCGTCCGCGAGCTGACCAGCCTGCAGGAGGCGGCCGAGGCGCTCAACGCCTCGCTCGGCCTCGACGTGGTGCTCCACTCCGTCGCGGCCCACGCCGCCAGGGTGGTGCGCGCGCCCTACGCCGCCGTGCTCGACGCCTCCGGCGGCGCGGTGCGCGCCGTCGCGGTGCACGACGTCGACAGCCGGGTCGACACGGCGCCGGTGCGCGCCGCGGTGCTCGCCTGGCTGGCCGTGGCGCCCGAGCCCGCCGCCACCCACGCCGCCGCCCTGCCCGAGCCCCTCGGCGAGGCGCCGCCGGTCACCGACCCGCTGGCTCCCCTGCGCAGCGCCGCCATGGTGCGCCTGCAGCCCGCCGGGGACGTCGACGCCGTGCTCTGCGTCGCCTCGCCCGACCCCCGCGGCTTCGACCCCGCGCAGATGCGCGTGCTCGACGGCATCGGCCACCTCGCCAACCTGGCCGTCGCCAACGCGGTGCGCTACCGGCGGCTCACCGAGGCGGCGGTCACCGACGCGCTCACCGGGCTGCTGCGGCGCTCCAGGTTCGAGCAGGTCCTGGCAGAAACGCGTGGCCAGGCGGTCAGCGTCCTGGCCGTCGACGTCGACCACCTCAAGGACGTCAACGACGCCGGTGGCCACGAGGCGGGCGACGAGCTGCTCCGCGCCATCGCCGCGACGCTACGCGACCGCCTCGGCGACGTGGGCACCCTGGCCCGCACCGGCGGCGACGAGTTCGCCGTGCTCCTGCCCGGCTTCGAGGCGGGCACCGCGGTGGCCGTGGCCGAGGAGCTGCGCCGCTCGGTGCACGCCGCGCCGGTCACCGAGTGGCTGCCCCGGGTGAGCATCGGGCTGGGCTCGATCGCCGCCGGCGCGGACCCGCGCTCCGCCTGGGACGCCGCCCAGGAGGCGCTCACCCTGGCCAAGGGCTACGGCCGCGACCGGGTCGAGTCGGGTGTCGCCCAGGCCGCGCCGGGCGAGCGCCGCCACACCTGGGACGAGATGGTGCCGCAGCTCTTCGAGGAGGGCCGCATCGAGATCGTCTACCAGCCGGTGGTCCGGCTCAGCGACGGCCAGCGGGTCGGCTACGAGGCGCTGGCCCGGCCCCAGGGCTTCCCGCCGGAGACCGACGTCGAGGGCCTCTTCGCCGCCGCCCGCGCCGCCGGCCTGCACCGTGACCTCGACTGGGCCTGCCGCCGCGCCGCCATGCGCCAGGCCCGGCTGCTGCCGCCCGGCGCGCCGCTGTTCCTCAACGTCGGGGTGTGGGCGCTGATCGACCCGCTCCACGACGTCGACCAGATGCTCCTGCTGCTGCGCTGGACGGGCATCGCCCCCGGCGACGTGGTCCTGGAGCTGAGCGAGCGCGAGGCGGTGCACGACCTCGACCGGCTGCGCGCGGTGATGGCCGCCTACCGCGCCCACGGCTTCCGCTTCTCCATCGACGACGTGGGCGAGGGCCATTCGACCCTCGACATGCTCGCCGCCGGAGCGCCCAACTACATCAAGATCGCGCGCAGCCTGGTGTCGGCGGCCGACCGGCCGGGGCCGCGCGCCGCCATCAACGCGGTGGTAGCCTTCGGCCGCTCGGCGTCGGCGATCGTGGTCGCCGAGGGCGTGGAGAACGGTGAGGAGGCGCAGCGCATGGCGGAGATGGGTGTGACCCTCGGACAGGGGTACTGGCTGGGCCTGCCGGTCCGGCTGGAGCCGGCCGCGGCGACCGGGACGCCGGATCTGCCCGAGGGCCTGGTGTCCGGCCGGCCCGCCCTGCCGGTGCCCTGAGCCCGCCGCCGCTGCGCCGCCCCGCGGCAGCCGCCGCCGCGCTCGCCGCGCTGCTCACCGCCTGCTCCTCGTCGCCCGCGCCACCGCCGCACACCACCGCCAGCGCGCCCGCGCCACCGGCGTCCACGTTGCTGCCAACTCCGTCCGCAACTCCGAAGCCGCTGCCCGACGTCGACCCGCTGGCGCTGTACAGCGGCGCGGCGCCGTCGTTCCCCGGCGTCGACCCGGCGAAGCTGCGCCTCATGGTGGTCACCGGCGACATGATCCCGGCGCGCGAGGCCGGCCACCTCATCCGCATCCGCGGCGACTGGAACTACCCGCTGGCCGCCACCAAGGACATCCTCAGCTCCGGCGACGTCACCTTCGTCAACCTGGAGTCGCCGCTGCTGCCGTCGTGTCCCGACATCGTCACCGGCTTCACCTTCTGCGCCGACGCCCGCTTCGCCGCCGCACTGCAGGGCGCCGGCGTCGACGTGGTCAACGTCGCCAACAACCACAGCACCAACCAGGGCCAGTCAGGCCTCGACCAGACGGTCGCGGTGCTGCAGTCGCACGCCATGCAGGTCACCGGCTTCAGCCGCGTCGCGGTGCTCGACGTCCGCGGCCTGCGCTTCGCCTTCGTGGGCATGAACCTGGTCGGCAGCAAGCTCGACCCGGCCGCGCTGCACGACCTGATCGGCAGGGCGCGCGCCCAGGCCGACGTGGTGGTGGTGCAGTTCCACTGGGGCCGCGAGTACGAGACCTACCCGCAGTCCGCCGCGGGCATCGCCCCCGACGACCCCAAGCAGGCCGGCCGCCTGGCCGTGGACGACGGCGCCGACATCGTCATCGGCAACCACCCCCATTGCGTGCAGGGCAGCGAGATGTACAACGGCCACCTGATCACCTACGCGCACGGCAACTTCATCTTCGACCAGAACTGGAGCACCGGCACCCAGGAGGGGGTGATCGGCAAGTACTGGTTCGACGGCGCACGCCTGGTCGGCGTGCAGTACGTGCCGGTGCGCATCGACGGTGACGTGCAGCCGCGGCCGCTCGACCCGGCGGCGGGGGAGGGGAGGGCGATCCTCGACCGCATGCTGCGCAGCTCGCGCGAGCTGCTGGGAATGTCCAAGCCGCTGCTCGACGGTCCCGGCATCAACGACGCCTGCCCGTAGTCCCTGGTGCGCGGCGCACAAGGCATGTTCCCCTTCACACCGCCGTCACCGATTCGACAAGCGGATGTTGCGCTGATCGGTGGCGTGCGCACCGCGGCGAGGCGCACGATTTCGGCAACAGAGAGAGATGCCGACGTTGCTTCAGATCGTCCTGCCTTGGCGTCGTCGGGGGGGTGTGCCGCTGGCGGTCGCCGTCCCCGCGGCGCTGCTCGCCTTCGCCGCCGCGGCGCTCGCCGACCCACTTGGCGCCGCGGCCTCGACGCAGCGCGCCGTCGCCAACGCCGGCGTGGGTGCGCTGATCGTCGCCGGGGCGGTGGCGGCGGGACGGGTGCGCGTCGCCCGCGTCGCCGCCTTCTGGGGACTGGTGCGCATCGGCCTGTGGCTGCTCGCCGGCGCCTACCTCTTCAGCATCCTCGACAACCTCGGCGTGCGCGGGCCCTGGGCGGTGGGCGGCCTGGTCCTGCTGCTCGGCGCCTACCCGTTCCTCTTCGGCGCCCTCTGCCGCCGCGCCATCCGCGAGGAGGGCTTCGAGGGCGGTCTGGCCACCCTGATCGACGTCGCCATCCTGGTCTGCTCGCTGACCGTGGCCAGCATCCCGCTCATGGTGGTGCCGCTGGCGGCGGAGCACAGCACCATCTCGCTCGCCTCGGGGATCACCTGGGCCTCGGACGTCGGCCTCTTCGCCGGCGGCCTGTGGCTGCTCTACCGGGTGCCCCGCGGCCGTGACGCCCGCTCCATCGCGCTCCTGGTGGTGGCCCTGGGGGCCTTCAGTGTGCTCACCCTGTTCGAGGCCACGCTGCAGATCCGCTCCGGCCCGGTCGTCCCCTGGTGGCTGACCGCGCTGTTCGGGCCGCCCTACGCGCTGGTGGCGCTGGCGCCCCGGCTGGAGCCCGTCGAGGTGCCGGCGTCGCGCCGCGACGTGGCCGTGCAGCGCTGGCTGTCGCCGCGAACGCTGATGCCCTACCTCGCCTTCGTGCCCCTCACCGGGCTCTGGTTCGTCTCGGTGGGCATGGGGTGGGACACCCGGCTGGTGGGCAGCGGCATCGCCGTGGTCTCGGCGCTGGTGGTGGGCCGCCAGCTGCTCCTGCTCCGCGACCACCACGCCGTGCTCGTCGAGCGCGCCCGCCAGGCGCTCACCGACGAGCTCACCGCGGTGCGCAACCGTCGCGCCTTCGACGAGGACCTGGCCCAGCTGCTCGACATCGCCGGGCGCCGCGGCGCCGGCCTGGTGGTGCTGATGGTCGACCTCGACGACCTCAAGCGGGTCAACGACAGCAGCGGCCACCTGGCCGGCGACCGCGCCCTGGTGGCGGTGGCCACCGCGCTCAGCGCCGGGGCCCGCACCAGCGACCGGGTCTACCGTCTCGGCGGCGACGAGTTCGCCATGCTCCTCCCCGACGCGGGCGGCGGCGGCGCCGAGCGCGTCCTCGCCGACGCCCGCGCCCGCCTCGGCCGCGACGCCGCCTGGCTGTCGATCAGCGCCGGCCTGGCCGCCTACCCGGCGGACGCCCGCGACGCCGAGGGCCTCCTCGCCGTCGCCGACCGCCGCCTCTACCGCTGCAAGCGCGGGCGGCCGGCGGCTCTAGTGAGCGGCGACGGTGCGGCCGGCGGCGCCGTGGCCGCGGCGCACCGGCCGGCCGGTGAGCTCGAAGCGGGGCACGTCGTGGAGACGGCTCCAGCGGCGGCGCAACGCCTCCTCACGAGCCTGGGCGCCCAGGGCGACCAGGGCCCGCACGTCCTCCACGGCCAGCCGCTCTAGCTCGGGGACGGCGCCGACCGCGCTCTCCCACTCGACCACGATGGCCTCGGCCATGCCCTGGACCCGCGGCGGCAGCCCGTCGAGGAGGAGCGCGCGCAGGTCGTCGTCGATTGCGTTCATCGAATCCCTTGCATCCTTTGCAGCCCCTGGGACGCAGCCTAGCGCCATGTCCCCATTCCTGCGACCGCCGTGCTCACGTGCACCCCGGTGTGGGCCGGCTGGTTGAGCTCGACCGGCCCGCGCGAGGAGCCCAGCGCGCCCGTGGCGGCCAGCAGCGCCGCCGACAGGCACATCGCCTGCAGCCCACCACGGAGGCCGTGCCGCGCCGCCGCGCGCGAGCGGGTGCCGGGCGCCAGCAGCCGGCTGCGGCGCCGGGGCTGCCGCGCCGGCCAGGGGAGTGAACGGGTGGTGGCAATTGCGTCAATCATCATCAACGCTACCGGATTATTTGATAGCGCCGATGACATATAACACGCAGAGGCGTGCTCAACGCAAGCCTAGGGGACCAGCGTCGCCCTCCAGACGATGCGGTTGTAGTCGCGCCACCAGGGGGTGCAGGTGATCAGGGTGAGGTCGTGGCCCGAGGTGGCGACGAGCTGGCTCACGTTGCCGGGAGACTCAGTCCAGCGCTGGGTGATGCGGTAGGTGAAGACCGTGCAGCTGCGGTCCTGCACGGTGACCACGTCGCCGACGTTGAGCTGGTCGATGTGCTCGTAGTGGGGCTCGCGGTGGAAGGCCACGATGACGTTGCCCTGCTGGCCGGGTGCGGCGCTGGTGGTGTAGTGCACCATCGAGCGCTGGTGCAGCATGTTCCAGTCACCGTTGCCGGCAACTCCCGAGTAGCCGTACTGGGCCAGGCTGGGGAAGGTGACCAGGGCGTAGTCGGTGGCCGGCGCGGCGCCCGGCTTGCACGCCGGCGCGGCCACGCCGGCGCCCGGCGAGGGGGAGGTGGCCGTCGAGGAGCCGGGCACGGCGTCGGGTGCGTTGGGAGCGCCGGCCAGGGCGGCGGAGCCGCCGCTGTTCCAGTCGCGCAGCGCCTGGTCGTCGGCGTTGCCGCGCACCCAGGTGCCGATCAGCGGCACCGCGAGGACGGCGATGCCCGCGCCGATCAGCCCCGCCCCGAGCCCCATGAGCACGAGGGACGGCCAGCGCCGGGTCCGCCTCGTGCGGGTGGCGGCGGCGATGGCAGGCTTATCCCAGCAGGCCCGACAGGGAGCCGCGCCGCGAGGGATGGCGCAGCTTGCGCAGCGCCCGCGCCTCGATCTGGCGGATCCGCTCGCGGGTCACCGAGAAGCGCTTGCCCACCTCTTCGAGGGTGCGCTGCTGCCCGTCGACCAGGCCGAAGCGGAGCTGCAGCACGCGCCGCTCGCGCGGGGTGAGCGTCTCCAGCACCTCGTCCACCTCGGTGCGCATCATCGCCTTGGAGGCGACCTCGGCCGGGGCTTCGGCGTCGCGGTCCTCGACGAAGTCGCCGAGGCGCGAGTCCTCCTCCTCGCCGACCGGCGTCTCCAGGGAGAGCGGGTCCTGGGGCAGGCGGGAGATCTCGTGCACCTTGGCGATGGTCACGCTCATCTCGTCGGCGACCTCCTCCTCGCTGGGCTCGCGGCCCAGCTCCTGGAGCAGCAGCCGGGAAACGCGGGCCAGCTTGTTGCTGGTCTCGACCATGTGGACCGGGATGCGGATGGTGCGCGCCTGGTCGGCCAGGCCGCGGGTGATCGCCTGGCGGATCCACCAGGTGGCGTAGGTCGAGAACTTGTAGCCGCGGTGCCAGTCGAACTTCTCGACGGCGCGGATCAGGCCGGTGTTGCCCTCCTGGATCAGGTCCAGCAGGGACATGCCGCGGCCCACGTACTTCTTGGCGATGCTCACCACCAGGCGCAGGTTGGCCTCGATGAGCGCGTTCTTGGCCTGCATGTCGCCCATCTCGATGCGCTGGGCGAGGTCGACCTCCTGCTGTGCGGTGAGCAGCGAGACGCGGCCGATCTCGGTGAGGTACATGCGCACCGGGTCGTCGAGGCTGGTGGCCACGGCGGCGGCGGCGTCCTCGTCGTCCTCCTCCTCGGCGTCGGTCTCGAAGTCGCGCTCGCCGTCGGAGATGTCGACGCCCATGCCACGGAAGAGGTCGAAGATGCGCTCCAGGTCGTCGGGCTCGGCGTCGATGTCGCCGAACGCGTCGACCACCTCAGTCGGGGTGAGGAAACCCTGCTCCTTGCCGCGGACGATGAGGGCCTCGGCGAAGCCGACCAGCTCGTCGGGGTTGGGCGCGCTGACGGCCACCCTGGCGCGCGCCGAAGCGCGGGAGCGCTGGGCACAACGCGGGCAGAGCCCGCCGGCAGCCGAGCGCTGCGGGGAGATGTCGGTGCCGCATTCGCGGCAGAGGGTGCTCTGATCTACAGCCATGTTTCGGGGAGGTGGGGCGGCCTGCGGAGGGGTCGGAGAGGGCGGGATGTCCTCAGTGTCACCGATCGGGACCGGCTTCAAACACGCGCGCGCGTGTTCTGCCGAGCCCTGAGTCTGACCGGTTGCGCGTTCCCGCAGTTAAACAACGCGCCGGCGGGGCCTTTGGTCACACCCGGCGGGTGACCTTGTGCCGCAGATTTCGGCGCCCGGCCGCGGGATGATCGCGCCGACCGCCGCAGGAGCCGGACGTGATCGAGGTGGAAAGTGATGCTGCACCGGGGTGCCGTGGCATGAGGCGCAAGCCCAAGCCAGTGGTCGTGCCGATGCGTCCCGTGCCCCAAGGCTACACCGGCGACCGGGCCCGCTGCCCGGCCTGCGGCGACGACGGCGCGGGGGTGGTCGGGGTGATCGCGCTGCGCCTGGTGTTCCGCTGCGGGGCCTGCGGGGTGAAGTTCCACCGCGCCACGGCGACGCTGGCGGACCTGGCGGCGCGCTGACCGGTTGCGGTCAGCGGCGGCCGGAACTCCTGGCTCTCCGGAGCGCGGTGGCGCTACCTGGCCTTGCGGGGGGCGGGAAGCCCTTCGCGGGTGACGTAGCGGAGCAGGCTGCGGCGCAGGGTGTTGTCGCGGCGGCCCCTGGCCAGCTCGGTCAGCGAAGCCTCGGTGAGCATCGCCAGGTAGAGGCGGGCGGCGGGGGCGGGGTCGGGCCAGGCCTCGGCGCGCAGGTCCTGCTCGATCAGCCTGGCGATGCGGGAGACGCGGGTGGCGATCTCCTCGGCGATCTGCGGCTCGGCGCGGGCGTCGAGGAGCAGGGCTCGCACGGTGCGCTCGCGCATGGCGGTGTCGAGGAACGCGGTGGTCAGCGCGGTGAGCCGGTCGAGGCCGGGCTTGACGCCGTCGATGGCGGTCTCGATGTCCTCGACCAGCGCGTCGTGGAAGCCGCGGTGCAGCTCCAGCAGGAAGGCGGCGCGGTCGATGAAGTGGACGTAGAAGCTGCCCTTGCCGACACCGGCCGCGGCGGCGACGTCGTTCACACTCATGTTCGCCATGCCGTTGTCGTCGGCGAGCCGGAGACCGGCCTCCAGGAGGGCGATGCGCTTGCCCTCGGGGTCGCGAACGCGCTTCTTCATTGGCGCGACCGTAGCACAGAGAATGCGGGGCGGACTGGGCGCCCGGTCTGTTCATATGGAGGGACGATCAAGCGCCCGTTTTGAAGGTCGTTTCAGGCGTCCCGTTGCGGGCGTCAGCCCGCTGTCTATCCGTGCGCTGACGCGCACCTCTTCAGGGGGAGCCCCCCCACGCCATCATTTCGCCGCTGGAGTGCGGCCGAAACGACAGCGTTCCCCCCGCCCCACCGACCCGGCCGCCCTGCGGAGAGCTGCGGACGACCGGGCGGTTGGAGGGGGAGTTGCGACGGAAGTGGCAGGAGGGAGCGACCCTCCTGCCGACCAGGTCAGCCGTGCACCACGACCTGGCCTGCGCGGCCGATGACGTGCGACGCGTCCTCGGTGACGAATGGGAACGCCACCTCGGCGCCACATCCCATGCAGTGGGCGCGCAGGCCCCGCGCGGTGTCGACCAGGGTCCGGCGGCGGGCCCCGCAGGACGTGCAGGCGACGATGCGACGGACGGAGAACGGGAACGGAGCGGTGTGGGTGATCGGGGTGGGCATCGGTCGGTCCTCGCTGTTCCGGACGACGTGGTCAAGCATGACCTCGCCGCGGCGCCCGTCCATCGCGCTGGCTGCACGAAAGCGTGCGGTCCCCCTTCGTGCAACGCGTCCCCGGCGAGCGTGGCCCGCCCTCGCCGGGCTGTTGTCTGCGCGCTGACGCGCGCGGTGGGGGGAGCACCCCCACGCCATCATTTCGCCGCTGGAGTGCGGCCGAAAGGACAGCGTTCCCCCCGTGCTAGCGTGCCGCCCATGGACAGCGTGGACGGGGTGGACGACCTGGAGGTGGTGGCGCGCAACTCGGCGGGCTTCGAGTCCCCCGCCGGGCTGACCGCCGACCCGGTGGTCCTGGCCCCGGTGCACGGTGCCCTGCACGTGCTGCTCACCCGTCGCGACACGCCGCCGCAGGTGGGCCGCTGGGCGCTCCCCGGAGGCTTCATGAACCCCGAGGAGCGCGCCGAGGAGACGGCCCAGCGCAAGCTCACCGAGAAGACCGGCGTCGGCGCCGTCTACCTCGAGCAGCTGCAGACGTACGCCGAGCCCGGCCGCGACCCGCGCGGCTGGATCCCCGCGGTGGCCTTCCTCGCGCTGATCGACGCCGCCGTGCTGCGCGATCAGTCGGCGGCGCGCTGGTTCCCCGTCGACGAGCTGCCCGCGCCGCTGGCCTTCGACCACGCGCGCATCGTCGGCGACGGCGTCGACCGGCTGCGCGGCAAGCTGTGGTACTCGAACATCGCCCTGGGCCTGCTGCCCGAGAAGTTCACCATGCCCCAGGCCCGGCGGCTGTTCGAGGCGATCAGCGGGGGGCGCTACGAGGCCTCGAACTTCCGCCGCGAGCTGGAGCAGTCGGGACTGGTGCGCAGCACCGGCGAGCGCGTCAAGGGCGTGCCCGGGCGGCCGGCGACGCTCTACGAGTTCGTCTCGCGCCAGCCCGCGTGGAGCCTGCGCCGCTCGCGCCAGCCCGCACTGCTCGGCGAACGCGCGGCCTTCGCGGCGCGCGTCGAGCCCGTCGACTTCGCCGTCCCCGATGCGTGAGCCGCGCCGCCTCACCGACGCCTCGCTGTCGCTGCACACCGACGAATACGCGCTGACCATGGCGCAGTCGTTCCACCGCCACGGGCAGACCGGGGTGGTCGCCTTCGAGATGACGGTGCGCTCGCTGCCCCCGTCGCGCGGCTACCTGGTCGCCGCCGGTCTGGAGCAGGCGCTCGCCTACCTGCGCTCGCTGCGCTACTCGGCGGGCGACCTGGAGTTTCTGTCGAAACAGGGCATTTACTCGGACGCCTTCCTTCAGGCGCTGTCGGCGCTGCGATTCGGCGGTGACGTCGACGCCATCCCCGAGGGCACGCCGATCGGCGCCGGTGTGCCGCTGCTCCGCGTCACCGCGCCGCGCGTCGAGGCGACCGTCGTCGAGTCCGCGCTGCTGGCGCTGCTCAATCACCAGACGCTGATCGCGAGCAAGGCGTCGCGCATCGTCGCGGCGGCACGGGGGCGCGAGGTCTGGGACTTCTCGTTGCGGCGGCTGCACGGTCCGGAGGCGGCGCTGGGCGTGGCGCGCGCCGCGTACATCGCGGGGTGCGCGGGCACCGCGACCGTCGTCGCCGGGGCGCGGCTGGGCATCCCCACGACGGGGACCATGGCGCACCACTTCGTGCTCGCCTTCGGTGAGGACGGCGAGCAGGCCGCCTTCGAGCAGTTCCTTCGCGACTATCCGGGGCGGGCGGTGCTGCTGGTCGACACCTACGACACGGTGCGCGGCGTCGACCGCGCCATCGCGGCATCGCGGGCGACCGGGATTCCGCTCACCGGCGTGCGCTTGGATTCAGGCGACCTGGCCGCACTGGCGGTGGAGACGCGTCACCGCCTCGACGCCGCGGGATTCACCCGCTCGCGGATCATCGCGTCGAGCGACCTCGACGAGTACCGCATCAGCGACCTGCTCGACGCCGGCGCGCCGCTGGACGGCTTCGGCGTCGGCACCATGCTGGGCACCTCCGCCGACGCGCCCAGCATCGGCGGCGTCTACAAGCTGGTCGAGCAGAGCGGCGGCGGCGAGATGGTGCCGACCATGAAGATCACCTCCGCGAAGGAGACCGATCCCGGTGCGCACCAGGTGTTCCACACGCCGACGCACGACGTGATCGCCCTGCGCGACGAGACGCTGCCCGGCGAGCCGCTGATGGTGCCGGTGCTGCGCGCCGGCGAGGTCGTGAAAGCGCTGCCTGAGCTGAGCGAGATCCGGGCGCGGTGTCGCGCGCGCGTCGCCGCACTGCCGCCCGAGGTGCGCCGCATCCAGGACCCGGCGCCGTGGCCGGTGCAGCGCAGCGCGCGCCTGCTGGAACTGCGCGAACGGCTGCTTCGCGAAGGCCGCGTCACCGCATGAGTGCCGCCGCCCCCCGCACCGCGCTGATCGCCGTCGACGTGCAGGGCGACTTCCTCCCCGGCGGCTCGCTGGCCGTGCTCGACGGCTTGGCGGTGGTGGAGTCCCTGCTGCGCGCCGCCGCCGGCGTCGACATGGTGGTGGCGACGCGCGACTGGCATCCGCCGGACCACGTCAGCTTCGCCGCACGCGGCGGGCCCTGGCCGGTCCACTGCGTCGCCGGCACGGCGGGTGCGGCGCTGCACCCCGAGATCGACCGCGTCGCCGGAGTTGTGGTCAGCAAGGGCAGCAACCCGGACGTCGAGGCCTACTCCGGCTTCGACGGCGCGCCGCTGGCCGCCCTGCTGCGCGGAGCGGGCGTGCAGCGCCTGCTGGTCGGCGGCCTGGCCACCGACTACTGCGTGCGCGCCACCGTGCTGCACGCGCTGTCCGAACGCTTTGCTGTGACCGTGCTGTGCGACGCGGTCCGCGCAGTCGACGTGCGATCCGGCGACGGCGACCGCGCATTGCAGCAGATGCGCGAAGCGGGTGCACTCCTGACAGGGACATAGCTGCGAGCGTGGGAGATTGCACCTTTGCGATGGACGGCATATGGTGTGCCGGCACGCCGCAATTGGAGTACCAGCATGCAAGTGACATTTGGATCTGGCTCGTACGCGTCGACGCAGTCGTTCTCCTGGGACATGTGGTATCCGTGGGCGCCGTTCCACCAGACCTATCAGAACGAGCCGGGCGTGCTCGTCCACCTCTCGCCCACTGAGGCTGGCGATGTCAACGCCGCGCTCAACGACGGTGCCGCCGCAGTCGGCGGTGCCTTCGGCGGTGTCCTCGGTGCCGCGGCTGCGGCGGTCGCCCAGCTCCTCGAACACCTCGCCGAGAACAGCGACGGCAGCCTCGACATCCGCTTCTCCATGCATGGCTTCGACTGCGGCAACCTGCCCGCCGGCGATCCCACCGTCTGGATCGACGGCGCCTGGCAGCCGGTGATGTCGGCGCTCAACGCGATGTTCGGCGGCGCCTCCGTGCCCGCCAGGGAGGAGCTGCGCAAGGCCGAGAACGACGAGGAGCTGCAGGCGCATCGCGGCCAGCTCCTCTCCATGTCGGAGGTCTGAGACGATGGCTGCGCAGCTCGACACCGTCCAGTCCCTCATCGCCGAAGCCTCGCGCGATCCCCAGGTGGCGCGCAGGGTGATGGAGCGACCCGTCTCCACCCTGCGCGAGCGCGGCGTCGCCGTACCCTCCGGTGCTGACGACGCAGAGGTCGCTTCGCACCTCGCCACGACTGCCCCGCGAGTGGCGTCGGCACTCCAGGCCGTCACCACCGCGGCGCCGGCGCAGCCGCTCACCTTCGACGGATGCGACGCCTGCAAGATGGGTGTCACCGCGATCGCGGTCACCCTGGTCGGCCTCGGCGTGGCGGGCCTCGCCGCACTGACGCCGGAGAGCGCGGTGGTGGTGTCCATCGCCACCTTCTTCGGCATCGACGCCACCGCGGTGGTGCCGATGCTCACCGGCATCGCCTACGTGGTCGGCAACGGCGTCCCCGCAACCGTCGACGCCCTGTGCCACACCTTCGGGCCGTGCTGACTCAGCGCGGCATGCCGGCGAGCGCCTGGCCGGCGCTCCATCCCAATGCCACCGCGCCGGCGCTGAGCACCACGCTGGCGGCCACGTAGGCCAGCGCCTGCGCCACGTTGCGGCCCTGGAGCATGGCGAACAGCTCCAGGCCGAAGGTGGAGAAGGTGGTGTACGCGCCGCAGAAGCCGACGGCCAGCACCAGCGCCCAGCCGGGGTTGGGGAGCTGCCGCGCCGCCCAGCCGGCGAAGCCGCCGAGCAGCAGGCTGCCGCTCACGTTGACGGTCAGCGTCGCCCAGGGGAACCCCGTGGTGGTGAGACGGGTGAACAGGACGCCAACCCAGTAGCGCGCGTTGGCGCCGAGCACCGCCCCTGCGGAGATGAGCAGCACGCGGAAGGGGACTGCGGGCATTGGCGGGCAAAGATAGCCTCGCGCATGGCCCGCGCGTAGACTCCGCGTGCCACCGCGGGAACACGGAGAGGAAGTTGACCATGACCGACGTCGCCCAGCGCGAGCCCATGCAGCTCGTCGTCCCCATGCCGCCCACCTTCGACTCCGTCGAGGAGGAGCGCCTGCACCGCAAGCAGCGCCTGGCCGCCGGCTTCCGGCTGTTCTCCAAGATGGGCTTCGACGAGGGCGTCGCGGGCCACATCACCGCCCGCGACCCCGAGCTGCTCGATCACTTCTGGGTCAACCCCTTCGGCATGCACTTCAGCCAGATCCGGGTCTCCGACCTGATCCTGGTGGACAAGGACGGCCAGGTGGTCGAGGGCAACCGCATGGTCAACGCGGCCGCCTTCGCCATCCACTCCCAGGTGCACGAGGCGCGTCCCGACGTGGTCGCCGCGGCGCACGCGCACTCGGTGTACGGCAAGTCGTGGTCCTCGCTGGGCCGCCTGCTCGACCCGCTGACCCAGGACGCCTGCGCCTTCTACGAGGACCACGCCCTGCTCGACGACTACACCGGCGTGGTGCTCGACCTCGAAGAGGGCCGGCGCATCGCCGCGACGCTGGGCGACCGCAAGGCGATCATCCTGCGCAACCACGGCCTGCTCACCGCGGGCGGCTCGGTGGACGAGGCGGTCTGGTGGTTCGCCACCATGGAGCGCTCCTGCCAGGCGCAGTTGCTCGCCGAGGCCGCGGGCACGCCGATCAAGATCGGGCACGAGGCCGCCAAGCTGACCCACTCGCAGGTCGGCTCGGGCATCGCCGGCTGGTTCAGCTTCCAGCCGCTCTGGGACCGCATCACCCGCGAGCAGCCCGACCTCTTCGACTGACGCCGAGTGCAGACATTTCCTGAGCTGCTGCGCTGGCGAGCCCGGCGCCATCCCGACCTGGTCGCCATGAGCGAGCCGGGGCACAGCATCACCTGGGGACAGCTCGACGCGAGCACCACCGTGCTGGCCAATGGGCTGCGCTCGCTCGGCGTGCGGCCCGGCGACCGCGTGGCCATCCTTGACAAGAACTCGGTCGCCTACCTGGAGCTGATGGCGGCGGTGGCCAAGTGCGGCGCGGTCAGCGCGCCGGTCAACTGGCGCCTCGCCCCGCGCGAGGTGCGCACCGTGGTCGACGATTCCCAGGCGGTGCTCTGCGTCTGCGGTGACGACTTCGTGGAATCCGCGGGCGGTGTGCGCGCGCGCGTCATGCGCTTCGCCGAGCTGCCGCGTCTCGACGGCGACGATCCGTACGCCGACACCGATCCCGACGCGGTGGTCTGGCAGCTCTACACCAGTGGCACAACGGGAATCCCCAAGGGCGCGATGCTCACCCACCGCAACCTCTACGCGGGCTGGCCGAGCATCCTCCTGGAGTGCCCGGAGATGCGCGAGGCCTCGCGCGCCCTGGTGGCGATGCCGCTGTACCACATCGGCGGCTGCGGCTGGGCCGGCGCGGCGCTGTACGCCGGCGCGACGCTGGTGGTGGTGCGCGAGATCGTCCCGCAGCAACTCCTGCGAACCATCGTGGACGAGCAGGTCGAGTGCGGCTTCCTGGTGCCCGCCGTGCTGCTCTTCCTCTCCCAGCTACCGGGCATCGAGAACGCCGACTTCTCCCACCTGCGCCGCATCCTCTACGGAGCCTCGCCGATCACGCCCGAATTGCTGACCCGCTGCATCGAGCTCTTCAAAAGCGAATTCACCCAGGTTTACGGACTGACGGAGACGACGGGCGCGATCAGCGCCCTGCAGCACGCGGATCACCACGGCGAGCGCCTGCTCTCCTGCGGACGCCCGATGCTGGGCACGCGCGTCCGCGTGGTCGACGCCGAGGACAACGACGTGCCCACCGGCGAGGTCGGCGAGCTGCTCATCGGCGGCGAGCAGGTGATGCTCGGCTACCACAACCGTCCCGGTGACACCGCGGCCGTGATCCGCCACGGCTGGTTCCACAGCGGTGACGCCGCCGCCCTCGACGCCGACGGGTTCATCTACATCCGCGACCGCATCAAGGACATGATCGTCAGCGGCGGCGAGAACGTCTACCCGATCGAGGTGGAGTCGGTGATCGCCGAGCATCCCGACGTCGCCGACGTGGCCGTCATCGGCGTCCCCGACCACCGCTGGGGCGAGACCGTCAAGGCGATCGTGGTGCTGCGCCCAGGAACCACCGCCACCGAGCAGGACATCGTGGAGTTCTGCAGACCCCGCCTGGCCGGGTTCAAGCGCCCCACCAGCGTGGACTTCGTCGACGCCATCCCCCGCAACCCCACCGGCAAGATCCTCAAGCGCGAGCTGCGCGAGCCCTACTGGCAGGGCCAGCAGCGCCGGGTGGCGGGGTCGGGCGTCTGACGGTTGCGCCACCGCGCAACCTCCCGACCGCGATCCCACAAACGGCCCGCCACGCCGTAGGCTGCGCGCCATGAGCCTCTACGAGCACATCCCCAACCCGTGGATCCACCAGCGCAAGCACATCGGGCCACACCTCAGCGACGAGGAGCGGGTCGGCTTCGGCGCCGCCCTGGGCGCGCGGATCACCGCCATCGTCGGCACCATGGTGACCGCGCTGCTCTTCACCGTCATCGCGCTGGTCAGCCTGCCCGCGGCGATCAGGTCGGGCGACGTCATCATCATCGTCGCCTGGATCGCCCAGACCTTCCTGCAGCTGGTGCTGCTGCCGATCATCATCGTCGGCCAGAACGTGCAGGGCCGCGCCTCCGACAAGCGGGCGGTGCAGACCTACAAGGACGCCGAGGCCATCCTCCACGAGTGCCTGCAGCTCCAGGCCCACCTGATGGCGCAGGACGAGGTGCTGCAGGACGTCATCGCCCACCTCCACCAGGGCAGCGGGGGCGTGGCGCCGACCACCGCCTGAGCGGCCCGCGAGGCGATCAGCCGCTGGTCGGCCGGTCGGTCAGCGTCGCCGACAGGTGGATGACGTTGCCGCCGCGCTTCACCGTGAAGTCGACGGTGTCGCCCACCTTGTGCAGCTGGATCAGCCCGCCCAGGGTGTCGCCGTTGTCGATGGCGGCGCCGGCCACGGCCTGGAGGATGTCGCCCTTCTGGAAGCCCGCCTTGGCCGCGGGCGACCCGGCGCTGACGCTCTGCACAAGCACGCCGGGGCCGTCGAAGCCCTGGCCTGCCTCGACCGCCTCGATGCCCGTCAGGTAGGAGACGCCGAGGAAGGGGTGCTGCACCTTGTCGTGGGCGATCAGCGAGCGGGCCACCTGCTGGGCGAGGTCGGAGGGGATGCTGTAGCCGATGTTGTTGCTGTTGCCCGCGATGGCGACGTTGACGCCGACCACCCGGCCGTCGGTGTCGGCCAGCGGGCCGCCGCTGTTGCCGCGGTTGATCGAGGCGTCGGTCTGCAGCACGTCCTGGAGGTTCTCGGTCTGGCCGCCGACGTCGGAGCCCGCGGTGATGGTGCGGTGCAGGGCGCTGATCACGCCCGAGGTCACCGAGCCCTCGTTGCCCAGCGGGCTGCCGATGGCGACCACCGCCTGACCCACCTGCAGCTTCGACGACGCGCCGAAGGTGGCCACCGGCAGGTTGGCGTCGGGGACGCTGATCACGGCCAGGTCGTCGAAGCTGTCGGTGCCGACCACGGTGGCCTTGAGGTTGCGGCCGCCGGGCATGACCACGTGCAGGTCGGTGGCACCGGCGACGACGTGGTTGTTGGTCAGCAGGTAGGAGACGCTGCCGTCGTGGCCGATGACGAAGCCGCTGCCCAGCGCGTCGCCGCTCGCCTCCTTGGCGATGATCGTGCCCACCGCCGGGCCGAGCTGCTGGGCGACGCTGACCGCGTTGCCCGCACCGCCCTGCTTGGCCGGGGTGTCGTCGACCAGCATGGTGGCGGTGTGGCCGCTGTCGACCGTGCCGCGAACGATGAACACCGTGCCCACGGCGCCCACGGCGAGGCCGATGGCCAGCATGCCCGCGCTCATCAGGAAGACCGGGCGGCGCAGCACCGACGTCGCGGCCGGGGCGGCCGGCTCGGGCGGCGACCAGGACGGCGGCCCCGCGGTCCCCACGTACCCAGCTCCCCAGGGTGGCGCTCCGCTCGGTCGGGGAGTCTCGCCGGCAGGTTGGCCGGCATCCGGAGTGGGGGAGAAGGGCTCCGTCATCAGGCAGTCGATCCTTTCTCGAGCGAATCGCGAGGCGCGGCGGCGCAAGGGGTGCACGCCCGACGCACCGTAGTCGGGCACGATAAGGCTTCCGTAAATCAGCGCCGCCGGAGATGGGAGGGCCACCTCGATTGCCACGCTGTGTTCTCGCCCTGGGTCCTGACGCCGCGGGCAGCGTCCTCGCCGACCTGATCGCCGCTGCCACCGCGCGCATCGACGCCGCCGTCTACGAGGTCGGGCCGTCATATGCGGCGCTGCTGGGGCGGGCCGCGCGGCGCGGTGTCGCCGTCCGCCTGCTGCTCGACGCGCACGCCGGCGCCAACACCACGTCGGTGCGGCTGCTCCAGGGCATCGACGCGCACTGCCGGGTGATCGGCGGCCACCCCGGCGTCGAGGCGCACTGGAAGCTGCTGCTGGTGGACGGCGCCACCGTGGCCCTGGGCAGCGGCAACCTCATCCACCGCGACGCGCCCGCGCCCGGGCTGCCGGGGACGCGGGAGTGGTGGGCGACCGTGAGCGATGCTTCCGCGCTGGTCGCCGCCGCCCGCCACGCGCTGGACGCCGCCTGGCGCGAGGCCGCCGAGCCGCCGCTCGCCTGGCGCCGCGCCGTGGCGGTGGCATTCGCGGCGCCGCCGGTCGGGGTGCCCCGGCCCGAGGTGCCGCCGCTGTCGCTGGAGGTGCCCGAGGCCTCGCTGCGCCTGTGCGTGGGCGGCGCTGCGGTGGCCGCCGAGCTGGCGGCGCGCATCGGCACGGCGCGGGACCGGGTCCTGGTGACCGTGCCCTACGTCCACACCCACGTCGCTGCGGTGGCGTCGCTGCTCGACGCGCTGCAGGCGGCGCGAGCGCGCGGCGCGGAGGTGCGGCTGCTGCTCGGCACCGTGCCCGAGCCGCGCGACGCCGAGGCGCTGCGCTCGGTTCCGACCATCGAGGTGCGGGTGATGGACCCGCTGCGCTGCACCACGGGGCACGCCAAGGGCCTGGTCGCGGACGGTGCAGCGGTGGTCGGCTCGGCGAACTGGAGCGGCACCGGCCTGGGCTCCAATCGCGAGGCCGCGCTGACCGTCGACGACCCGCACGCGGCGGATTGGTTCGCCGCGGCTCTGGACCGCGACTGGCAGGTGTCGCGGCCGCTCTGACCTGGGCCGGTTTGGCCGGATGACCCGGGGGTATGCTCGCCAGCACCACTCGTCTGACTCACCCGGAGACCGTACCCCTCATGGATCTGCGCGACCAGGTTCGCGCCGGCACCAGCGACGACAGCGCCATCGAGACGCTGCCCCTGGTCCCGTTGCGCGAGAACGTCGTCTTCCCCTTCCAGCTCGCCCCCCTCGGTGCGGGCCGTCCCCGCAGCGTCGCCGCCCTCGAAGCCGCCGTGCAGGCGGATGGTCGCGTCGTCCTCGCCATCCAGCGCAACGCGGAGCAGGACGAGGTCGGCCTCGCCGACGTCCATCCCGTCGCCGTGATCGCCACCGTCGGCGCCTTCCGCAAGCTGCCCACCGGCGGCGCCCAGGCGCTCGTCGAGGGCCAGCGCCGCGTCCTGGTGCGCAGCCTCGACACCAGCGGCGACCGCTGGACCGCCACCGTCGCCACCGTCGCCGAGCCCTACGAGTCCAGCGCGCAGAACGACGCCCTGGTGAGCACCGTCAAGTCGCTGTTCGGCGAGTACGTCGGCGCCGGCGCCGCGGTCGCTCCCGAGCTGGTGGTCGCCCTGACCCGCAGCACCGAGCCGGCGCGCGTCGCCGACATGGCCAGCGCCGCGCCCGACGTCGCCGTCGCCGACAAGGTGGCGCTGCTCCAGGACCTCGACGTCGCCACCCGCCTGCGCACCCTGGTGCCGCTGCTGGCCAAGCAGGTCGAGGTCGCCTCGCTGCGCAGCAAGATCCAGGAAGACGTCCAGAAGACGATCAACAAGGGCCAGCGCGAGGCCATCCTCCGCGAGCAGCTCCGCGCCATCCGCAAGGAGCTCAACGAGCTGGAGGGGTCGAGCGGCGAGGCCGAGGAGGATCTGGCCACCCGTGTCGAGAACGCGGGGATGCCCGAGGCGGTCAAGGCGCGCACGCTCAAGGAGGTGGCGCGCCTGGAGCAGATCCCCAGCGCCTCGCCCGAGCTGGGCATGGTGCGCACCTACGTCGACTGGCTGCTCGACCTGCCCTGGGGCGACCCGCCCGCGGAGAACGTCGACATCGCCCGGGCCAAGCAGATCCTCGACGAGGACCACTACGGCCTGCCCAAGGTGAAGGACCGCATCCTCGAATGGCTCGCGGTGCGCCAGCGCGCCCAGCAGCGGCTGGAGCAGAAGGCGGCCGTCGAAGCGGCGGCGGAGGCGCTGGCCGCTGCCGATGCGCCGGCGCCTGCGTCGTCGGATGCGGCGAGCACGTCCGAGCCACAGGTCGAGGACCCGCGGCCGCGCCGCACCCTGCAGACCCCGATCCTCTGCCTGGTCGGTCCCCCCGGCGTCGGCAAGACCTCGCTGGGCCGGTCGATTGCGCGGGCGTTGAATCGCAAGTTCGTCCGCCTGTCGCTGGGCGGCATCCGCGACGAGGCGGAGATCCGCGGCCACCGGCGCACCTACATCGGCGCCCTGCCCGGCCGCATCATCCAGTCGATGAAGCAGGCGGGCACCCGCAACCCGGTGATCATGCTCGACGAGATCGACAAGGTCGGCGCCGACTTCCGCGGCGACCCCTCCGCCGCCCTGCTGGAGGTGCTCGACCCCGAGCAGAACCGCGAGTTCAGCGACCACTACCTCGAGGTCGCCTACGACCTCTCGCAGGTGCTCTTCATCACCACGGCCAACGTCGCCGAGACGATCAGTCCCGCGCTGCGCGACCGCATGGAGATCATCCGCATCAGCGGCTACACCGAGGCGGAGAAGCTGGGCATCGCCGAGCAGCACCTGGTGCCGCGCCAGCGCGAGCAGCACGGCCTGGAGACCGGCGAGCTGTCCATCGGCGAGGACGCCCTGGTGGAGATGATCCGCGGCTGGACCCGTGAGGCCGGCGTCCGCCAGCTCGACCGCACCATCGCCCAGGTGGCCCGCAAGGTGCCGCGCAAGCTGGCCGAGTCGAACGGCGAGCTGACCGGTGTGTCGGTTGGCGTCGACGACCTGCCCGAGTACCTCGGCCCGCAGCGCTTCGAGTTCGGCGAGGCCGAGTCCGAGGACCAGGTGGGCGCGGTCACCGGTGTCGTGGTCAGCGACGTCGGCGGCGACATCGTCACCGTCGAAGCTCTGGCCATCGAGGGCAAGAACGACCTGCTGCTCACCGGCCAGCTCGGCTCGGTGATGGAGGAGTCGGCGCGCGCGGCGCTGTCGTGGGCGCGGGTGCACGCCGAGGACTTCGGCGCGCCCAAGGGCTTCTTCGACACCCATGGTGTGCACGTCCACGTTCCCGCGGGGGCGATCCCCAAGGACGGGCCGTCGGCGGGTGTGACCATGACCACCGCGCTGGTGTCGGTGGCGTCGGGCCGCCCGGTGCGGCGCGACGTGGCCATGACCGGCGAGGTGACCCTGCGCGGCCGGGTGCTGCCCATCGGCGGCGTCAAGGACAAGCTGCTCGCCGCCCACCGCGCCGGCATCACCACCTTCGTGCTGCCGCGCAAGAACGTGCGCGACCTCGACGAGGTGGACCGCGAGGTGCTGGAGAAGATCGAGGTCATCCCCGTCGACAACGTCGCCGAGGTGCTGGAACGGGCGCTGCTGCCGGTGGGCGGCAGCCGCTCGGCCGGCGGGCGTCGGGTCGGCTTCGTCGTCACCGCAGGGGGCGCGCTTTCCTGATGATGGAACCTGGAGGCGGATGGGCCGCGGGCTCGCGCTGGTTCCGGCGCGAGCCGCTCCCCAAGCGCAAGCTCGCCAAGGGGACGGTGCGCCGCATCGGGCGCTTCGCCGCGCCCTACAAGCGGATGCTCATCGGCTTCCTGGTCATCATCGTGATCGACGCGGTGATCGGCGCGGTCAACCCGCTGATCTTCGCCAAGATCATCGATTCGGGCATCCTTGGCCACAACAAGGGGCTGGTGGTCGCGCTGGCCGGGCTGATCGCCGGGCTGGCCATCTTCGACGCCGGGCTCTCGCTGGGCATGCGCTTCTTCTCGGCGCGCATCGGCGAGGGGTTGATCTTCGACATGCGCAGCAAGGTGTTCCGCCACGTGCAGCGCATGCCCATCGCCTTCTTCACCCGCACCCAGACCGGCGCGCTGGTCACCCGCCTCAACAACGACGTGCTCGGCGCCCAGCAGGCCTTCACGGGCACGCTGTCCACGGTGGTCAGCAACATCATCAGCGTCACCCTGGTGCTGGTGGCGATGTTCGTGCTCTCGTGGCAGATCACCCTGGTGTCGCTGGCGATGCTGCCGGTGTTCATCTTCCCGGCGCGCTGGATGGGCCGCCGCCTGCAGGCGATCACCCGCGAGTCCTACGGCCTCAACGCGCAGATGAACACCACCATGACCGAGCGCTTCAACGTCGCCGGGGCCCTGCTGGTCAAGCTCTTCGGCCGCGCCTCCGACGAGGCGCGCAGCTTCGAGCACAAGGCAGGGCGGGTGCGCGACATCGGCGTGCAGCAGGCGATGTACAGCCGCGTCTTCTTCGTCTCGCTGATGCTGACCGCGTCGCTGGCCACCGCGCTGGTGTACGGCTGGGGCGGCGTGCTGGCGGCGAGCGGAACCCTGGCGGTGGGCACGGTGGTCGCCCTGACCGCGTACCTCAACCGCCTGTACGGCCCGCTGACCGCGCTGAGCAACCTCAACGTCGACGTGATGACGGCGCTGGTCTCCTTCGAGCGCGTCTTCGAAGTGCTCGACCTGCCGCCGATGATCGCCGACAAGCCCGACGCGGTGTCGCTGCCGCGCGGTCCGGCGCGCGTCGAGTTCGACCACGTGTCGTTCGGCTATCCCACCGCCGAGGAGGTCTCGCTGGCCTCGCTGGAGTCGGTGGCGGTGCTCGACCACACGCCGTCCAAGCAGGTGATCTTCGACGTCTCCTTCGTCGCCGAGCCAGGGCAGCTGGTGGCGCTGGTGGGTCCTTCCGGTGCCGGCAAGACGACGCTCTCGCACCTGGTGTCCCGCCTTTACGACGTGCGCGGCGGCGCGGTGCGCGTCCACGGCATGGACGTGCGCGACGTCACCCTCGACTCGCTCAAGGAGGCGGTCGGCGTGGTCACCCAGGACGCGCACATGTTCCACGAGACCATCCGCAGCAACCTCTCCTACGCCAAGGCGGACGCCACCGACGCGGAGCTGCGCGAGTCGCTGCGCGGCGCGCAGATCCTCTCCCTGGTCGACTCGCTGCCCGATGGGCTGGACACCATGGTCGGCGACCGCGGCTACCGGCTCAGCGGCGGCGAGAAGCAGCGCCTGGCCATCGCCCGGCTGCTGCTCAAGGCGCCCGACGTGGTGGTGCTGGACGAGGCCACGGCGCACCTCGATTCGGAATCCGAAGTCGCGGTGCAGCAGGCGCTCAGCGTGGCCCTGCGCGGGCGCACCTCGCTGGTCATCGCCCACCGCCTCTCGACGGTGCGCGACGCCGACCAGATCCTGGTGGTGGACGGCGGTCGCATCGTGGAGCACGGCCGCCATGAGGAGCTGCTCGCCGCCGGCGGCGTCTACAGCGAGCTGTACCGCACCCAGTTCCAGGGCCAGGGGGCCGGCTCGCCGGTGCGTCCGGAGCCGCCGGTCGAGTACGAGGCCGTGCTCGGCCCGACCGACTAGACTCGTCCGTCAGTGACCGAGACACTGCGCGACCTGGTCGAGCTGGCGGTGGTCGTCGACGAGACCTTCGACCAGAACTCCTACGTGCTGCGCCGCCGCGACACCGACGCGGTGCTCGTCTTCGACCCCGGGCTGCAGCACCCGCGAACACTCGCCCTGCTGGAGAAGAACAAGCTGCGCTGCGAGCGCGTGCTGCTCACCCACGGGCACCCCGACCACGTCAACGGCGTGCCCTTCGTGACCGCGGCGCACTCCTGCGAGGCGGCGATCCATCCGGACGACCGGCCCATGCTCTCGTTCGCCACACGGTTGCCGGGTGTGCCCGCGGACCTGCCGCCGGTGCTGGCGCCGGTCGACCTTGCGGCCGGTGAGGTGCTCCACTGGCAGGGGTTGGACGTGCAGGTGCTGCACACGCCGGGGCACACGCAGGGCTCGGTGTGCTTCGTGGTGGGGCGCGACCTGGTCGCCGGAGACACGCTGTTTCAGCGCAGCGTGGGCCGCACCGACCTGCCCGGCGGATCGTGGGAGACGCTGATGTTCTCGATCCAGAACACCCTGTATGCGCTGCCGCCGGACACCGTGGTCTACCCGGGGCACGGGCCGCGCACCACGATCAGAGACGAGATGCAGTACAACCCGTTCGTGGTGCATCCCCGGTATCGCTAGGCGGCTTTGAGCCTCCCCAGCAGATCGTGCAGGATGGCGGCGCTGGCGCCCCAGATGACCCGTCCCCCCGCTTCGTAGAAGTACACCTGCCGCGCCATCGGATCACCGGGGATGCTCCGCGCCGTGAAGGGCGCGTCGATCAGCTCGGCGAGCGGGATGCGAAACCACTCGGCCACCTCGTAGGGCTCCGGCACCGGCGCCACCGAGCCGCGCTGCAGCGCCACCACCGGCGTCACCTTGCGGTACGAGGTTGCGGTCAGCACCGGCCGCAACTGGCCGAGCACGTCGACCTGCTCGGGCGCCACGCCCATCTCCTCCTGCAGCTCGCGCAGGCCGGCATGGACGATCGACTCGTCGTGATCCTCGATGCCCCCACCGGGAAAGGCGATCTGCCCGCGATGGGTGCGAACCAGCCGCGAGCGGCGCATGAAGAGCAGGGGCAGGCCGGCGTCGGCGGGGTCGAAGAGCAGCACCACCGCGGCGGCGTCGCTGGGCTCCGGCTCGTCCGGCGATGCGGTGGGGGAGACGGCGTCGCGCAGCCGTTCGACCAGTGTCGCCATGGTCGAACGAGTGTGACGCGCGGGGCGGCGGCTCTGCGCCCGCCGCCCCGCGCCGGAAGGTCTAGGCGGTGACCGGCGAGCGGTGCCACTCCCAGAGGGTGCGGATGGGCGGCAGCGGCTGGTCGAAGTCGACCTGCGGGGGGAACAGCGTCTTGAGCTGGTCCTTGAACCACCGGTCGTACGGCGTCTGCGACGCGGAGAAGCCGCGGAAGCCCCCGGCCGGATCGACGCCCTCGATGTAGACGCAGACCACGTCGCCGTCGGGTGTCGAGTTGAGCACCGCCGTCTCCTGGGTGATCCCCAGCGCGCGGCGCGACTCCGCTCCCTCTGCACGTCGATCGACCCACGCCTCCCTGGCGAACGCACGCGCCGCGTCGCTGCGGCCGGGCGCCAGCGGGGCGACGAAGGCGTAGCCGCGGCGGCGCTCCTTGACGTCGGGATCGTGCCAGTCGGAGATCACCTCGGGCGCCGGGCCGGGCGGCGGCTGGCTGGTGTCCATGCCGTGCACGTCCTTGAGCGCGGCGGCGAAGTCACGGTCGATGGCCAGGTCCGACCGGCCGACCGCACCCAGGGTCTGCGCGAAGTCGTGCTCGGACTCCATGTAGGCGATGACGAAGTTGCCCATCGGCGTCGGCATCTCGTAGGCGCGCTCGACACTCAACCCCATCCGCCGCCGCGACTCCTCGTATTCCTCCATCCGGCCGGCGAAGACCGTCGGCACCGAACCGGCGTCTTTGCCGGGCAGGACGGGCACCGCAAAAGCAAACCGTGGCATCGCTGTCCCCTTGTGTGTTGCCCAGTGGGCAACAGGGAACTCTACGCGCGATCCCGCGCAATCACCACCCTGCTCAGCGCGGCCGGTCCGCGCCTGACCGTCAGCGGGCGACGCGCGTGAGCTGGATCTCGAGCCTGGTCATCGCCTCCGCACGGCGGATCGCGTCGGCGACCAGTGCGGAGAACTGCTGGCGGCGACGGTAGCGCGCCGCTGCGTCCGCCTCTTTGGCGTCGGCCAGGACCTGGATCTCCTCGGGAGCCATTGCGGCATACTCCTCGGTGACGTGGACGGCTCGGTGGTCACAACGTACAGCGGTTCGGGAAGGTTGCGGTGACGTTGCGACAGAGTCCTCATCACAGAACGTCAAGGCCACTGCACGACGGTGCAACGACCGACCATTGCTGTCAATGAATGTAAAGCAGCGGACGTGCAGCGTCTGCGGCGGCGCGATGCGGCGCTCGCACGTCGCCTACCTGGGCGGCAACCGCGAGGCGGTGGTCTACCGCTGCGAGGTGTGCGGGGTGACGGTGCAGGGTCCGGTGGTCGGCCGCGACGACCGGGTGCAGGGGGAGCAGTCGCGTGGTGGTCGCTCGTCGCGCCGGGCGCGGCCGCTGCCCGACGAGGGCGCTCCTGACAACCCGGTCATCGACAGCGACCTGGCGAGGCTGTTGCGCGAGCGCTTCGGCGGCGACTAGGCCTCGGCCGCAGCGCGCTTCGGGGCCCGGCGCCTGCTTGCCGGCGGCGTCGCGGTTGTCACCGGGGCTGGCACGAACTGGTCGAACCAGTGCAGCACGCGGTCGTTGATGTCCTCACGGTCGACGTCGACGCTCATGCCGTGGCCGCTGCGCGGGTACATGTGCCGCTCCACCCTGGCGCTGCAGACCAGCCCGCGCTCGATGTCGCCGGCGTTGCGGGGGTCGATGACCCGGTCGCGTCCCCCGTGCAGCACCAGCACCGGCGGCCGGACCAGCGCCAGCTCGCGGCGCACCGCGGCGCAGAACAGGTCGAGCTCGCGGATCGCCCGGGTGGGCCGCCGCCCGTAGGAGTGCAGCTCCTCGACGGCCTCCGGCCAGAACAGGTCGACGTCGTCGCCGGCCACGTCCCAGCGCACCACGTGCTTGAAGACCGGCAGCAGCCTGAGCCGCCAATCCCTGAGCCACACCGGCGCCGCCAGGGTGGCCACCGCGCGGATCCGGTCGTCGTGGGCGGCGAGGTGCAGGGCCATTGTCCCGCCCATCGACTGCCCCGCCACCACCACCTCCTCGCACCCCGCCGCCAGCTCGTCGAGCGCCTGCTGCGCCGACCGCGCCCAGTCGCGCCACGACGTCCGCTCCAGCTCCTCGGGCGTGGCCGCGTGCCCGGCCATCGCCGGTGCCCGGCACGTCCACCCGTTCGCCGCCAGGTGCTCCCCCAGCCGCCGCAGCTCCGGCGGCGTCCCGGCAAACCCGTGGAGCAGCAGCGCCCCGCGCGGCCCCGACCCCAGCGTCCAGGGCCGGACCACCTCGGGGTCGAAGGGAAGCATGGTTCGGGCGGTCATGGTGGAGGGGCGCCAGTATAGGCAGAACCCCCGGTTTGTCACAGCCGATTGGACCGCCGGTAAAGGTGTCACGGCCGCGTCACGGCGGTCGAACGAATTGGTCAAATGTGGCAGGTAGTGACAGAACGAAGTGGTCACAGCCTGTTAATCCACCTTGTTTTCGCTGCCGACCAAATTAGGATGCTGCACGTGCAAAGGGCAGAGGCGATGGACGTCGCCCCCACACCCACGGTCCCGACCGGCCTGTCGCCGCTGCTGGCGGGGCTGCGCCGGCTTCGCGCGTTCATTGAACAGGACACGCCGGCAGGCGCGATCACCTTCACCCCGCAGCTGGTGGCCTTCGTCGGCGCCACCGAACTGGTCGCCCTGCTTGTGGCGCTGATCTCCGTGCGGATGCCGGACGACCTCGCCGGCGTCATCATCGTCTCCGTCGCCATCTGGCTGATGGGATTCTTCAGCGTCCGATCGGTCAGTGGTGTTAACACGATCTTCAGCGCTTCGTCCTTCCTTCACCTCGGTCAGTCCCTCGCCGTCGGACCGGTGGGAGCGCTGGCGGGCGCCTTTGCGGAGAGCAGCGCGATCTTGCTGAGGTATCGGACCGGCTCATTCCGCGCCCTCTTCAACTTCTCCGAGCTGTTCCTCTCCGACGTCGCGGCGTGGGCGGCCTTCCAGGGCCTGGAGAGGCTCTGGCCGCAGGGCGGCCCTCTCTACATCGGCCTGGTCGGCACCGTCACCGGCTTCGTCAACTGGGCCGTCAACTACTCGATCCTCAGCGGAACCCTGGCCATCGCCACAGGGCGCCCCTACTGGCACCAGATCCGCGAGGCGCTTCCGGTCACGCCGTACAACCTGTGCTACGGCTACGCGGCCATCGCCTTCGTCGCGCTGCACGACCGGTTCGGCCCCATCGGTTTCACCTTCGCGCTGGCCCCCGTCTTCGCCTTGCAGATCTTCCTTGTCGTCTTGGCCAGGCGCACCCGGCAGCACGAGGCGCAGCGCGAGATGCTTCTCGACAAGATCAAGGCCGAGAGCATCCGAGTGGAGCGGTCCTACGACGCCACGCTGATCGCGCTCACCCACGCGCTCGATGCGCGAGACAAGGAGACCGAAGGCCATTCCCGCCGCGTCGTGGAGTACACGCGCCTGGTGGCGGTTCGGCTCGGCATCGGCGGCGAGAGCCTCAAGCTCCTCTGCCACGGCGCCCTCCTCCACGACATCGGCAAGATCGGGGTGCCGGACGCCATCCTGCACAAGCCTGGTCCGCTGACTGAGGCGGAGTGGCAGGTGATGCGCCGCCATCCGGAGATCGGCGCCCTCATGGTCGAAGAGGTCGAATACCTCACCGAAGCGCGGCGGATCATCCTTCACCACCATGAGCGGTGGGATGGCCGCGGCTACCCCCTGGGCCTTCGCGGCGTCCAGATCAGCGCCGGCGCGCGAGCGTTCGCCATCGCCGATACCGTGGACGCGATCACCCAGGATCGCCCCTACCGGCGCGGCCGCTCGTTCGACGAAGCGCGCGACGAGCTCAGCCGCCACAGGGGCAGCCAGTTCGACCCGGAGGCCGTGGATGCCTTCCTCGGGCTCGACGAGGCCGAGCTGCTGACCATTTCAGCGATCCGGTCCCGGGTGGGCATCGACCTGCTCACTGGGCGCGCGGAGACCGTCGACAAGGCTGCCCCCCGGCTCGCCGCCGTCCGCTGACGGGCCCCTCCGGGCCCTCGCGGAGGAAGGCCGGCAACAACATCCCTTTAACGGCCGAGCCCAGGGGTGACGCTCCGTGTAACGGATCGATCACGCCCCGAGTTTAGCGGTTGACGAGAAGTCAAGTGGCCCGTTACTGTTGCGCTACCAACGCGACAGGGCCGTCACAGTTGTGACGGCCGCAGCGCACAAGCCGGAGTGGGCACTCCGGGATGCCAAGCCTGATGTTGCAGCATCGGCTCGGCGACGACCAATCCGCCCAGAAAGGAGGTGTTACCGCAAAATGGCTACCTGGACAGGCCACGAGCTCGGCGGCAGCTGGGGCTGATCGTTCGTCGGCACTAGGTGCCTTTGACACGGTACCTGGTGGCGATGACGCCCAAGTGGCGCGAATGTCGCGGGGTGATGACACCCTCGGCGTTCGCGCCACTTCGCTTTAACCGCGCATCTGTCCGCCACGATGAACCCGGAACGGCGACAATGACGCCCGGGCAGCGGATCGAGACCCCAGCGTTGGGGACCAAAGCCGCCCGTGAGGTGCGTTGTTTGGAGCCCGACGTCGTGGTCGCGCAGGTCGGGGTGAGCGTCTCCGGCCATCCCGCCGACCTCGGCTGGGACGGCCTCGGGCGCCGGTTCGGGCGCTATTGGATCGCGGCAACGCTCTCCTTCTACGGAGATTGGTTCACCACCGTCGCCCTGGTTCTGCTCCTCTTCCGCCTGAGCGGTCCAGCGGCCCCGGCAGGCTACATGCTGGCTCGCGTCCTGCCCCGCATCTTCAGCAGCGGCATCGGCGGCGCGCTGGCTGATCGCTTCCCTCCACAGCAGGTCGTCGCCCTGTGCGCCACGATCCAGGGACTGTTCACGGTCACGATCATTCCCTCGGCGCGCATTGGCGCTGCGTGGGCGGTCTTCGGCGCCGTGGTGATCACACAGTTCGCGGGGGGGATCGCCCGCCCGGCGCTCGGTGCCCTGGTGCCGCGCATCGCGCCCGCTCGCCGGCTTCAACGTGCCAACGCGCTGTACAGCCTGGGCTTCTCATCGAGCATCGCGGTTGGACCGGCCCTGGCCGCGGTGCTGCTCACCGTCACGGGCCCGGAGACGCTCCTGGCCATCGACGCCGTGACCTTCGTCATCGCGGCCGGGCTCATGATCAGCCTGCGACTCACCAGGTCCGGCCCGGGCTGGGCGCCGACGGCGCGCGGAGTCTCGGCGGGCATCCGCGCTGTCTGGAACGATCCACTGCTGCGTTCCATCGCCGCGGGTTGGATGTGCAGCGCTGTGGCCGTGACGGCGGCCTCCTCAGTGCTCGTGCTCATCGCTCGCAGCACCGGCGAAGCCTCACGCGTGGGATATCTGTATGGAGCGGTGGGCGCGGGATCGGTCCTGTCCGGCCTGCTGGTTCTGCGCTACCGCCCGCGCGTCGTCACCCGGGAGATGATCGCTGCCCTGACCATCATTGAGGTCATCTTCCTTGCCGTCATCACGCTGCAGGCTCCCTTTTGGGCAGTCCTGCTCGCACTCGCCCTCAGCGGTGGCACCTCGGTGATGTGGCAGACGTGGGGCACGACGGACATGCAGATGCGAACCGATGCAGCCGTGATCGGTCGGGTCAACGCGGCGGTCGTCCTCTCGGCGTCCGCCGGGATGTTCGTTGGAGCGCTGCTTGCCCTCCTACTCGTTCCAATCGCCGGCTGGGAGCGCACCCTGTTCATCGCCTGTTGCGTCGGGCTGGTTTTGCTCGCGCTCGGGATCGGCCTCGGCCCGCAGGCCCGCGACACCCCGTCCTGAGCACGACCGCCCCCTCCCGACGTGGTACCGTCCGGCGGCGATGACCGACGGGGACACGCTGCTGCGCGACGCCCTCGACCGCGTCGTCCGGTGCGGGGATCTCGACATCGAGATGGCGCGCGGGGTGATGGATCGCATCATGGAGGGGGCGGCGACGCCGGCCCAGATCGGGGGTCTGCTGGCGGCGCTGCGGACCAAGGGGGAGACGGTCGACGAGCTGGCGGGGATGGTCATGTCGATGCGCGACCACGCCACCCGAGTCGAGCTGCGCGTCGAGGCGGTGGACACGTGTGGGACCGGGGGGGACGGCACGGGCACCTTCAACATCTCCACGGCGGCGGCCCTGGTGGTGGCGGGCGCGGGGTGTCCGGTGGCCAAGCACGGCAACCGGGCGCAGTCGTCGCGGTGCGGCAGCGCGGACGTGCTGGAGGCGCTGGGTGTGGCGGTTGCGCTCGGGCCCGAGGGGGTGCGCCGCTGCGTCGAGGAGGCGGGCATCGGCTTCCTCTTCGCGCCCGCGTTCCACCCGGCGATGCGACATGCGGCCGCGACGCGCGCCGAGCTGGGCATCCGCACCGCGTTCAACGTGCTCGGCCCGCTGGCCAGCCCGGCGTTCGTCCGCCACCAGGCGCTGGGTGCGGGCGATCCCAAGCTGGCCGCGATGATGGCCAAGGTGCTGCACCGTCTCGGCCACAAGCGGGCGATCGTCTTCGCCGGGCCGGGCGGCATCGACGAGCTGGGTCTCGACGGCGAGGCGCAGTGTCACGACGTGACCCCCGAGGGCGTGCGCGACTTCATCCTCGATCCGCAGCAGCTCGGCATCGCGCCCGCGGCCCTGCAGGCGCTCAGGGGGGGCGACGCAAACGACAACGCGCAGTGCATCCGCGCCGTCCTCGACGGCAACCCCGGCCCGGCGCGCGACGTGGTGACGCTCAACGCCGCCGCGGCGCTGGTCGCCGCCGAGCGCGCTCCCGACTTCCACGAGGGCCTGGAGCAGGCGCGCAACGCCATCGACAGCGGCGCCGCCAAGCTCGCTCTGGACCGCCTGGTCCGCACCTCCCAGCAGGCGGCGGCCGCGGCATGACCACACCGCGCCTCAACAACCGCCTGCGCGCGCTGCTGGAGATGCTGCCGCCCGCCGAGAGCATCGCCGACGTCGGTGCCGGACACGGCGCGCTCGCCGTCCACCTCGCCCATCGCGGGGCGGGCACGGTGATCGCCACCGAGGCGGCGCGCGGTCCCTACGACGAGCTGTGCCACAACCTCGAGTGGTGGAGCGCGCGCGGCCGCGTGGAGCCGCGCTTCGGTGCGGACCTCGACCCCATCGACGCCGGCGAGGTCGAGGCGGTGGTGGCCGCGGGGATGGGGGCGCGCAACCTGCTCAGCATCTGCGCCGGCGCGGAGCAGCGCGGGGTGCGCTGGATTGCGCTGCAGTGCATCCAGGACGCCGAGCTGGTCGAGCCGTGGATCGAAGCGCGCGGCTGGCGGGTCGCGGCGCGCCAGGTTGTTGCCGACCGTGGCCACAACTACCCGACCTGGATCGCCGAGGTGGCCGGCCGGTGAACCGAGCAGCGGAGCAGCTCCTCGACCTGCAGCAGGCCGACGAGGAGGTCGAGCGGCTGGCCCGCGAGGTGTCCGCCGCCGAGGCGCAGCTCGCCGGCGACCCCGAGCTCGACCGTGCCCGCGAGGACGCCACCCGCCGCGCCGAGGCGCAGCGCCAGGCCGAGCTGCGGGTGCGCTCGCTCGACGGCGAGCTCGATTCGCTGCGGGCCCGGGCGAAGACGCTCGACCGCCAGCTCTACGGCGGCTCGGTGCGCAACCCGGCCGAGCTGCTCACGCTCCAGCACGAGCTGGAGGGCCTGCGCGCGCAGATGTCCAGCCAGGAGGACGAGACGCTGCTGGCCATGGAGGACGTCGACCAGCTCGCCGAGGCGCGGGCCATCGCGGAGCAGGCGGTCGCCGCCCTCCAGGCGCGGCGTGAGCAGCAGCAGGGCCCGCTGACCGAGCGTTTGGGCCAGCTCCGGCAGCAACACGAACGCGCGGTGCAGTCACGGGAGGCGCTGGCGGCGCAGATGCCGCCGAAGTCCAAGGCGCTCTACGACCGGGTCAAGGCGCAGCGCCAGCCCGCGGTGGTGCGTGTCGAGCACGGCAGCTGCGGCGGCTGCCACCTGCCGCTCGGCGCCCACGAGGCGCACGAGGCGCGCACCGGCGACTCGCTGGTGCAGTGCTCCAACTGCGATCGGATCCTGGCGCCGTGAGCGGGCTGTTCACCGTCGTCGTCTATGCGGACGGGGCTTGCAGCGGCAATCCGGGCGTGGGCGCGTGGGCGTACCGCGTGGAGTGGCCGGACGGCGGCGTCGAGGAGAGAGCCGGCGCGGAGCCTGACACCACCAACAACCGCGAGGAGCTGAAGGCGATCCGCGAGGGGTTGAAGGCGGTGCGGGCGCGCATCGGCGGCGATCCCACGTGGAGGATCGTGGTGCGCACCGACTCGCTGGGCGCGATCAACTGGCTGACGCGCAAGTGGAAGCGGAACAAGAACCTCGACCTTTTCCCGTCGATCGACCCGCTGGTCGACGGGCGCGTCCACTTCGAGCACGTCCGCGGGCACAGCGGCGAGGTGGGCAACGAGCGCGTCGACGAGCTCGCCGTCGCCGCCTACCGGCAGCTGCAGGAGAGGTAGTGCTCGCGCGGCCTCGTGCCGCGCCGCCGCGGAGTCGCCGCGGAGTCGCGGCGAGCAGGGGGTGAGCGCCGTGGGGTTAGTGCAAGCCGGTCTATAAGCCGGGTTCTGTCCCCACCCCGCGGGTGGGGGACGGCCATCCATCTGGGACGCCGGTTGCCCGGCGCCTCTAGCGGCCAGACCCGGGACTCGGGGCGAGCAACCCCTGGAACCGCCGCGATCGCTCGTTGACGGGTCCGTCCCTGTTCGGCCTTGCTCCGGACGGGGTTTACCTGGCCGGCCGGTCACCCGGCCGCCGGTGGGCTCTTGCCCCACCATTTCACCATCGCCCGTGCCCGCGCGAGGCGGGCCGTCGGCTGTGTCTTTCTGTGGCACTCTCCTTCGGGTCACCCCGACTGGGTGTTACCCAGCGCCCTGCTCTGTGGAGCCCGGACTTTCCTCGAAGCGGCGCACATGTCCGCCCGCGGCCGTCCGACCGGCTTGCACCGCCGAGTGTACCCCGGCCCGAGCGACCTGGAAACCGTCGAACGCATGTTCGACAACGAGCCGAAGCACCCTGGGCCAATTCCCCACCGCGCGCCACCACCGGGGCACACCCGTCCAGAAACTCCTTTCCCCACCAAGTTTTTGCCACGAGTGCCCGGATGTCACGACGCCGTGACGGTACACATGTTCGTGTTGACGCGCACGCTCAACGCTGCTACTGTTCCGCGCATCGGTGGAATGAAGTGGTGAAAAGTGGGGCACATGACCAGCAACGTCAAGCACCCGGGAGCAGCGGACCAGGATCCGCATCCCCGGTGGGTGGCTGACCCATGTTCATCGGCTCCTACCGCCACCAGGTCGACGGCAAGGGACGGGTCGCCGTCCCCGCGACGCTGCGCAAGGGCCTGCCGCCCGGCAGCGTCGTCGCCATCGGCGCCGAGGGCCGGCTGGTGATCCGCCCGCCCGAGGAGTGGACCGCGATGGAGCAGCGCTTCCGGCTCACCGCCGACACCCCCGCCGAGGAGCGCCGCTACCTGCGCGCCCTCTACGCCTCGGCCCGCGAGGTCGAGCTGGATGCCCAGGGACGCCTGCTGCTCATCGACGAGCACCGCAAGTGGGCGTCGATCGGCGAGCGCGCGGTCTTCGTCGGCCTCGGCAACGTCGTCGAGGTGGTCGGCGAGGAGACTTGGGATGGTGAGAACGCAGAACTCGACCCCGCCGCCTTCACCGCGCTTGGCGACCGGGTCGGACACAGCCCGGGCGAGGCGTCGTGACGACCGCGCCGTGCACCCCCTTGCAATCTGATGGCCACCATGCCGACCGTGGCAGGCATGGACGACAGGCCCCCAGCCACGCCCGATCCCGCCGTCGCTGAAACCGACGGCGGCCATCGGCCGGTCCTTCTACACCCACTCATAGAGAGCCTGCAGCCCAGGCCGGGACACATCGCGGTCGACGGCACCCTCGGTGGTGGCGGCGTCACCGCGGCGCTGATCGAGCGCGTGCTTCCCGGCGGACGGGTGATCGCCATCGACCGCGACCCTGCGGCGGTGGCGCGCGGTCGCGAGCGCTTCGCCGGGTACGGCGACGCCGTGTCCGTGGTGCACGGAGACTTCGCCGACCTCTCGCAGATCCTGCGCGACCTCGGCGTGGCGGCCGTGGACGAGATCACCCTGGACCTGGGAGTCTCCTCGCTCCAGCTCGACTCGCCAGAGCGCGGCTTCAGCTTCCGCTTCGACGGACCGCTGGACATGCGCATGGACACCGAGAGCGGCGGAGTTACGGCCGCGGATGTCGTCAACACCTGGTCCGAGCAGGACCTGGCCCAGCTCATCCGCGACTACGGCGAGGAGCGCTTCGCGCGCGGCGTCGCGGCCGCCATCGTCCGCGAGCGCACCAAGCAGCCGCTGACCACCACCACGCACCTGCGCGAGGCGGTGGAGCGGGCGATCCCGCGGCGCTACTGGCCGAAGCGGATCCATCCCGCGACGCGGACCTTCCAGGCGCTGCGCATCGAGGTGAACCACGAGCTGGAGAGCATCGAGCGCGGACTGCAGGCAGCCATCAGCGAACTACGGCCCGGTGGGCGACTTGGGGTCATCGCCTTTCACTCCCTCGAGGACATCCTTGTCAAGAACGCACTCCACGTCGCAGCACAGAACTGTGTTTGTCCGCCCCAACAGCCCATCTGCACCTGCGCTCACCGGGCCTCTCTTTTCCTGCTGACCCGCAAGGCGACCAAGGCCGATCCGGTCGAGGTCGCCGGCAACCCGAGGGCGCGCTCGGCGCGGCTGCGGGTCGCGGAAAAGCTCGACGCGGCGGGGTAGACGCCCCGCCAACCCTCCCTTTGCAGCTCCCTCTGCCCCTAGGCGGCGGGGGACCCATAACGGGTTCCTCGCCGCCGCCAACCCCGGGCAACCGCCCGGTCCTCCTGCCGTCCCATCCAACGTCCCCGCATCGGAGTACCGGGCTGTGCCCGCCAAGAAGCAAGCCGACCAGTCGTTCGACGAGGTCTTCGACGCCTTCGCCGCCATGCAGGGGGCGAACGACGACGACCTCGACGCGCAGATTCCCCGCACCCGCCGTCCGCGCACGCGGCGCGGTGGTCCGCGCACGCCGCTGCCGCTGCTGCCGGTGATCGGCATCGTCGCCGGCATCGGCATCGCCTACGTGTCGCAGACCGCGCACCTCACCCAGTCGACCTACCAGGCGGCCGACCTGGCCACCCAGCAGCGCCAGCTCCAAGCCCAGGCGCAGCAGCTCGACTCGCAGCTCGCCCAGCTCAGCTCGTCGGCGCGCATCGACGCGGCCGCCCAGCAGCTCGGCATGCGACCGCCCGCGCAGTGGGCCTACGTGGCCGCCGTGTCGCAGCCGGTCAGCGTGCCGCCACTGGGCGCGGTCGCCGACCGCGGCGTCACCACCGGCGGCGATCCCGTGCAACGTCTGGTCGCCGCGCTGAGCGGCACGTTCGGGCCGTCGGAGGCCGAGGCCGCCGGTCGATGAGGGCGAGGACGTCGTCGGCGCGCTCGCGCGGCGGCGCCACCTCGGGGTCGCGCCTGCGCGGCTGGTTCATCGGTGACGAGCCCGACTTCCGCGCCCGCGGCATCTGGCTGCTGCTCGCCTTCGCGGCCATGGCGGGGGTGCTGCTGGTGCACCTCGTCGACGTGCAGATCCGCCAGGGACCCTCGCTGCGCGCCAAGGCCACCGCCGCGCACCAGTCCGAGGTGAATCTGCCGGCGCACCGCGGCCTGATCCTCGACCGCAGCGGGAGGCAGCTCGCCGGCGACGTCACCGTCTTCGACGTTTTTGCCGATCCCGGCCTGATCTCGCCATCGGACCGGCACGACGTCGCCCTGCGCGTCGCCCCCGTGCTCGGGCTCGGTCCCGGCAAGGTGGAGCAGCTGCTGGCCACGCCGGGCCGCTTCGTCTACCTGGCCAAGCAGGTGGACGACAAGACCAAGGCCAAGCTGCAGGCGCTGGGCATCGCCGGCATCGGCACCCTCGACAACCAGCAGCGCGTCTACAGCAGCTCGGCGGTGGCGGGGACGTCGTTCGCCAGCAGCCTACTCGGTTTCGTCGACCCCGCCGGCAACGGGCAGTACGGCCTGGAGCAGTACTACAACGCGCTGCTGCGTGGCCAGGACGGCAGCGAGTCGACGCTGCGCGACGTGCAGGGCAACGCCATCGTGCTCTCGCAGCAGGACCGCAAGGACCCGCGCGACGGGCGCAACCTGCAGCTCGGCCTGGACTCGCAGATCCAGTACTGGGCAGAGCAGGCGCTGGCCAAGGGCGTGGTCGACTCGCAGTCGGAGTCCGGCTCGCTGCTGATCATGGATACGCACACCGGTGCCATCCGTGCCTGGGCCGACTACCCCTCGTACGACGCCTCCAACTACGCCACCGCGCCGCTCTCGATGCTCAAGGACCAGGCGGTCAGCGGGCTGTACGAGCCCGGCTCGGTGATGAAGGTGGTCACCTTCGCCGGCGGCCTCAACAACAAGGCGATCACCCCGCAGACCGAGATCGACGAGGGTCCGATCCGCATCGACGGCTACACCATCGGTGACTGGGACGGCCGCGCCCACGGCCGGGTCAACATGCAGTGGGTGCTCGACGACTCGCTCAACGACGGCGCCATCCGGGTCATGCAGATGGAGGGGCAGCACAGCTTCTACGAGAACCTGGCCGCCTTCGGCATCGGCGCACCCACGGGAGTCGACGTCGCCGGCGAGAACAACCAGCCGCTGGCTCCCGAGCAGCAGTGGAAGGGCGTCGACTTCGCCACCACCGCCTTCGGGCAGCACGTGCAGGTCACCCCGCTGCAGATGCTCGCCGCCATCAACGCGGTCGGCAACAACGGGGTGTGGGTTCAGCCGCACGTCGTCGACAAGATCGTCGACCCGGCGACGGGACAGGCGACGCCCTTCTCGCCGACCACGCGCCGGGTGATGAGCGCCGACTCGGCGGCGACGCTGCAGAAGATGATGACCGGCGTGGTCGAGGACCACGGTGCCTCGGGCTACGCCGCCAAGATCCCCGCGTTCAAGGGACAGATCGCGGGCAAGACCGGCACCGCGTCGGTGCCCGTCAACGGTGTGTACGGCGGCGACGTGATCGTGTCCTTCACCGGCTTCATGCCGGTGAGCAACCCGCAGTTCACCATGCTGGTGGTGCTGCGGCTCCCCAAGGAGACCAAGGTGGCCCGCGAGGGCGCCTACCTGGCGGCGCCGATCTGGCACGACATGGCCCAGCTCCTCGTCGACCAGTGGAAGATCGTGCCGTGAGCGCCCTCAACGCCGTTCCAGGGGTTGTGGAACGGGTCGGTACCATGGGCGCGATGCACTCTCCCTCCGAACTCGCACGCCTGTTCGGCGGGCTGCTCGACGGCGCCGGCGGGACCGAACGCCCGCTCGCCGGGCTGGCCACGGATTCGCGTGAGGTCGTCCCCGGCGGCGGCTTCGTCGCCCTGCGCGGCACGAGCGACGACGGACATGGCTTCGTCGCCGCCGCCGCCGAGCGCGGTGCCGCGGTCGCCGTCGTCGACGCGACATGGACCGCGCCGCCGAACACCCCCCTGCCCCCGCTGCTGCTGCGCGTTGACGACACGGCGTCGGCGCTGCGCCGCGCCTGCGAGCAGCGGCTCGCCGAGCTGGGCGCGCACGTCGTGGGCATCACCGGCAGCGTCGGCAAGACCACCGGCAAGGAGCTGATCGCCACCGTGCTCGACGGCTCGGTGCGCGTCGCCCGGACCCCGGGAAACCTCAACACCTGGACGGGAATCCCGCTCTCGGTGCTGAGCCTCGACGCGCCTCTCGACGTGTTCGTCTGTGAGATGGCGATGTCGGCGCGCGGCGAGATCGCCGACCTCTGCGCCTTCACACATCCGCGCACCGGCGTGCTGCTCAACATCGGCACATCGCACATCGAGCTGCTCGGCTCGCAGGAGGCGATCGCGGACGCCAAGGCGGAGCTGCTGGAGGCACTGCCCGGCGACGGCCTGGCGGTGCTCAACGGCGACGACGAGCAGGTGCGCCGCGTCGCCTCGCGCACCGGCGCGCGGGTGACGTGGTTCGGACTGCGTTCACCCGACGCGCACTACCGCGCCACCAACGTGGTGTCGCGCGGCATCGCCGGCACGTCGTTCACCCTCATCGGACCCGACGCGAGCCAGCCGGTGCAGATGCGCGTCCCCGGAACACACGTCGTCCTCGACGCCGTCGCCGCCGCCGCCGTCGCTGCGCAGTTCGGCGTCAGCATGCAGGATGTCGCCGAGCGCCTTGCAGGTTTCGAGGCGCCACCGCAGCGCGGCCGCATCCACCAGGGTGTCAACGGCGCGCGCATCTACGACGACAGCTACAACAGCAGCCCCGCGTCGCTGGCGGCGGCGCTCGACACACTGGGCGAGACCAAGGCGAAGCGGCGCATCGCGGTGCTCGGCGACATGCTGGAGCTGGGCTCGCACACCGCGATGGCGCACCGCCAGGCCGGACGGCACGCGCGCGAGGTGGCGACCACCCTGGTCGCCGTCGGTGAGCAGGCGTTCACCACCGTCGCCGCCGCGCTCGCCGCGGGCATGGAGCCGGAGGAGGCGTTCGCGGCGCGCAGCGTCGACGAGGCGATCGAGATCACCCGGGCCCGCTGCGACGGCGACACCGCGGTGCTGGTCAAGGCGTCACACGGCATGCACCTGGAGCGCATCGTCGCGGCGCTGCGGCAGTGAAGACCTCGCTGGGCGCATTCGCGCTCTGCCTGATCGCCGGCGTGCTGCTCTATCCCGTGGTCATCGGCGCACTCGCCCACGCGCACGCGGGCCAGCGCATCCAGACGTACGGTCCGGCCACCCACCGCGTCAAGGCGGGCACGCCGACCATGGGCGGCATCCTCTTCTGCGCCCTCGCATTGTTGGCCTGGCTGGTCTTCGACCACTCGCGGGCGGGCTTCGTGCTCGTCTTCGCACTGGTCGCCGGCGCGGGCCTCGGAGTTCTGGACGACCTTGCCAACATCAGCGGTCGCGGCGCCCTCGGCCTGCTGGGGCGGCAGAAGCTGGTGCTCCAGGGACTGGTCGGGCTGCTGGTCGGCATCGGGCTGCTGCGCGTCGGCGCCACCCACCAGGTGCTGCCGGTGCTGGGCAGCGCTGACCTGCACTGGGGCATCGTCCCACTGGCCGTGGTGGCGGTGATGGCGGCCAGCAACGCAGTCAACCTCACCGACGGAGTGGACGGGCTGGCGGGGTGGTGCAGCGTCCTCGTGTTCAGCGCGCTGTGGGCGCTGGCGCTGCACCTCGGCATCCACTCCGCCGCCGTGATGAGCGCCGCCATCGTCGGCGGAGTTGCGGCCTTCCTGCTCTACAACTGGTTCCCCGCCCGCGTCTTCATGGGCGACACCGGCTCGCTCGCGCTGGGCTGCGCGCTGGCGGCCGTCGCCGCCGAGGTGCACATGCTCTGGCTGCTGCCGCTGCTCGGCATCGTCTTCGTCGCCGAGACGGTGAGCGTGATCGTCAACGTCACCGCCATCACCCGCTTCGGCCGCCGCATCCTCCGCGCCAGCCCGCTGCACCACCACTTCGAGGAGCTCGGCCTGCGCGAGCAGGGCCTGGTGCTGTGGTTCGGCGCGGCGGCCGCGGCCGGTGCGCTGCTCGCCGTGCTCGCCGGGCTGCGCTCGGGATTGCGCTCCTGATGCCGCGCGCGCTGGTGATCGGCCTCGCCCGCAGCGGGATGGCCTGCGCGCGCGCGCTGCATCGCGAGGACTGGGACGTCGTGGTCGTCGATCGCAAGGATGGCGACGCGTTGCGCGCCCGCGCGACGTCGCTGCCGGCGGGAGTCGAGGTCCGGCTCGGGCCATATCCCGTGGAGCTGGCCGTGGGTTTCGACATGGTGTGCCCCAGTCCCGGCGTCCCGTGGGACGCGCCCGAGCTGGCCGTGGCACGCGCGCATGGCATCCCGGTGCGCAGTGAGATCGACCTGGTGTTCCGCCGCTGCCCCGCACCGATCCTCGGCATCACCGGCACCAACGGCAAGACAACGACGACGACACTCGCCGGCGCGGTCATCGCCGCGGGCGGCGCGCGCGTGCACGTCGGCGGCAACATCGGCGAGCCGATGCTCGACCGCCTCGACCAGGTGCGGCAGGACGACTGGGTGGTGCTGGAGCTCTCGTCGTTCCAGATCGAATCCGTCGAGGACCCGCGCTGCCGGCTGGCCGCGGTGCTCAACGTGACTCCCGACCACCTCGACCGCCACGGCACCTTCGAGGCCTACGCCGCCGCCAAGCGGCGCCTCGTCGAACACGCCGACCCGGACGGTGCGGTGGTGCTCGGCGCCGACGACGTGGTGGCCCGCGGTATGGCCCAGGCGTCGACCGCGCGCGTGCTGCTCGCCGGTTTCGAGACCGGCACGTCGGACGGCGCGACGGTGCGCGGCGACGACGTCGTGGTCGTCGAGCGAGGACAGTCGCGGGCGGTGATGCCGGTGGCGGACATCCCGCTGTTCGGCGCGCACAACGTCCAGAACGTGCTGGTCGCGGTGGCGCTCGGCCACGCCGCGGGTGTGGGGCACGACGCCATCGCCGGGGCGGTGCGCGGCTTCCACGCGGTGCACCACCGCCTCGAACCGGTGCTCGAGGCAGGCGGCGTGCTCTGGGTCAACGACAGCAAGGCGACCAACGTCGACGCCGCCGTCAAGGCGCTGCGCGCCTTCCCCGACCGCCCGATCGTCTGGATCGGTGGGGGAGAGACCAAGGGCGTCGGGCCCGAGGACCTGGCGCGCGAGGTCAGCGAGCGGGCGCGGTACGCGGTGCTCAACGGCGCCACCGGTCCCGAGGTCGACCGGGCTCTGGCCAGTCTTGGCTACAACTCGCGCACCCTGGTGCCGGGCCTTGTCGACGCGGTGCGCGCGGCGCACGACGTGGCCCGACCGGGCGACGTGGTGCTGCTCGCGCCCGGCTACACCAGCTTCGACCAGTTCGCCGACTACGAGCAGCGTGGCGAGACCTTCGCCGCGCTGGTGCGCGACGTGTGCGGCGCCGCACGGGGGAGGAGCTGATGGCCACGCGCAGCCGCACCATGAGCGTCGCCGAGCGCGCCGCCACCCTGCGCCGCCGCTCGGTGGCGCCGTTCGACAGCTTCCGACCCGGCGGTGCGGCGGAGGTGCGCCCGCAGAGCGAGCGCATCGCGCTGGCGCGCGTCGACGGCTGGCTGCTGGCGGTGATCGCCTCCCTGTGCGCCTTCGGCCTGGTGATGGTCTACAGCGCCTCCGAGGCGCTCGGCTACCAGGCCTACGGCAACCCCAACTACTTCTTCGAACGCCAGATCCTGTGGCTGGGCCTGGGCATCACCCTGATGCTCGGGGCCACGCGGCTCGACTACCACCGCTGGCGCGGCTGGGCCGGCAAGCTGACCATCGGCACGCTGCTGCTGCTGCTCGCCGTGCTGGTCCCGCACATCGGCACCCAGGTGCTCGGGGCGCGGCGCTGGATCGTCATCGGTCCGCTGTCGGTGCAGCCGTCGACGCTGGCCACACTCGCCTGCATCCTCGCCTTCTCGAAGTGGCTGTGCGACCGCGGTCCCGCGGTGCGCTCGGGGCGCATGGTCCGCGACTTCGGGTTGTTGCTGCTCGGGCTGCTCGGCCTGGTGGTGCTGGAGAAGGACCTCGGCAGCACCATGATCCTGGCCGGCATCGGCGTGGTGCTGATCGCGCTGGCCGGCGCGCGCAAGCGCCACCTGGTGATGCTCGTCGGCGTGCTCGGTGCGCTGGCCTACTTCGCGGTCACCCTGGAGACGTACCGCGCCTCGCGGGTCGCCTGCGTCAGCAACCCGTTCGCCGACCCGCTCAACGCCTGCTTCCAGATGGTGCACTCGCTGTACGCGCTGGGCAGCGGCGGCTTCAGCGGCGTCGGCCTGGGCCATTCCATCGAGAAGTTCCAGTGGCTGCCCGAGGCGCACACCGACTTCATCTTCGCCATCATCGGCGAGGAGCTGGGACTGGTCGGCACCCTCGGTGTCATCACCGGCTTCGTGCTGCTGGCCTGGCGCGGCGTGCGCACGTCGCTGCGCGCGCCCGACACCTACGGCGCGCTGGTCGCCGGCGGCATCACGGCGTGGATCTGCGTGCAGGCCTTTCTCAACATCGCCGCGGTGACCAACCTGGTGCCGACCACAGGCGTCCCGCTGCCCTTCATCAGCTACGGTGGGTCGTCCCTGGCGATGACCCTGGCCGCCGTGGGCATCCTCTGCAACATCTCGGCCCAGGGACGACGACAGGGAGTATCGCGCCGTGCGCACGTTGATCGCTGGAGGGGGAACGGGGGGTCATCTGACCCCGGCGCTGGCGGTCGCGCAGGCGTTGCGGCGCGCTGACCCGGGCGGCGACGTGCTCCTCGTCGGCCGCCGCGGCGGGATGGAGGAGACGCTGGTCCCGAGCAGCGGCCTGCGCCTGGAGACGCTGAGCGTTCGCGGCATCGACCTCGGCTCGCCGCTGAAGCTGCCCGGCACCGCGCTGCGCATCTCGCGCGCCACGCTGCAGGCAAGCGGCATCCTGCGCCGCTTCCGTCCCGACGTGGTCGTCGGCGCCGCGGGCTACGTGTCGGTCCCGGTGGTGGCGGCGGCGCTGCTGCAGCGGATTCCCGTTGTGCTGCTGGAGCAGAACGCCCATCCGGGGCGGACGACGCGCATGTTCGCCAAGCGGGCGCGCGCGGTGGCGGCGTCGTTCGCGCAGACCGCGCAGCGGCTGCCCGGCGCGCGGGTGGTGCGCACCGGCAACCCGGTGCGTCCCGAGGTGAAGGCGTACGCGGGGACGCCGCTGCACGACACCTGCCAGCACGTCCTGGTGATGGGCGGGTCGCAGGGCGCGCGGCGCATCAACGACGCGGTGGCGGGGTCGATCCGCGAGCTGCTGGCGGCGCATCCCGCATTGCGCGTGACTCACCAGTGCGGCGCTCGTGACGCCGAATGGGCGGTGCCGGTGCGCGCGGGGTTGCCCGAGGAGCTGCGCGAGCGCTACACGGTGAGCGCCTTCTTCGACGACATCGGCGAGCGCATCCGCGACGCCGACCTGGTGGTGATGCGCGCCGGCGGCTCGTCGCTGGCGGAGACGGCGGTGCTGGGGCGGCCCATGATCCTGGTGCCGTATCCCTATGCGGGTGCGCACCAGGTAGACAACGCCATGCCCTACGTCGAGGCCCACGCCGCCCTGCTGATCCCTGACGAGGAATGTGGCGCCGAGCGGCTGCGCACCGACATCGACCGCGTCATCGACGACCCCGCGCTGTGGCAGCGCATGGCCGCCGCCAGCCGCGCCGCGGGATGTCCCGAGGCGGACGACGACGTGGTGGCGTTGATCCGCGAGGCCGCGGGGTCGCGGTGAGCGCGGTGGCGACGCGGCACGTCCACTTTCTCGGCATCTGCGGCTACGCGGTGAGCGGCGCGGCGCTGATGGCCCAGCAGCTCGGCTACCTGGTCACCGGCTCCGACGAGGACGCCTACCCGCCGACCACCGACACGCTGGCCCGCGCGGGCATCCAGTGGGTCAACCACCACGCCGCGAGCAACCTCGACATGGGCGGCACGCCCGACCTGGTGGTCGTCGGCAACCAGGTGCGCGACGGCAATCCCGAATGGGAGGAGGCGGTGCGGCGTGGCCTGCCGGTCACCAGCGAGGCCGAGTTCTACGCCGAGCTGACCGGCGACCGGGTGCGCATCGCGGTGTGCGGCACCCATGGCAAGACGACGACCTCGTCGCTGCTGGCCTGGATGCTGGAGTGCGCGGGCATGCAACCGGGGTTCCGGCTCGGCACCACGTCGCGCGACTTCGGCGCCACCGCACGGCTCGGCGAGGGAAGGCCCTTCGTCTTCGAGGGCGACGAGTACACCACCGCGCCCTGGGACCCGAGGCCGAAATTCCTGCACACACATCCCTTCGCGGCGTGCGTCACCAGGCTGGAGCTCGACCACCCCGACGTGTACCCGACCTTCGCGTCGTACCGCGCGCCCTTCGTGGAGCTGGCCGAGTCGATGCCCGGCGACGGCGTGCTCGCCCTCTGCGCCGACGACCCCGAATGCGTGGCGCTGCAGCTGGAGGCGTCGTGCCGCGTGGTGCTCTACGGCGTCAACCCGGACGCCGACTGGCGGCCGCGCGTCACCGGCACCAGCGGCGCGGTGCAGAGCTTCGAGATCTCCCGCCGCGACGGCGTCGTCCTGCCACCGGTGCGGCTCAGCCTGCCCGGACAGCACAACGTGCTCAACGCCATGGCCGCGCTGATCCTCGCCGACGCGGTGGGCGCGCCGCTGGAGCCGTGCATCGCCGCATGCGCCACCTTCCAGGGCGCCTCGCGCCGCTTCGAGATCCTCGGTGCGGCCGGAGGCGTCACGGTGGTCGACGACTATGCACACCATCCCACCGAGGTCGCCGCCACCATCGACGCGGGGCGGCAGCGCTTCCCGAATGGGCGGCTCATCGTCGTCTACGTCCCGCACACCTACTCGCGCACCCTCGCGCTGCTCGACGGCTACGCCGATGCGTTCCGCGGCGCAGATACGGTCATCCTTGGCCCGATCGAACCCGCGCGCGAGCGCCACCTCGCCCACACCGTCAGCATCGCGGACGTCGCCGGCCGCATCCGCGACGTGCAGGACGTGCGCATCGCGAGCACGAGTGACGAGGCGCTGCAGCAGATCCTCGCCACCGCGCATAACGGCGACGCGGTGCTCTGCCTCAGCGTGCGCGGCTTCGACGACCTGGCGCGGCGCACGCTGCACGCCCTGCAGGAGCGGCAGAATGCAGGCTGAGTGGCTCGACGCCGAGCCCGGCGTGCGCCGCAACGAGCCGCTGGCGCGCCACACCCAGTACGGCATCGGCGGCCCCGCCGACTTCTTCCTCACCCTGCACGACCCCGAGCGCCTCGCCGAGCTGATGCCGCGCTGCAACGCGAACGGCGTGCCCTTCACCGTGCTCGGCGCGGGCAGCAACACGCTGGTGCTCGACGGCGGCATCCGCGGCCTGGTGGTGCGCATGTCCGACCGCCACATGCGCGTCGTCGACGGCAGCACCGTCGAGCTGAGCGGCGGCTACATGATGCCCCGGGCCGCGCTCGACCTGGCCCGCAAGGGCATCGCCGGCATCGAGTTCGGCATCGGCATCCCGGGCACCACCGGGGCCAGTGTGCGCGGCAACGCGGGCGCCTTCGGCAGCGAGATCAAGGACGTGATGGTCGCCTGCGACACCATCGACGGCGGCGGCGCCCACCACACCTTCGGCACCGCGGAATGCGGTTTCTCCTATCGCGACTCGCGGTTCAAGGGCGACCTGCACGACCACGTCATCGTCGCCGCGCGCTTCACCGTGCACCGCGACGACCCCGTCGAGGTGCGCGCCCGCACCGACGCCATCCAGGCGCAGCGCAAGGCGTCGCAACCGTACGGCATCCGCAGCCTGGGCAGCGTCTTCAAGAACCCGCCCGGCGACTACGCGGGGCGCCTGGTCGAGGCCGCCGGGTTGCGCGGCCGGCGCGTCGGCGGTGCGCTGATCAGCGACAAGCACGCCAACTTCATCGTCAACATGTCCCACGCCAGCGCCGCCGACGTGCTCGCCCTCGCCGAGCTGGCCCATGACGCGGTGCTGGAGCAGTTCGGCGTCGACCTGGAGCGCGAGATCGTGGTGCTCGGCGAGACGCAGTGGGCGCGGCGGTGAGCGCCCTGCGCGTCGCGGTGGTCTGCGGCGGGCGCAGCAGCGAGGCCGAGGTCAGTCGCACCAGCGGCGTGCAGGTGCTCCACGCGCTGCGGGCCCGCGGTCACGACGCCGAGTGCGTCGAGGCCGGTGAAGACCTATGGGACGCACTGCGCGCGGGCGGATACGACGTCGCCTTCCTCGCCCTGCACGGCCGCTACGGCGAGGACGGCACCGTCCAGGGCGTCTGCGAGCTGCTCGACATCGCCTACACCGGCAGCGGGGTGCTGGCCACCGCGCTCTGCCTCGACAAGGCGATGGCCAAGCGGGTTCTGGTCGCCGAAGGCATCAACACCCCGCCCTGGCGCAGCGTCCCGCGCCACCTCGACGGCGGCACGGCGCGCCACCACATGGAGGACGCCGCGAGCGCACTGGGACTGCCCATGGTGGTCAAGCCCAATCGCGGCGGCAGCACCATCGGGCTGACCATCGTGCGCTCCGGCGCCGAACTGCTCGACGCCTACGGCGCCGCCGCCGAGCACGACACCGTGCTCTGCGAGCAGTTCGTCGACGGATTGGAGATCACCATCGGGGTTCTGGGGCATAATCCCCCTCAGGCACTGCCGACCCTCGAAATCGTCTCCCACCGTCCTCTCTACGACTATGCAGCGAAATACACCGCGGGTCAGAGCGAGCACATCATCCCGGCGCGGCTCCCCGAGGAGCAGCGCCAGGACGCTCAGCGCGCGTCGGAGCGCGCCCATGCCGCGCTGGGCTGCCGCAGCATGTCGCGCGTCGACGTCATCGTCGACGGCGGCGGCACGCCCTGGGTCATCGAGGTGAACGCCATCCCCGGGCTCACCGCGCTGTCGCTGCTCCCCGATGCCGCGCGCGCCGCGGGCATCGGATTCGAGGACCTGTGCGAGCGGCTGGTGCGCGACGCCCTGCAGCGTCACGGCGAGGAGCGCGCACCGTGAGTTCCGTCCTCGAAGACAGCGCGCGGCGCCAGGCGCGTGCCCGCGCCACCGCCGCGTCGATCATCGACGCGCCGCGCATCGCCCGCCGCTTCGCGCTGCCCGAGGAGAGTCCGCTGCGCTCGACCGGGCGCCGCCGCACCCACCGCAGCGAGATGCCGCGGTTCCTGCCCAATTCGATCGGCGCCATCTCGCGGCGCCGCGTCGCGGTGGTGGTGCTCGCCGTGCAGCTCGTCGCGCTGCTGGCGATTCTCGCGCTGCCGGTCTTCCGCGCCAAGTCGATCGCCATTGCGGGCAACCACCTGGTGGCACGCGCCGCCGTCCTCGACGCGGCGCACCTCTCCACGTCGCAGAGCCTGTTCACCGTGGACGGCGAGCAGGTGCGGCAGCGCATCGAGAAGCTGCCCTGGGTGCGCAGCGCCAGCGTCGAGACCGAATTGCCCAGCACGGTGCGCATCACCATCCGCGAGTGGACGCCGGTGCTGATGCTGCACACCGGCAGCAGGCAGCTCGCCATCGCCGACAGCGGCGACGTGCTCGACCTGGGCAAGTCCACCGTCGCCGCGCCGCCCGGCGTGCCCACCCTGGTCGACAACCGTCCCGCGTTCGCCGCAGCGCAGCTCAGTGGCAGTGGCAAGGCGTCGGTCGATCCCGTGCTGGTGCGCACCCTGGTGGTCACCGCGCAGCGCTTCCCCGCGGCCTTCGGCGTCGGTGTGAACCACTTCGAGTGGCAGAGCGACGGGCTGTTCGCCATCGTCACCACCGCCGGCTGGCGCGCCGTCCTCGGCCACATGCTGAGCGACCAGGACATCGCCGCCGTGCCCGACCAGCTCGCCTCGCTGCTCTCGCTGAAGGGCAAGCTGGACTTCGCCCGGCCGACCTTCGGCTACGTCGACCTGGAGAACCCCAGCGCGCCCGCGGTCGGCGGCAAGCCGGCGCCCGCCGACGCGCCCGCCGCGGCCCCCGCCACCAGCGCGCCGTCGAGCAGCGCCACGCCCGCGCCGACGCCGAAGTCGACAGCCACGCCGACCCCGGCGCCGACGCCGATCCAGTTCAGCATCGGCAGGCCCACGCCCTGACCCCTGACCGACCGACCGGTCAGGATCTGCGGGCGACCTCGTGCACCTGGACGCGGTTAGCGCGCCCGCTCCCAGGGCCGCGCCGCCAGCAGTGCCGACAGGATCGCGCGCGTCGCCGGCGAGCGGTTGAGCGTGTAGAAGTGCACGCCGGGCGCGCCGCCGGCGAGCAGCTCACTGCACTGCAGGGTCGCGTACGCCGTGCCCAGTGCCGCGATCGCTTCGGGCTCCGACTCGCGGCGCAGCAGCTCGGTGAGCAGCCGCGGCGGCACCACCGCGCCGAGCAGCGTGCCGTCCTCGCGCGACAGCCGTCCCAGCGTGGTGATGGGCATGATCCCGGGGATGATCGGCACGCCGATCCCCGCCGCGCGAGCCCGCGCCACGAAGTCGAAGTAGTGGCGGTTGTCGAAGAACATCTGGGTGATCAGGAAGCTCACCCCGCTGTTCACCTTGGCCACGGTGTGGGCCAGGTCGTCGTCGAGCGACGCGGATTCCAGGTGCCCCTCGGGATAGCAGGCGCCGCCAATGCAGAAGTCGTACTCGTCGCGGATCATCGTGGCCAGCTCGGTGGCGTGGGTGAAGCCGCCGGGCGTGGCCTCGAAGCGGTCGGCACCCTTGGGCGGGTCGCCGCGCAGCGCCAGGACGTTCTCCATGCCGGCGTCGTGCAGGCCGCGCAGCGTCTCGTGCAGCTCCTCGCGCGTCGCCCCGGCGCAGGTGTAGTGGGCCATCGGCTCCAGGCCCATCTCGTTGCGGATGCGCGTCACCACGGCGAGAGTTCGCGAGCGCGAGTGGTTGCGGCAGGTGACCGAGACGAACGACGGCTCCAGCTCGCGGAGCATGGCGATGGTCTGGAACAGGCGCTCCTCGCCCTCGGGGGTGTCGGGCGGGAAGAACTCGAAGGAGAACAGCGGGCGGCCGCTGCCGTCGAGCATCCGGTCGATGCGCATGTCGCCGTCAATGGTGCCCCACGACGTGGCTTTCGCGTCTGCTAGGTTGCTTCTCCATGCTCGCCGCCTACGTCGCCCGCATCGACGGTCCCGACCCGCTCGGCAACCTGGAGGTCGGCCAGCGGCCCCAGCCCGAGCCGCCGCCGGGGTGGGCGCTGCTCCGCGTCCACGCCGCCTCGCTCAACCACCACGACCTCTTCACCCTGCGCGGCACCTCGTCGCAGAAGGTGGTGCCGCCGCAGATCCTCGGCTGCGACGTGGCCGGCACGGTGGCGGGCTACGGTCCCGACCGGCCCGAGGGCGCGCCCCCGGAGGGCGCCCGGGTGGTGGCGCACAGCGTGATCGGCTGCGGGTCCTGCGCGACCTGCACCAACTCCGACCCGCTGTTCTGCCGCGACATGTCGATGCTCAGCGAGGGCGACCTGCAGGGAACGCTGGCGGAATACGTGCCGGTGCCTGCGGCCAACCTGATCCCGCTGCCCGATGCGGTCGACTTCATCGCCGCGGCCACCCTGCCGACTGCCTACCTCACCGCCTACCGCATGCTCTTCACCCGCGCCGCGCTGCACCCGGGGGACACCGTGCTGGTCCACGGCGCCACCGGCGGAGTGGCCACGGCGACCATCCTGCTCGGCCGCGCCGGCGGGGTCGAGGTGATCTCCACCTCGCGCGACGAGGCCAAGCGCGCGGCGGCGCTGCGGCTCGGCGCCCGGGCCGCCCTGGGGACCGACCGGGCCGCCTCCAAGCAGCTCGCCGAGATGACCGGCGGGCGCGGCGTCGACGCGGTGATCGAGACGGTCGGCGAGCCCACCTGGGAGTTCAGCCTGCGCGCGGTGCGCATCGACGGCGCCGTCGTGGTCGCCGGAGCCACCGCCGGGCCCAACCCGCCCGCCCAGCTCCACCGCATCTTCTGGCGGCACACCCGCATCCTCGGCTCGACGATGGGCACCCGCGCCGAGCTGGAGAAGCTGGTGGGGATGGTGGCGGCGGGCACGCTCTCGCCCCTGATCGGCGCCACCTTCCCGCTCTCCCGCGCGGCCGAGGCGTTCGCCCAGCTCGCCGCCGGGGAGCGCAACGGCAAGCTGGTGGTGATCCCCTCGGCCTGATCCCGGCTGCCCGTTTACATCCGGGGAGCCCGGTGCTACGGTTGCCGGGCTCACGCGGCCCCAGTGGGGCTGCAGCCGACAGGGCTTCGTCAGCCAGGTGCAGTGGCGAGGCCCTGTTTGTACGTCTACGGCCCCTTTCGCGCCCCCATTTTGGGTTCGTGACGCAAGGTGGTTTCGGCCGCGACAGCCCTGACTTCCAACGGGGAAACGCGCCCCCGCGGCCGCCCATAGAGGCCCAGCGCGACCCTACTGCGCCCTCCCCCGCACCCACACATATTGTGCCATCCTGCCCCCCCAAACCCAGCATGTTGCGGTTTTGCGTCCGAAAACCCCTATCCGAACGAGCGTTCCGAAGGTATACTCCGAGGCCGATGTGACCCGTGCCCGCCATGTTGCCGCCCTCGATCTCGGCACGACCAAGGTCTGCTGTGTTCTGGCGGAGGTGGACGTCTCTCCGTCGGGGGGCGAGGACCTCCGTATCCTCGGCGTCGGCATGGCGGCCTCCCGCGGCCTGCGCAAGGGCGCGGTGGTCGACATCGAGCGCGCCGCCGAGGGGGTGGCCGAGGCGGTCGACGCCTGTGAGCGGGTCGCCGGGGTGCCCATCCAGTCGGCGGTGGTCGGCCTGGCCGGTGGGCACATCCAGTCGCAGAACAGCCGCGGCGTGGTCGCCGTCGCCGCCGGGCGCCGCGAGGTGCGCGGAGAGGACATCACCCGCGCCGTCGAGGCAGCGCGCGCCGTCAGCATCCCGTCCGACCGCGAGATCCTCCACGTCCTGCCCCGGCAGTTCACCGTCGACGGGCAGGAGGGGGTGCGCGAGGCGATCGGCATGGCGGGCACGCGGCTCGAGGTCGAGACGCACATCGTCACCGGCGCCACCACGGCGATCCAGAACGTCGTCAAGGTGATGCACGAAGCGGGACTGGACGTCGACGACCTGGTGCTGCAGGTGCTCGCCAGCGCCGAAGCCGTGGTCACCGAAGACGAATTGGAGCGCGGCGTGGTGGTCGCCGACATCGGCGGCGGCACCACCGACATCGCCGTCTTCAGCAACGGTGCCATCGTCCACACCGCGGTGATCCCCGTCGGCGGCTCGCACGTCACCGGTGACCTCGCGGTCGGCCTGCGCTGCGACCTCGACACCGCCGAGGCGGTGAAGCGCGCCTACGGACACTCGCTGCAACTGACCGTCCCGTCCGATGCGACGGTGACGCTGACGCCGATGGGTTACGAGGAGCCGGTGGCGGTGCCGCAGCGCTACCTGGCCGAGGTGATCGGCCCGCGGGCGCGCGAGATGGCCATGCTCATCGCCGCGGAGATCGAGCGCAGCGGCGCCACCGTCCTGCCCGGCGGCATCGTCATCACCGGCGGCGGCGCCATGCTGCGCGGCTTCGCCGAGATGTGCCAGCAGGTGACCGACCTCCCGGTCCACGTCGCCGCGCCCACGGGCACCACCGGCATGGACGACGAGCTGCACGGGCCTGACTGCGCAACCGTCGTCGGCCTGCTGCGCTGGTCGGCGCGCACCGGGCGGCGCAGCGCGGTGCGCAGCAACGGACACAACGGGAACGGCAACGGACACCATGGTGTCAGCGATCGATTCAGCAGGTGGCTACGTGAACTTTTCTGACCGGATGAAGATGTACGGCGTGGACAGCCAGTCGGCGGCGCGCGCTGGTTACGACTCTCCCCGTCCCAGACACCCGCAGCAGCGTGAGGAGGCGCCCATGGAGCTGGACCGCACATTGGAAGGCAACGCCCGCATCAAAGTCGTGGGCGTCGGGGGTGGCGGCAGCAACGCCGTCAACCGGATGATCCGCAGCAAGCTCCGCGGCGTGGAGTTCGTGGCCATCAACACCGACCTGCAGGCGCTGAACAACAGCGAGGCCCAGGTCAAGATGCACATCGGCCGCAAGCTGACGCGCGGGCTGGGTGCGGGCGGCAACCCCACCGTCGGCGCCGAGGCGGCCGAGGAGTCGCGCGAGGAGCTGAGCAAGCTGCTCCACGACTGCGACATGGTCTTCGTCACCGCGGGCATGGGCGGCGGCACGGGCACCGGCGCGGCGCCGATCGTCGCCGAGATCGCCCGGCAGCAGGGCGCGCTGACCATCGGCGTGGTCACCAAGCCGTTCCGCTTCGAGGGCGTGAAGCGGCAGAAGTCGGCGGAGGAGGGCATCGTCGGGCTGCAGCAGCGCGTCGACACCCTGATCACCATTCCCAACGAGCGGCTGATGGCGGTGGTCGACAAGAAGACGCCGATCACCGACGCCTTCAAGATCGCCGACGACGTGCTCCGCCAGGGCGTGCAGGGCATCTCCGACCTGATCGTCTTCCCCGGCCTGATCAACCTCGACTTCGCCGACGTCAAGGCGATCATGAGCGGCCAGGGCGCGGCGCTGATGGGCATCGGCTTCGGCTCCGGCGACACCCGCGCCGCCGACGCCGCCCGCGACGCCGTGGCATCGCCACTGCTGGAGACCACCATCGCCGGCGCCAAGGGCATCCTGCTCAACATCACCGGCGGCCCCGACCTGACCCTGCACGAGGTCAACGAGGCGGCGCAGATGGTCGCCGAGTCGGCCGACCCCGAGGCGCAGATCATCTTCGGCACGGTCATCGACGAGCGGCTCCAGGGCGAGGTCAAGGTGACCGTGATCGCCACCGGCTTCACCGGCATGATCGACGTGCACGGCACGGTGTCCTACGAGCCCGTGGTCCGTCCCATGCAGGAGCGGGTGCCGTCGTACTCCACCCTGCGCGCCGACGACCTCGACATCCCCGCCTTCCTGCGGGATCGCCGCTGACAACCTCGCGGCCGCGGGCCGCGCCGCCGTCCGGTGATGGCGCGGCCGCGGTCGCGGCGGGCCGCCCGCCTCTCCCATGAAGTGTCCCTACTGCAACCACCTCGACAGCAAGGTCGTCGACTCTCGCGACACCGAGACCGGCGCGATCCGCCGTCGCCGTGAGTGCCTGAACTGCCGCAAGCGGTTCACCACCTACGAGCGCGTCGAGACGGTGCCCCTGCTGGTGGTCAAGAAGGACGGCCGGCGTGAGGAGTTCAGCCGCGACAAGCTGGTCAACGGCCTGCTGATGGCGTCGAAGAAGCGCGACGTCGAGCGCGCCGCGATCGAGCAGCTGGTCGACGACGTGGAGAACTCGCTGCGCTCCCGCGGCGTCGCCGAGGTTCCCTCGCGCGCCGTCGGCGAGGAGGTGATGGCCCGCTTGCGCGACGTGGACGAGATCGCCTACATCCGCTTCGCCTCCGTCTACCGGCAGTTTCGCGACGTCAACGACGTGCGTGGCGTCATGGAGGAGCTGCTCTCCCACCCCCCCGGCACCCGCCAGCCGGCCGCCCGCCGCCCCGCCCGCACCCGCCCCGGCCGCCCCGAGGAGGAGCTCCCGCTCAACCTCGGGAAGTAGGCGAAGAAAGCGCCCGAAAACCCACGAAACGGCGCTGGCGCGCCGAAGTTCGCGTCGTGTACTGTCCAGGGCACACGTTGGAAGGGAGGCGGCCGATCACCGGTCGCCCGTTGTTGGGGCGGAGGTTCGCCGTGGAGAGCTCGCACAGCCGGACAAGGGTTCAGGGCGCCCGCAGGCGCACCCGGCGGGTGGCGCTGGCCGCGCTCCTGCTCATCCCCGCCGCCGCCATCCCCGGCCTGCGCCAGGCCCACGCCGACGACGGCTGCGTCACCAAGCAGGGCCCGGTGGGCGCGCCCTTCCAGGACTGCGCCATGGGCAACGCCCTGAACATCGTGCCGCCGGGCAGCAGCGGGCTCTACAACGCCGCCGACTTCGCCAGGTTCGAGGCCGGACTCGGCCCGGCGCCGCACACCCAGGACCAGCGCTCGATGTACGCCGACCTGATCAAGCAGGCCCCCAACGTCACCGGCGCCCAGCTGCTCAACTACTACAAGGACGCGAGCTTCTACGGCTCGGTCCAGCCCGGCGACAGGGTGGAGACCGTCCCGCTGCACTCCGGCACGGTGATCGTCCGCGACGCCCAGTTCGGCGTCCCCCACGTCTTCGGCAACACCCGCTACGACACCGAGTTCGGCAGCGGCTACGCCTCCGCCGAGGACCGCCTCTTCATGATGGACGTTCTCCGCCACTACGGCCGCGGCCAGCTCAGCTCCTTCCTCGGCCCCTCGCCGTCAACCCTGGCCATGGATTGCGGCATCGCCCGCGTCGCCGGCTACGACGAGGCCGAGCTGCAGCAGCAGGTCGACCTGCTCCCGCAGCGCTACACCAAGCCGCTCACCATCGAGGGGCACCGCACCACCGAGGGCGCCCAGGTGGTCGCCGACGGCACCGCCTACGCCGACGGCGTCAACGCCTACATCCAGGCGGCGCTGGCCGACCCCGCGCTGCTGCCCGCCGAGTACCCCGCGCTGCAGATCGCACCGGCGCCGTGGAACGTGCGCGACATCGTCGCCACCGCCACGCTGGTGCAGGCCATCTTCGCCGTCGGCGGCGGCGACGAGGTCAACAGCGCGCTGCTCTACCAGTCGCTGACCGGCCGCTACGGGGCCACCCAGGGTGCGGCGATCTGGCACGACCTGCGCTCCCAGAACGACCCCGAGGCGCAGACCACGCTGACCACGCCGTTCAGCTACGAGCAGGTTCCGGCCACGGTCGACCCGAACTCGAGGGCCATGCCGCTGGCCCCGTCCACCACCACCATGTGCAACGGCGGCCCGCTGCCGGCGCACACCACCGGCCTCGGCCAGATCGTCGCCGGCCCGGTGACCGTCGACCTCAGCTCACTGCTGCCGACGAGCAGGCCACGGGCCAGCAACGAATTGATCGTCACCGCCGCGCACAGCGCCACCGGGCACCCCATCGCCGTGTTCGGCCCGCAGACCGCCTACTTCGCGCCGGAGATCCTCCACGAGGTCGACCTGCACGGCCCCGGCCTGCAGTCGCGCGGCGTCGCCTTCCCGGGCACCGAGGTGTTCGTCGAGCTGGGTCGTGGCGTCGATTACGCCTGGAGCGCGACCAGTGCCGGCGCCGACATCATCGACCAGCGCCTGGAAAAGCTCTGCAACACCGATGGCTCCGCGCCGACCATGCAGAGCACCGCGTACGTCTACAACGGCGTCTGCACGCCGATGTACGAGCGCACCGACCGCCAGGTCGCCAAACCCACCGCCAGCGGGGCCAACCCGCCCGCGGTGGTCACCATCCAGATCGAGCGCACCGTGCACGGCCCGGTCGCCGGCCGCACCACCGCAACAGACCCCAGCACGGGGCAGGCGATTCCCGTTGCCGTGTCGATCCAGCGCTCCACCTGGGGCGACGAGCTGGGCGCGGCGCCCGCCTTCCTGGAGTGGAACGACCCCGACATCATCCACGGCCCCACCGACTTCCAGCGCGCCGCCGGCGAGGAGACGGGAACCTTCAACTGGACCTACGTCGACACCAACCACGCCGCCTACTACCAGAGCGCCAAGCTGCCCATCCGCAACCCCAACGTCGACCCCAACTTCCCGGTGTGGGGCACGGGGCAGTGGGAGTGGCAGGGCTTCGTCCCCGGCGACCTGTCCGGCGCCGACGTGCACCCGCGGGCCATCGACCCCGCCAGCGGCTACCTGACCAACTGGAACAACAAGCCCGCGCCCGGGTTCTCCGCCGCCGACGGCCAGTACGCCTACGGTCCGGTCTACCGGGTGCAGTCGCTCACCGACCGGGTGAGGGCGATCATCAGCACCCGCAACGCGACTCCCGCGGACGTGGTCAACGCCATGGAGGACGGCGGCTCGGTCGACCTCGACGGCGCGCAGCTCGTCCCCCAGGTCGCCGCGGTGCTGAGTGGCACGACGCTGACCGCGCAGCAGTCGCAGGCGCTGTCGATCCTGCAGCAGTGGGTCAACGATCCCGCGTGGAGCGGCAGCGTCCCCGGTGCGCATCGCCGCGACCGCAGCGGCAGCGGCGGCTACGAGCAGGGCAACGCGGTGGCGATCATGGACGCGCTCTACCCGCGCCTCGCCCACGCCGTGTTCGACCCGTGGCTCGACGGCGGACAGTTCGCCAGGCTGGCCGGGATCAACCCGCTCAACAACCCGCCCGGACCGCTCGGCTCCGCGTATGACGGCGGCTGGGAGGGCTACCTGCAGCGCGCGCTGCGCCAGGCGGTCAACCCGGCCATCGCCAACGGGTACTCGCAGAACTACTGCGGCAGCGGCTCGCTCGGTGCGTGCCAGGCGGCGGTGCAGACAGCGCTGCAGGGCGCGCTCGACCAGCTCACCACCGCGTACGGCAGCGGCGATCCGGCCGCGTGGACGTGCAGCCGGGGCAACGGCGGGAGCGGCCAGTGCAACCCCGCGCGCGACGACATCCAGTTCAGCGCCGTGGGTGTCGGCACCGTGCCGGGCATGCCGTGGGTGAACCGGCCGACGTTCCAGCAGGTGGTCTCCTACCAGTCGCAGCGCGGGGAGTGATTGTCCGGCGGGCGAGAGCCCGCCGGGTAGACTTGCCCCGACGTGGCCGGATCGGCAATGCAGGGCACCAGCACGCAGCTCGCTGAGCGGCTCAGCGCGGTCCGTTCGCGCATCGCGAACGCCGCCGAGCGCGCCGGTCGCGACCCGCGCACCGTGCTGCTGGTCGCCGCCACCAAGACCATCGAGCCCGCGCGAGTCGAGGAGCTGATCGCCCTGGGCGTACGCGACCTGGGCGAGAACCGCGTCCAGGAGGCCGCCGCCAAGGCCGCCGCGCTGCCCGACCCGAGCCTGCGCTGGCACCTCATCGGCCACCTGCAGACCAACAAGGCCAATCGCGCCGCCCCGCTCTTCGACGTCGTCCACTCCATCGACAGCGGGCGGGTCGCCGAGGCGCTGGGCAGTCGACGTCCCGAGGAGATGGCCCCGCTCGAGGTGCTGGTCGAGGCCGAGCTGACCGGCATCCCCGGCCACACCGGCATCCCGCCCCAGCAGCTCGAGGACGCCGTGCGCACCATCCTGGCCCAGCCCCGCCTGCGCCTGCGCGGCCTGATGACCATGGCCCCGCCGGTCGACGACCCGGCCGCGGCCCGCCCCACCTTCGCCCGCCTGCGCACCCTGCGCGACGAGCTCCAGCAACGCCTCGGCGTCGCGCTGCCCGAGCTGAGCATGGGCATGAGCAGCGACTACGAGGCGGCGGTGGAGGAGGGGGCGACCATCGTCCGCCTCGGCCGGGCCCTGTTCGGCGAGCGTCCACCCCGGACCTGACCGGGGCGGCTCGGGGGCGCTCGTATACTCGCCTCCCACATGCCCCGCTATTCCCCCGTCAGCAGCCGCGCCGGCTTCGCCGAGAACGAGGCCAGGGTCCTCGAGTTCTGGCGCGAGGCCGACGTCTTCGCGCGCAGCCTCGCCCAGCGCGAGGGCGCGCCGCCGTACGTCTTCTACGAGGGGCCGCCCACCGCCAACGGCAGGCCCGGCATCCACCACGTCCTGGCCCGCGCCTTCAAGGACCTCTTCCCCCGCTACAAGCAGATGCAGGGCTTCCAGGTCACCCGCAAGGCGGGCTGGGACACCCACGGCCTGCCCGTCGAGCTGGAGATCGAGAAGAAGCTGAAGATCAGCGGCAAGCGGCAGATCGAGGAGTTCGGCGTCGCCGAGTTCAACCGGCTGTGCCGCGAGTCGGTGCACGACTACATCGACGACTGGGAGCGCATGACCGAGCGCCTCGGCTTCTGGCTCGACATGCAACACCCCTACCGCACCTACGACTCGACGTACATCGAGTCGGTGTGGTGGAGCCTCAAGCAGATCTTCGACCGCGGCCTGCTCTACCAGGACTACAAGGTCACGCCCTACTGCCCGCGCTGCCAGACCTCGCTCAGCTCCCACGAATTGAGCCAGGGCTACCGCGACGACACCCCCGACCCCAGCGTTTATGTCAAGTTCCGCCTCAACGACGGGGACGGCGAGACCTCGCTGCTGGCCTGGACTACGACGCCGTGGACGCTGCCCGGCAACGTCGCCCTGGCCGTGCATCCCGGCGAGCGCTACACCAAGGTGCGCCAGGGCGGCGAGATGCTGATCCTCGCCGAGGCCCGCCTCGACAGCGTGCTGCGCGGCGACTACGAGGTGGTCGAGACCATGCTCGGCGCGGACCTGGTCGACCTCACCTACCAGCCGCTGTTCACCGACATGCTCCCCGACGGGCTCGCCTTCGTGGTGCTCGACGCACCGGAATTGGTGAGCATGAGCGAGGGCACCGGCGTGGTGCACACCGCGGCCGCGTACGGCGAGGCCGACCTGGAGCTCTGCCGCCGCAAGGGCGTGGCGGTGCGCCACGTCGTCGGTCTCGACGGCCGCTTCCTCTCCGGGCAGAAGCGCTACCACGGCCTCTTCGTCAAGGACGCCGACAAGCAGATCGTCGCCGACCTGGGCGAGGCCGGCAACCTCTACCGCAGCGAGACCATCAAGCACAGCTACCCCTTCTGCTGGCGCTGCGAGACGCCGCTGCTCTACTACGCGCTGACCTCGTGGTTCATCCGCACCACCGCGTACAAGCAGCAGCTCATCGAGAACAACCGCAGCGTCGCCTGGCAGCCCGCCCACATCCGCGACGGCCGCATGGGCGACTGGCTGGAGAACCTGGTCGACTGGAACCTCTCGCGCAGCCGCTACTGGGGCACGCCGCTGCCCATCTGGGTCTGCGACGCGCCCGACTGCGGCGAGCAGCGCTGCGTCGGCAGTGCCAACGAGATCGGCCTGACCACCGACGACGACCTGCACAAGCCGCACATCGACGACGTGGTGCTGACCTGCGAGAAGTGCGGCGCCAGCATGCACCGCGTCCCCGACGTGATCGACTGCTGGTACGACAGCGGCGCCATGCCCTACGCGCAGTGGCACTACCCGTTCGAGAACAAGGAGTGGTTCGAGGAGCGCCACCCCGCCGACTTCATCTGCGAGGCCATCGACCAGACCCGCGGCTGGTTCTTCTCGCTGCTCGCCGAGTCGACGCTGCTCTTCGACGAGCCCGCCTACCGCAACGTGATCTGCCTCGGCCACGTCGTCGACAAGAGCGGCAAGAAGATGTCGAAGTCGCGCGGCAACATCCTCGAGCCCACCGCCGTCTTCGACCAGTTCGGCGCCGACGCGGTGCGCTGGTACTTCTTCACCAGCGTCAGCGCGGGCGCCGAGTACCGGGTGAGCATGGACGCCATCCAGGACGTGGTGCGCCGCTTCCTGCTGACGCTGTGGAACACCTACTCGTTCTTCGTCACCTACGCCTCGATCGACGACTGGGATCCCCAGAGCCCCGACGCGCCCGCCGTCGCCGACCGTCCCAGCCTCGACCGCTGGGTGCTGGCCCGCCTTGCGGGAACGCTCGACGCGGTCGCCGAGGCCCTCGACACCTACGACGCCACCGACGCCTGCCGCGAGATCGAGGCCCTGGTCGAGGACGTCAGCAAGTGGTACGTGCGCCGCTCCCGCCGCCGCTTCTGGAAGGGCGACGGCGCCGGCCAGGGCTGGGACGACGACAAGCGCAGCGCCTACGCCACGCTGCACACCGTGCTGCACAGCACCTCGCGGCTGATCGCCCCGTTCATGCCATTCCTGGCAGAAAGGATGTACCGCAACCTCAGCGGCTTCGAGGGCGACACGCCGCCGGACGGCGTGCCGGAGTCGGTGCACCTGACCAGCTTCCCCCAGGCCACCGACGAGATGCGCGACCCCGAGCTGCTGCTGCAGATGGCCCGCCTGCGCCGCCTGGTGGAGAACGGGCTCGCCGCCCGCGAGCAGGCCGGCGCCAAGGTGCGCCAGCCGCTGCGCGCCGCCACCGTGCGCGGCGCCGCCTTCGACGCCGAGCTGGAGTCGATCTTCGCCGACGAGCTCAACGTCAAGTCGGTCGAGTACGAGCCCAGGCAGGGACAGTTCGAGGACGTGGTGCTCGACACCACCATCACCGACGAGCTGCTCCTCGAAGGCCTGGCCCGCGAGGTCTCCCGCGCCGTCAACGAGCTGCGCAGGAAGGCGGCGCTCAACGTCGAGGACCGCATCCTGCTCCACGTCGACGGCGAGGGCGACCCGCTGCGCGCCGTGCGGGCGCACGAGGAGCGGCTGCGTGGTGACACCCTGGCGGTGGGCATCGAGTACGGCCCGATCCCCGACGGCGCGACGCAGTCGGAGGCCAGGGTCGGCGCCGGCCGCGTCCACCTGGGAGTGCAGAGGGCCGAGCGCTGAGCGCTCCGCACCCCGGCTCGCGCTCGCGCAACATGGCCGTCCTGCTGGGGACGGCGATCGCCGTCTTCGGCCTGGACCACCTCAGCAAGTGGCTGGTGACGCAGCACCTCGCCCTCGGCGAGCAGTGGCCGTCGAGCGGTCCGGTGACCATCCACCTGATCCACAACAGGGGCGCCGCCTTCGGGCTCTTCCCCGAGCTGCAGACGGTGTTCCTCGGCGTCGCGGCCGTGGTCAGCCTCTACATCCTCTTTGCCGGACCTCGCTTCGCCCAGGGCCTGGCGGCGCAGATCACGCTCGGCGCCATCCTCGGCGGCGCGGTGGCCAACGCCGTCGACCGCTTCGTCCAGGGCTACGTGGTCGACTTCGTCGACCTGCAGCGCTGGCCGGTCTTCAACCTCGCCGATTCCTGCATCGTGGTCGGCATCGTCGTCGCCGTGTTCACCCTGGGCACGCGCCAGCCGGCGCACGGCAGCACGGCGTGACCGCGGCCTCCGCCGAAGCCGTGCCGCAGCGCCTCGACCTGTGGCTGGCGTCGCATCGCGACATCACGCGCTCCGCCGCGCAGACGCTGATCGACGCGCATCTCGTCACCGTCAACGGCCGTCCCGGCCGCGCGGGGCAGCGCGTCAGCGACAGCGACGACGTGCACGTCGCCGACGCCCCGCCGCGCCCGGCGCCTGCCACCGCAAGCGATGCAGAGGACAGCGGCCCGCGCGTCGAGCTGCAGGTGGTGTACGAGGACGAGTGGCTAGCGGTGATCGACAAGCCCGCGGGCCTGGTCGTCCACCCCGCGCCCGGGCATCCGCACGGCACCGTCGCCGACGCGCTGCGCCAGCGCGGCGACGTGTGGTCCCTGATCGGCGGCGACGACCGCGCCGGCATCGTCCACCGCCTCGACCGCTACACCAGCGGCCTGATGGTCGTCGCCAAGACCGAGCAGGCGCACCGCGCCCTGGCCGCGCAGCTCGCCGACCGGACGCTGGGCCGCAACTACTGGGCGCTGGTGTGGGGCGGCGTCAACGAGGACACCGGCCGCGTCGACGCGCCGATCGGCCGCGACCCGCGCGACCGCAAGCGCATGGCGGTGGTCGACAACGGGCGCAGCGCGGTCACCGACTTCCAGGTGGTCGAGCGCTGGCCGCAGGCCACGGTGCTCGACGTGTCGCTGCAGACCGGACGCACTCACCAGATCCGCGTCCACCTCGCCTACATCGGCCGCGCCATCGTCGGCGACCCGGTGTACGGACGCCGCCACGACACCTACGCGGGCCGTCCCGCGCTGCACGCGCGCGCACTGCACTTCGTCCATCCCGCCGACGGCACCACGCGCGACCACGAGGCGCCGCTCCCCGACGACCTGCGGGTGCTCCTCGACCGCGCCCGCGCCGGCGCCCTGCAGACGTGAGCGCAGCGGTGAGGCCGGGACGGCTGGTCGTCGTCAGCGGGCCGAGCGGCGTCGGCAAGGACACCGTGCTGCGCGCCCTCTTCGCCCTGAACCCCGAGCTGCGCTACAGCGTGTCGTACACGACCCGCGCGCCCCGGCCCGGCGAGGTCGACGGCACCTCCTACTCGTTCGTCGACGAGCCCGCATTCCTGGCCATGGTCGAACGCGGCGAGTTCCTGGAGTGGGCCCGGGTGCACGGCAACCTCTACGGCACCTCGCTGGCCCGCGTCCGCGAGTGCCTGGCGCGCGGCGAGGACGTGGTGCTGAAGATCGACGTGCAGGGCGCCGCCCAGCTCCGCGGCCGCGTCCCCGAGGCGATCTTCATCTTCCTGCTGCCGCCGTCCGCCGAGGCGCTGCGCCAGCGCCTGCAGGCTCGCGACACCGAGGACGAGGAGTCGCTGGCGGTGCGCGAGGCCGACGCCCAGCGCGAGCTCGCCGAGGCGGAGCGCTACGATCACCAGGTTGTGAACGACCAGGTGGAGCGGGCGGCGGGCGAGATCCTCGACATCGTTGCCGCCAGCCGTGGCGAGAACGTGGGCCGCGCCTGATGAGCGATGTCGCCGCCACGCGGCTGCCGCTGGCGGGGCGCCGCGTCGCCGTCCACGTTGCCGGCAGCATCGCCGCCTTCAAAGCCGCCGAGGTGGTCACTTTGCTGCGCAAGCGCGGCGCCGAGGTGCGCGTGGCCATGACCGCGGGGGCGCAGCACTTCGTCACCCCGCTCACCTTCCACAGCCTCAGCGGCCATCCCGTTGCCACCACGGTGTGGGACGCGGCCGGCGCCGAGAACGGCATGGAGCACCTCGCCCTGTCGGCGTGGTGCGAGCTGCAGGTGGCAGTTGCGGCCACGGCTGACCTGATCGCCAAGCTCGCCCTGGGCCTGGCCGACGACGCGGTCACCACCGCCGCGCTGGCCTGCCGCGCGCCCCTGCTGATCGCCCCCGCCATGGAGACGGCGATGTGGGAGCACCCCGCCACCCAGGCCAACGTCGCCACCCTGCGCCGGCGCGGCGCGCACATCCTCGGGCCGGCGACCGGACGCCTGGCCAGCGGCCGCGAGGGCGCGGGACGCATGGTCGAGCCGGAGGAGATCGTCTCGGCCGTCGAAGCGTCTCTGCCGCGCGCAGCGGCGGCAGCATCCCCCTGGCTGCACGGCAAACACGTGGTCATCACCAGCGGCGGCACGCGCGAGCCGATCGACCCGGTGCGCTACATCGGCAACCGCAGCAGCGGCAAGATGGGTCTGGCCCTGGCCCGCGAGGCGATCCGCCTCGGCGCGCGCGTCACCCTGATCACCAGCGCGCTCGCCCCTGCGGCGCGTCCCAACCTCGACGTCATCGAGGTGGAGACCGCCGCGCAGATGATGGCCGCGGTGCGCGCCGCCGTCCCCTCGGCCGACGTGCTGATCATGGCCGCCGCCGTCGCCGACTACCGCCCCGCCGAGGTCGCCCCGCGCAAGCTCAAGAAGGGCCCGGACGCGATGAACCTGGCCCTGGTGCCCACCGTCGACATCCTGCGCACCCTGCGCGAGGAGCGCGAGCCCCACGGCAGCCTGATCGTGGTCGGCTTCGCCGCCGAAACCGACGACCTGCTCGCCAACGCACAGCACAAGCTGGCGGAGAAGGGCCTCGACCTCGTCGTCGCCAACGACGTCAGCGGCAGCGAGGTGGGCATGGGCGCCGACGACAACGCGGTCACCATCATCGCCCGGAGCGGGGTCGTCGCCGAGGTGGAGCGCGCGCCCAAGCCCGAGGTGGCGCGCGCGGTCTTCGACGCCATCCGCGCCGTGGCCCAGGTTTCGGACTGACGCGGCCGAAACTCGCGGAGCTGCCCGCCGAGATGCCGCCCATCCTGCCCTACGCCGCCGTCGTCCCCGACACGCGCTCGATCCTGCCCAGGGACGTCTTCACCTACACCGTCCCCGACGACTTGGACGCCCTCGCCATCCCCGGTGCGCGCGTGGAGGTGCCGTTCGGCGCGCGCACCGTCACCGGCTATGTCGTCGAGCGCACCACCGGGTCCGACTTCGAGGCACCGCGCGCCCTCATGCGCGTGCTCGACGAGGCGCCGCTGCTCGACGAGAACCAGGTGCGCATCGCGCTGTGGATCGCCGCGCGCTACGTCGCGCCGCTCGGCGAGGTGATCAAGGCGATGCTGCCCAGCGGGGTGCGCAGCGCCAAGCCGGGCGGGCGCAAGCGCGGCCCGCGCACCACGTCGCGCGGCGTCGCGGCGATCGACGAGGCTGCGCACACCGAGGCGCCACCCCTCACCGGCGCGCAGCAGGCCGCCGCCGCGCCGCTGCTGCAGGCGGTCGACGCCCACACCCACATCCGCCTGCTGCTCCACGGCGTCACCGGCAGCGGCAAGACCGAGGTCTACCTCGCCGCCATCAGCCGGGCCCTGGAGCACGGTCGCGGCGTCATCGTGCTGGTCCCCGAGATCTCGCTGACGCCGCAGACCGTGGCCCGTTTCGCGGGGCGCTTCCCCGGCCGCGTCGCCCTGGTGCACTCCGGGCTCACCGACGCCGAGCGCGCCGCCCAGTGGCGCCGCATCCGCGAGGGCGAGGCCGACGTGGTGGTCGGCTCGCGCAGCGCCGTCTTCGCCCCACTGCGTGCCCCCGGCGTGATCGTCGTCGACGAGGAGGACGCGGGCGCGTACAAGCAGGACCGCGTCCCGCGCTACAACGCCGTCGACGTCGCCCTCGAATTGGGACGGCTGCACGGCATCCCGGTGGTGCTGGGCAGCGCCACGCCGCGCGTCGAGACCTTCTTCCATGCGAAGACCGGCGCCATGGAGTATGCGGAGCTGCCCGAGCGCATCGCCGGGCGCGCCCTGCCGCCCATCGAGGTGGTCGACCTGCGCGAGGAGCTGCAGGCCGGGAATCGGTCACCGCTGTCACAAACTCTGGAGCGTGCGCTGCGCGAGACCCACGCCAACCCCGAGGCGCAGTCGATCCTCTTCCTCAACCGCCGCGGCAGCGCCACGGTGGTGGTCTGCCGCACCTGCGGCGCGGTGCTGACCTGCCCCAACTGCAGCGTCAGCATGGTCTACCACCAGGGACGGGCGCGCTGCGACTGCCACTACTGCGGCGCGGTCGCCGCGGTGCCGATGACCTGTCCCGAGTGCCACTCGCCGAGCATCCGCGGCCTGGGCATGGGCACCGAGAAGCTCGAACACGAGGTCCGGCAGCTCTTCCCCAAGCTGCGATTGCTGCGCATGGATCGCGACACGGTCAGCCACCGCGACGCCTACTACGACATCTACGAGAAGTTCCGCAACCACGAGGCCGACTGCCTGATCGGCACCCAGATGGTGGCCAAGGGCTGGGACCTGGCCGGCGTCCGCCTGGTGGGCATCGTCAACGCCGACACCGCGCTGCACTTCCCCGACTACCGCAGCGGCGAGATCACCTTCTCCCTGCTCACCCAGGTGGCGGGACGCGCCGGTCGCGGCGACGAGCCCGCGCGCGTCGTCCTGCAGACCTACAGCCCGGGCCACTACGCCATCCGCCACGCGCTGGGCCACGACTACCTCAACTTCGCCCGCGACGAGATCCGCATCCGCAGGGCGCTGCACTTCCCGCCCTACGCGCGCCTGGTGCAGTGCACCTTTGCGCACACGGACGATGGCAAAGCGGAACAGGAGACCAGGCTGGCGGTGCAAAAGGTGTCCGGTATACTCGCCAGTGGTGACGGGCTCGACGTCCTCGGTCCGGCACCCGCCTTCCTGCACCGCCTGCGCGGCGAGTACCGCTGGCAGTTCACCGTCAGGGGCGAGGCGATCGAGAGGACGTTCCCCCATCTCCCCCGGGGCAGGGGCTGGAGCATCGACGTCGACCCCGCCCCGTAGAGCCCATTCCTGGTTTCCAAGTTGATTCGAGAGATCCTCACCCGAGACAACCCCCGGCTGCGCGTCAAGGCCGTCCGCGTCCCCAAGGTGGACGACGGTGTGCGCGCCCTGATGGACGACATGGTCGAGACCATGCTCAACTCCGAGGGCGTCGGCCTGGCCGCCACCCAGCTCGGCGTGTCGCTGCGGGTCATCGTTTGCAAGGTCGACAACCAGCTCTACCAGCTCGCCAACCCCGAGCTGATGCGCGCCAGCGGCGAGCAGATCGGCTACGAGGGCTGCCTCTCGGTGCCCGGCTACATCGGCGAGGTGGCGCGCGCCGAGAAGGTGGTGGTCAAGGCGCTCAACCGCCACGGCAAGGAGGTGCGCATCAAGGGTGAGGACCTGCTCGCCCGCGCCCTGCAGCACGAGATCGACCACCTCGACGGCATCCTCTTCGTCGACAAGCTGACCAGCATCGACACCCTCAAGGAGGTCGAGGTGGGCAGCGAGGAGGAGGAGGCCGCGGCGGTCGCGGTCTGAGCCTGGGGCGGCCCGGCGTGGCGGCGGCCGCGGCTGTGACAATCGCCGGGTGAGAGTGGTCTTCCTGGGCACCGCCGCGTTCGCGGTGCCGTCGCTCCTGGCCGTGGCCGACGCCGGACACGACGTCCTCGCCGTGGTCACCCAACCTGAGCGCCCCGGCTCGCGCGGCCGCCCCGCGCCGCGGCCGGTCGCCGATGCGGCGGGCGACCTGGGGCTGGAGGTGTGGCAGCCGGAGAAGGTGCGCGACCCCGCGGTCGTCGCCTCGCTGCTGGAGCTGCGCGCCGCCGCGCTGGTGGTCGCCTCGTACGGGCAGATCCTGCCGGGCGCGCTGCTCCGCGGACCGCGGTTCGGCGGGGTCAACGTGCACGCCTCGGTGCTGCCGCGCTGGCGCGGCGCCTCGCCGGTGGCCGCGGCGATCCTCGCCGGCGACGAGGAGACGGGCGTGTCGATCATGCAGATGGAGGAGGGGCTCGACACCGGGCCGGTCTTCGCGGTGCGCACCCTGCCGATCGGGTCGGGGGTGACCACGCCCGATCTCACCGCCGACCTCGCCCGCATCGGCGCCAACTTGCTGGTCGAGGTGCTCGCCGGGCTGGAGGACGGCTCCGCGGTCGCCGAGCCGCAGGACCAAGCGCTGGCCACCTACGCGCCGCGGCTCACCCGCGCCGACGCGCTCATCGACTGGGCTGGGCTGAGCGCGGTCGAGGTCGACCGGAGGGTGCGCGCGTTGCAGCCCTGGCCGGGGACGGTGGCGCCGCTGGCGGGCGCCGAGGTGCGCATCGTCGCGGGCGCGCCTGGGGTTTCTGTCACGCCCGCGGCGCCGGGCACCCTGCTCTCCGCAGGTGCGCACGCGGTGGACGTGGCCACCCGCGCCGGGGTGTACTCGGTCCACGAGGTCCAGCCCCCCGGCCGTCGCCCCATGGACGCCGCCGCCTACCTGCGCGGCCGCCGCCTCACGCTCCCCGCCGCGCCCGTGGCCGCGGGCTGAGCCGGATCGCCATGGCCGTCAAGAAGAAGCCGCTCGGCGAGAACATGCTGGCCCGCAACCGCGCGGCCCGCCACGAGTACGAGATCCTCGAGACCTTCGAGGCCGGCCTGGAGCTGCAGGGCACCGAGGTGAAGTCGCTGCGCGGCGGCGGGGCCAACCTGCGCGAGGGCTACGTGCGCATCGAGAACGGCCAGGCCTGGCTGATGCAGACCCACATCCGCCCCTACGAGCAGGGCAACCGCGCCAACCAGGAGCCCGAGCGCCGCCGCCGCCTGCTCCTCCACCGGCGCGAGATCGAGTACCTCGACGGCAAGGTGCGCCTCCAGGGCCTGACCCTGGTGCCCCTCGACCTCCACCTGCGCAACAACCGCATCAAGCTGGAGATCGGCCTGGCCCGCGGCAAGAAGCTGTGGGACAAGCGCCAGGCCATCGCCGAGCGCGACTCGCGTCGCGAGGCCGACCGCGTCTCCGCCCGGGCGCGGCGGGGGGACGTCGACTAGGGCTGCGCGTGCTGCCCGTTGGCCGGCGGGGCGGCGGCGGTGCCGATGGTGGGCAGGTTGGCCCGCGTGTCGGGCACCACGCGCGAGGCGAGGGCGTCGATCTCCCCGCGGAGCTCTTTGATCCCCTCGCCCGTCTTCGATGAGACCATCACCGGCCGCGCCTCGGCGATCGCCCCGAGGCGGCCGGCCATCAGGGCGCGGGCGTTCTCGTCCAGGCGGTCGACCTTCGACATCACCAGGATCGCCGGCTGCGTGCAGTCCATGGCGGTGAGCGTCTCCAGCACGGTGGTGAGCTGCTGCTCGGCGTCGGGGTGCGAGGCGTCCACGACCACGGCGAGGACGTGGGCCTGGCGCACCTCCTCCAGTGTCGCGGCGAAGGCCTCGACCAGCTCGGTGGGCAGGTTCTGGATGAAGCCGACGGTGTCGGTGAGGATCACCCGGCGCGCGCTGGGCAGGGCGTGGACGCGGCTGGTGGGGTCGAGGGTGGCGAAGAGCAGGTTGTCGGCGAGCACGGTGGAGGAGGTGAGCGCGTTGAGCAGCGTCGACTTGCCCGCGTTGGTGTAGCCCACGAGGGCGACGCCAGCCAGGGGCACGTCCTGGCGCGCGCTGCGCTGGACGCCGCGGCGCCGCTCCATCTCGCGAAGCCGCTCGCGGAGGCGCTTCAGGCGCTGGCCGATGAGGCGGCGGTCGACCTCGATCTGCGTCTCACCCGGACCGCCGCGCAGCCCGACGCCGCCGCGCTGCCGCTCCAGGTGGCGCCAGCCGCCGGCCAGGCGGGGGAAGAGGTGCTCGAGCTGGGCCATCTCGACCTGGATGCGGCCCTCGGCGGTGCTGGCGCGGCGGGCGAAGATGGCCAGGATCACCTCGGTGCGGTCGAGCACGGGGACCTCCCAGGCCTCCTGCAGGTTGCGCTGCTGACGGGGGGTGAGCGCGTCGTTGACCAGCACCGCGGGGCGGCCCAGCTCGGCGAGGCGGTCGCTGATGGCGGTGACCGTGCCCGAGCCGAGGAAGGTCGCGGGGTGGGCCTCGCGCAGGTTGACCACGCGGCGCTCGACCACCTTGGCGCCGAGGGTGCGGGCCAGCTCTTCGAGCTCGTCGAGCTCCACCTCGGCGCGCGGCCGGCGGGCGTTGCCGCGGTGGGTGCCGACGACGAGCACGGTGGTCAGGGTGGCGCCGACGGCGGGGTCGGCGCCGCTCAGTGTCTGGGTGGCGGGCATGGTGCCGTCAGCGTAGCGGCGTTGCGTGTCGGGGCCGCCGTCTGCCGCTGCGGGCTAGCTGCCGGGTGGCGAGGGCGCGGCCGATCCGTAGGAGACGTTGAACCCGTCGGTGTCGCCGTCCGGCGCGGACGGGGTCGACACCTGGGTGCGGCTCTGCACCATGACGCCGCCGTCGGCCGCGGTCAGGCCGGGCGAGTGGCCGTTGGCGGTGCCCGGGTCGAAGAGGGTCGGCGAGCTGTAGTGGGCGAGGGTGGCGACGCGGCCGCCCAGGCTGGGCGCCTCCTGGATCCACTCCACCGAGGTGAGCTGGCCGCCGTACGCCTGCTGGGTGGTGAAGCTCTGGTTCCTGGTGGTGTCGGTCAGGGTGATGGTGAACTGGCCCGCGCTCACCTGGGTGATCGAAGCGGTCATCACGTCACCAGGGCTGGGCGTGATCGAGGGGATCACCGTCTCGGCGGCGGGGAGGATCTCCCACCACGCGGCGTAGTGGGCGGAGCCGCTGTACCAGTCCTGCTCGGTGCCGGTCTGGATCAGGCTGCTGTTGTTGAAGCCGTCGATGCCGACCCAGCTCGACGAGTAGCTGGCCTTGCTGGTCTGGCTGACGCTGGGGACCACCCACCGGCCCGTTGCCGAGGTGAAGGGGCCGCCGGTCTTGGCGTAGCCGGACCAGTTGCTGCTCGACCAGCCGGTCGTGCTGTGGGGTTTCGCCGCGCTGATCCGCGGGTGGTTGGTGATGGTCGGCGCCGCGGCGGCGGTGCTCAGTGCGGTGCTGAGGCCCCAGGTGCTGAGCGCGGTGGCCACCGCGGCGATGCGCATCCCTGCCTTGATCATGTCTGGCGGTCCCCTTCAGCCTCGTTTGCGGTTCGGCGCTGACCTTAACACCGGCGGGAGCGGCCGGCAAGCGGGAGCGTGGTGACGGTGTGGGTGGGCCGCCGCCGGGTATGCTGTGCAGGTCAACTTCGGTGATCGCCGTGCCCTGCATGGGCCGTGCGGATCCCCAGCGTGATGGGGGCGTATGGTTTCGACGGGGTCGTGGATCACGGGATGGCGAGCCGAGCCCCGGGCTCGTAAAACCGGGAAACATATAAGTGCGAATGACCGCACCCCTGCCCTTGCGCTCGCTGCGTAAGTAGCAGAAAAGCTCAGGCTTCGGCCTGACGTCGACCGTCCCCTCGGCCGTGGGGGCCGGACCCGACGCTAATACCAGCGGCCTCGCCGCCCGGTGGCGCCTCGGCGCCGGGCGGGACATCCACCGAGGCTGGCCGTGACGGAGCCCGTCCTGGGGCGCCGCCGCGGTGAGACCAAAACCGGGACTACGCTCGTAGATGTCCCGCGGGACGCGGCTTCGGACCCGGGTTCGATACCCGGCGCCTCCACTTCGCTGTGCGCGACTACCGCAGGTACGCGGCGACGGCGACGATCTGCGCCTGGAACTGCTGCACCCCGGTGAGGCAGGAGGTCGGCGGCTCCGGGGTGATCAGCGCCACGCCCACCGCCACGCCGCTGCCGCCGTCGTCCGAGTAGCTCCCCTCGATCAGGCCCAGCCCGGCGACGAGAACGCCGGTGTAGGCGAGCCCCGAGGTCTCGCCGGGGAGCTCGGTGATGGTCAGGGTGCCGCTCAGCGTCCCGGTGCCACACACGACGTTCACGTAGGTCCCCGACCCGGTGACGCCAGGGCAGACGTGCGGCAACCCGTCGTCGGTGGAGATGTAGGAGGGAAAGGTGGGGGAGCAGGCGCCGGCGAGGGTGTACGTGCTGGGCCCCTGCACCGCCAGAAAGACGGGGGGCGACACGCTCGCCACGGTGGCATTGAGCACCATGGCGTCGACCGTCGGGGTGGCCGCCTGCGCCGGCACCGGGCCGCAGGTGAGCAGCAGGCCGACCACGGGCGCGCACCTCCGCGCGACTGAGAACGGTCGTCCGCCGAGCAGCATCTCTCCCTCCACCGTGCCGGAGTCATCCCTTCCTTGGACCGGCCTCCAAGGGGATCACTGCGGCCACGTGACAATCGCTACATTCGACGCCGCCTCGCGGCGCGTCCTTGCGATCGCGGCGGGCAGAAGTGGGTGCCTGGCAGCGCAATATCCTTGGCCGCTGGAGCGTCATCGTTCGTGTGGTTGGATGTGCGGAATTCCCGCGGGGAGGGACCGGTGCGTCCTGACGCCGGCATGGGCGCCCTCTCGGGTCCCGACCATCCCGGCACGCCGAGGGACATCGTCCAGCTCTACCAGGCTCACGCCCCTCGCATCTACCGCTACTGCCTCTCCCAGCTCGGCAACAGCGCCGACGCCGAAGACGCCACGCAGGACGCCTTCATGCGCGCCGCGCCGCAGTTGGAACGGCTTTCCGGCGACGCCGTCGCTTATCTGACTGCAGTCGCGCACAACGTCTGCTACGACCTGCGGCGTTCGACGCGGCGTCGCGCCACCCCGCTCGAGGACGTCGTCAAGATCGACGGCAACCCCGGGCCGGACGTCCAGGCCATGGAGCGCGCTCTCCTCAGCCGGGCGTGGAAGGCGCTGAACCGTCAGGAGAAGTCGCTCCTGGCTCACACCTATGCTGGGTTCACCTACGACGAGATCGCCCACCGGACCGGGCTGTCCGCCAAGGCCGTCTCGGTGGGCATCTGCCGGGCGCGCAAGCGAGTTCGCCAGGCGGCCGCGGCCGTGGCCGCGCTGCTCGGTCCGGGCGTCCTGGTCAGGCGGTTCGTCCGGGGCCTGCGCCGTGCGGCGGCCAGCAACCCGGGCACGGCGACGGCCGCCGCCGCGGCGATGGACCAGGCCGGTCTGATCGCCACCTCGGTGGTGGTCGGGCTGATCGCGGTCTCGTCGTTCTCGGCGTCCCCTGCCACCGCCAGGGCCGAGCGGCCGCTGGCTGTCGCCGCGCACGTCGACGGTGCAGTCAACTTGGTCGACCACACCGCGTCCGGCCCCTCGGCGGGCGCCTCCGCGCCCGCGAGCGGACACGGTCCGGGTGGGTCGCCGAGTGATCCTTCCAGCCCGTCCCCGGTGCTCGCCCTCGGCCAGCCCTCGGCGGCGTCGCCGGTCGGCGTGGTGGGCCATGACGCCCAGCCGCAGAGCACCTACTTCGACTCCATGACCGTCTCACCTGCATATGCGAGCGATCACACCGTGTTCGCCTCGGGATGGGTATCGGTCGGCTGCAACGCCGGACAGTGCCCCGTGCTCTTCGTCACCCGCGACGGCGGCGCCTCGTGGAGCCAGACCGGAAAGGTCGGCTACCAGCACGGTCCCGTGCTGCTGCCGCCGGGTTACCCCGCCGACCCGACGGTCTTCGTGGAGTCCGATTCGGCGGGACTGCTGCGCAGCGACGACGGCGGACAGACCTTCCGGCCAGTGCTGCCGGTCTCGGGCGTCGCCGCCATCTCGCCCGCATCGACCCCGGGCGACGCCCGGGTCCTGGTCGTGCCGACCTCGGGCGGCCAGGCCGTCCTCTATGAGCAGCGCAGCCCGGCGATCGCTCCCGGCCCCACCCTGCCGCCGCAGCTGGTGCCGACCAGCGTGCGCTTCGCCGGCGACGCCAATCACATCGTCGTCGCCGGAGGCCTGATGCAGTCGCCGACCGCCATGCCCACGCCCGAGGTGCTGTCCTGCACGCAGCTCGCCTGCACCAGGGCGCTCGACCTTCCCGGCGACCACCTCCCCGTCGCCCTGGCCGGTGCACCGGGCGCCGGCGCCGCCGTGATCGTGGCTTCGTCCCTGGAGCACATGGCGGTGTCGTCGGACGGCGGCCAGACCTTCGCCCGCCCGGTGATGCTGAGCGGCACCGCCGCCGCCGCCTCGGTCGGCGAGGGCATCACCGGTCCGGTGGTGCTGGTGGCGACCACCGTCGGTGCCGGGCCGCAGGTCAGCAGCATCATCAGCCGGTCGACGGACCGGGGAGCGACGCTGCAGTCGGTGCTCACCAACCTGCCGCTGGGCACGGCGATCCATGCGCTCCTCACCCTGCCCGACGGGCGGGTCCTCGCCGGAGTGGTCAGCGCCGACATCGGTGACCAGTTCGGCGTGCGTTGCTCACGAGACGGCGGCGCCACCTGGGCGGACCGCTGCTAGAAGGACGGGTCGCGGTGATGCGGCTGCGATCGGTCGACCGCGTTGTCGGAACGGATGACTGTTGGAAGGAAAGCGGATGGGACCGGATAGAAGACTTGCGCGTGCGGGAGTCGCCTGCGCGACAGCCCTGGCCTGTTTGATCCCGACGGCGGCGCGGCAGACGGTGACCGCCGCCGCGGCGACCACCACACCGTCGGCGGTGGGCAATGCGTCGGTGAGCTGGCTCGCCGTGTCCCCCGGATATCAGCGGACCGGGCTGGTGGTCGCCATGGTGAGCCCCCTGACCAACTGCAACGGGTGCATCCAGCTCTGGGTCAGCCACAACGGCGGCGCCACCTGGAGTGAGGCCGCCGCCAAGGGATGGAACAAGTCGCGGCCGTCGATTGCCTACGACGGCAAGGGTCACGACACCATTTTCGCGGCCGCCTCGACCGGGCTGCAGCGAAGCGACGACGGCGGCAACACCTGGACCGACGCCGGCCCCTCCGGGTCGATGGCGACGGTGGCTCCCAGCTACCCCGCCGACGGCTCGCTGGCCGTGGCCGGGGCCCACGACTACATCCTCAGCGGCGGCCAGACACACGCGGCCACCGGCTCCGGCGGTGCGTACACGGACTACGTGTTCTCGTACCCGCCTTCGTCCGTCTCCGGCGGCAGCTCCCCCGCGGCGCTGCTCAGCGCGATCGATTCCCATAGCCTGCCCGTGATCCTGCAGTGCGACCAGGCGCTCTCCTGCCACGGGGCGGCGTCGCTGCCCGGCGCGGGAACCTACTCCGCGCCGACCTATCTCGCCCTGTCCTCGGACTTCGCCTCCGATGGCGTGGTCTTCGCCCAGTCAGGGCGCGGCGTGTACAAGTCGAGCAACGCGGGCGGGGCGTTCGTCCAGCTCCCCATCACCGGCACGCCGGGAGCGGCCGGCACGGCAACTCCGATGCTGGCCCTGGCTCCCGGGTATCGCGAGGCCGGCCCGGTGAAGACCGTCTACGTCTCGGTGTTCCAGGTCTTCGCCGACCCCAAGAACCCGCACACCACGGGTGGCGTCTACCAGAGCAGCGACGGCGGCACCACCTGGAGCGCCGCCGGATCGCCGAGCCCGCTCGACGGCGGATCCACGGCGGTCGCCGTCGCGCCCGACGGGCGTCTCTTCGCCGGTTACATGCACACAGCCGGCACCCAGGGCAGCGCCGGCCTGCTCTGCAGCGTCGATGGCAGGACCTGGGCGGCCTCCTGCCCGTCGGTGGGCAGCGGCGACGTCAACGCCGCCGCCAATGCCGGGTCGGCAAACACCGGAGCAGGCGGCTGCTCGGCCTGCCCCGCGTCGAGCGCGTCAGCGGGCGGGGGCGGCGCGACGCCCGCGGGGGGCGCCTCGGGCGGGACCAACGGGCAGGCGCCGGGAGGCGGCGCGGGCGGCGACGGGAGCGGCGCGAACCTGGCGGCCACGGGGTCGAAGGCGTCGACAGCGGGGTCGCGTCTCGTGCTCCCGCTCGTCCTTGCGGCCGCAGTACTGGCGGTCCTCGGAGGCGTCAGCGCCCTCTGGCGACGCCGGACCGCAAAGCGCGTGTAGCAAACCCGCGACCGTTGCAGTGATGACCTTTGGTCGATGCTGACCGGGAGTCCGAGGCAAAAGCCACAGGGAGGAGATTTCAGGTCCCAGAGGGAGGGCGGGGGATGGAAGGGTCCCGGTGCTGCCGGGATACAGACGACAAACAGTAGGGAATGAGCATGCTCCGTGCGAAGTTTTTTGGCGCCCTTGCGGGCGGCGTAGTGGCCTGCGCTCTGGCCACGGCTCCTGCGATGGCGCAGGTCCCCGACGTTGATGTGGCGGGATTCTCCGGCACTGCCGCGGCAGCCGTTCTGTGGAATGGTGGCGGCGGCTCCTTCTCGTTCACGACCGGCGGCACCATCGGGTGCGTCGGCATCGACCTCACCGACAACCAGACCTCGACCGCCTGCACGGTGAGCGCGAGCGGCAGCTTCACCAACATCGTGTGCGGCACCGGTATCGCCACCGGCGTTGCCATCGTGAACGAGACCGGCGGTGACTCGCACACGGTCAACTTCACCATCGTCTTCGTCGCCGGCCTCGGCGTCGAGGTGGGCACCGTTCCGCCGAGCGCGGGCATCGTGCAGATCACCCCGACCAACCTGACGCCGCCGAACCCGAACGCGCCTGGCGACGGGCAGTGCACGCCGGGCTTCACCGTCACCGACATCTCCGCGATCGCCGGCTAGACGGCCTCAGTTCTCCCTGTACCTCGGACTCGAGGGGCGGGTGGGTGACCACCCGCCCCTTTCCCGTTAACCGGATCTGTAGCAAAATCGTCCCCACGACAGTGAGATAGAGGGACCGGAGGGGGCTTACTCCGCGGGTGGTACAGAATGACCTCCTGCCCTCTCCACGAACGTTTGTGCAGGTGGTGTATGAAGCCTTTCTGCTTTCGTCGTCGTTCGGCAAAGCCTCGCACGATCCGGAGGCGGCTGCTGCTGGTGGGGGCGCCCGTTGTCGCGCTGCTGATCGGTGGCCCGCAGCCGACGTCGGCCGACACTGAGGGCACGATTCGCCAGGTCGGGACGGTGCCGAATTACTTCTGGACCCATCGTCCCGCGAACAACCCCGATCCGGCCACGTTCTCACGCAGCACGTCGTCGTTCGCCGACCCTCAGAACCGGCTGCTCTTCCAGTTCAACGGCAGCGGTTGCACCGGCGGCGACACTCCCAACCTGGTCGCCATGGACGTGGACTCGTACAAGGTGGTGGCCACCGACCTGCGCACAGCCGGGACCAGCCCGATGTGCACCGAGGACGGCGGCGGGGGAAGCGGAGCGTTCGACGTACCGGCTCCGCAAGGGGCGGCGCCGCCCCCCACGGTGGCCGTGGACTCCCAGGACGGGCTGCTCATCGGCGCGCTGGCGGCGGGCAATGCCCTCAACGGGAGCAGCATCGCGGTTCTGAAGGAGTCATCACTCGACTTCGTCGCCCATTGGAGCCTGCCCTCCACGCTGGCCACCAAGAACATCTTCGGGTTGACCTGGTATGCGCCCACCGACGAGCTGGTGGTGCTCACCTCGAACGGGAACACGTCAACGGGCAGCCCGCCTCCCGGCGTCACCGTCAGCGTCTACAAGATTGCTGACGCGCTGCACATGGGCACCGGGACACTCACTCCGATCTGGTCGCAGAACGTCTCCCAATGCCAGTTCACGATGGTGCCGGTATACGGGACGGCGGCAGCCTATCGCAGCGTGCATTCGTCGACGATGTTCGTGCCGTGCCAGCTTTTCGCGGCCGGAAAGGTCGGGGTCGGGACCACGCGGGTGGGCATCGTGGCCCTGCAGCTCGGCAACACCGACCCGGTCACCGGGGCGGGGTGCGACGCGTGCCCCAATGGGAAAGTCGACATCGAGGTCGCGCCCGGGCTGGCCAATGACCTGTTCTTCGATCCGGGCGGCGACCGCGGCTTCATGCCTCAGCAGGGCTCTGACCAGATGTCGGCCATGGTGTACGACGGCAGTGGAGGAGTCGGCGGCAAGACCCCGCCGTCGTTCCTCGGCAAGACGTCACTCGGAGACGGCAGCAGCGCGCTCATCGGGCTCGATCAGAGCACGGGCCGCGTCTATTCGGTGACCGATCACGGCATGACCCTCATCGACGGGCGCCGGACGCCCGTCTCGCCGGGAGTCTTCCGATCCGACCTTGCCCAGCCCGTCCTGGCGGGTTCCACGGTGATCCTCCCGCCCGACGGCCTCTATCCCTTCACTCGCGTGCTTGTCCTCAACCTCAGCAATTACACCGGCCTGAACACCGGTGAGGAGCACGACTACAAGGTCTATGCCGACGCGTACGCGGTCACCCAGGACCCGCCCGCGTCGAACGTCGACTCCAACACCGTGTCCGGCGCTGTGCCGCCGGGAGCGACGGTCAACAGCATCGTCAACTCCACGGCGCGCGGCTATGGCTTCCACGTCGACATGGTGGCCGGGACGCAGGGCACTCTCAACAACGCGTACACGTCGTTCCAGGTCACCGGGGTGCCGCTGGGACACAGCTACCGCGACGTGCTGGGCGCCTCGGTGAACCGCGTCGCGCTGGCCAACGGCAGCACGGCGGCTCAGGCATCCGCACTTGCCGACGGCAACGGCGTCGCCTCCTTCGAGGTGTCGCAGTGCTCCAACACCAACGCGCTCGGCAACTGCGCGCCGCCGCCGCAGCCCCCGTGCAACGCGCTGACCAACAACGGCCTGCCCTGTCCCGCCGTTCCCGCGGCCCCGACGGCGAGCCCGGCGCCGTCGGGGAGCCCGACGCCGTCGGCGAGCCCGACCACGACGCAGCCATGGCCGTTCCCCGACGCGCTGTGCACCGAGCCCGGCTCCACCTCGCCGTCGGCGGACGCTGACGGTCTGGTCGCCAACAGCAACCCGAGTGCAGCCCAACCTTCTCCGGCCACGGCACCTGGCACCGACAAGCTCGGCGCAGCCCACGCGCACGTGAGCTGCGTCGGCGACGGCAAGTACTTCCCCGGCGGTGTGAACGCCAACGCGTTGCTGGGCAGCCCTGCCGGCGACGGCGTGGTGGGCGTCGCGTCGGCGACCACGTCGAGCGCGGTGTTCCACCGCAACGACATCTCGGGCATCGAGAGCGACACCACGTCGGAGGCCAAGGGGGTGACCATCACCCTCCCGGGCGGCGCGATACTCCAGATCGGCGACGTCGTCCACACCGCCAAGGCGGTGGCGGGAGGCTACACCGGCTCGGCAACCACCACCAACACGGTGTCGATCGCCAACGTGTCGATCACCACGCCGGGATCATCCAACGCGACCGAAGTGTGCAGCAACCAGTGCGATCCGCGCTCGCTGGCCGCGAGCGTCAACGCGCAGTTCCCGTACCTGCTGCAGATCCTCTACCCCACGCCGGCGGCCCCCTTCGGCCTCGACAAGGACGGCAACCCCCTGGGATCGCCCGGCGGGTATGAGGGCATCGTGCAGGCCAGCCCGACGCAGATGTACGGCGACGAGCAGTTCAACGGCATGAGCGCCGAGGAGGCCTCGTTGCTGCCGGCGATGCGCATCGTCGTCTACGGCTACAACGACGGCAACCCCAACCAGAGCCGCCTCGTCGTCGACCTCGCCGGTGCCGAGAACGACGCGCAGCTGGGTCTGCAGGTGGCCAGCGCGCCGCCGCCCCCTATCGACACCACCAACCCGGTCATCGACACCAACGCGGCCGCCGCCGGCGCCGGCGTTGCTGCGTTCCTTCCGGGCAGCTCCGGCGGTGGGAACCCATTGCCGCCTGGCGTGACCGCTCCATACGTGGCGCCGCCGGGACTCCTCGGCGTCGCGATGCGCGCCTTCCAGGGTCTGCTCTGGATGGTTCGCTCGCCCGGTGACGGACTGCGCATGGCCGCGTTCCTGGCCCTGCTGGCGACTCCCGTGATGCTGATGCGGCGGCGCTGGACATGGACCGACACTTCGACAAGGAGAGGGGGATGACAAGCCCGACGCCGAAGCGCGGCCTCTTCCCGCCCCGCATGGGGTGGGTGCCGCTGATCGTTGCCCTGGCCGCCGTCACGGTGGCCTCCATCTGGGCGGTGAGCCCGCAGTTCAGCAACCAGATCGTCGGAGCCGTGAACGGGCAGGCCGGCACCGGCCCCGCCGCCGGCCCCACCGCCGGGGCCGTCGCTGACGGTGGGCCGAGCGCCGCTGCGCAGGTCGGTGGCCCGGCGGGGGTCGCCGGAGGACAGGCCGGCAAGGTCGGCCCCGGACAGCAGAACGTGGCCGGTGGCGCTCAGTGCGCAGCCGGCAAGAACGGCGGCAGCACAGGCGCTCCCGGAGTCAGCGGCACCAGCATCAACATCGCCAGCACCATCGTGACCACGGGAGAAGGCTCGGGCTTCCTCGGTGAAGCCGTGTCCGGCATGCAGGCCGCCATCAACGAGGCCAACAACGCCGGCGGCGTCTGCGGCCGGCGCATCTCGCTGAGCACCGTCAACGACGACTGGAACCCCACCACCGGCCAGACCGACATCGCCAACTTCATCAACCAGGGCAACGTCTTCGCGCTGGTCGGCGAGCCGGACTCGGAAGGCCTGGGAGCGGCCATCGACAGCGGCGCCATCGGTCGCGCGCAGATCCCCGTGGTGGGAACCGACGGCATGCTCAAGGACCAGTACAACCAGCAGTGGGTCTGGCCCGTCGCCGCGTCGACGGTGAGCAACATGCACATCGCCGCCCAGTACGCGGTGCAGAAGTGGAATGCCAAGCACGTCGGCATCGTCTTCGACACCAGCTACAAGTTCGGCAAGGAGGGCGCGGCCGCGTTCGACCAGGAGATGAAGCGGCTCACCGGCAGCGACATCAACGGCTACGCGCAGAACGCCGACGGCAACAGCTGCGTCCAGGCCTACTGCGGCATCCAGACCAACGGCCAGACCGACTTCTCCTCGGCGATCCACACCCTCAACAGCGCCTGCAATCCCTGCGACGCGGTGATGATGCTGCTGGAGCCGAAGCCGATGGAGACCTGGATGCAGGCGGACAGCCCGGCCAACTGCGGCTGCACCTGGTACAAGCATCTGGCCGGCGGCGAGCCGCTCTTCGACGACAACCTCGGCTCGACCTGCGGCGGCAACTGCAGCGCGATGACCGTCTTCACCGGCTACCACCCGGCCATCCAGCCGTTCGACGCCGAGAAGCCGGTGTACACATACGCGCAGTCACTGCGATCCGTGTGCCCGTCCTGCGACGCGCACAACGAGTTCACCGAGGGTGCGTACCTGGGGACCAAGCTCTTCATCGAGGCCTGCAAGCAGGTCGGTCCCAACCTCACCCGTGATGCGCTGCGGCAGGTGCTCAACAGCGCAACCTTCGATCTCGGGCTGACCAATCCACTGCGTTTCGGCAACAACCAGCACCTGGCCAACACCAGCATGGCCGGCTTCGCCGACAACGCTCCGCCGAACGGCAGCTTCAACGGATGGAACTATCTGGCCACCGGGTTCTTGAACGATCCCGCGCCAGGCCAAGACATGCAGTAGTCGATGCAGACAGTCATCCTCTACTTTCTGCTCTCGTTGCCGCTGGTCGGCGCGTACGCGCTGCTCGGACTCGGCATCACCGTCATCTACCAGGCGTCGCGCGTGCTCAACCTGGCGCACGGCGCCATGGCCATGGGCGCCGCCTACGCGACGTATCAGTTCGACCGGTGGCACGTCCCGCTGCTCGCCGCGGTGGCGGGCGGCATCGTCGTCGGCGCGCTGCTCGGCCTGCTCATCGAGCGCGTCTTCGTGCGCAGGCTGCGCTCCGCGGGACCGACCGTGCAGACCGTCGGCACCGTCGCCGCGCTCACCTTCGCCATCGCCATCGCGGCGCGCATCTGGGGCTCGCTGCCCGTGGTCACCCCCAACCTGCTGCCCACCGGTGCGCTGCACTTCGCCGACGGCTTCGTGCCCTGGCGGCAGATCGGCATCTTTCCCATCGCCCTCGCCGGCGCGGCGATTCTCTTCGCGCTGTTCCAGTTCACCGACCTCGGCCTGGCCATGCGCGGCGCCGCGCAGAACCGGCGCGGCGCCGCGCTGCGGGGAGTGGACCCCGATCGCACAGCAGCGTTCGCGTGGATCCTCGGCGGGGCCTTCGCCGGTCTGGCGGGCATCCTGCTGGCCGGCGCGAACGAGCTGGACCCCTACAGCGTCTCCCTCGGAGTGCTGCCGGCATTCGTCGCCGCGCTGATCGGCGGTCTGGAGAGCATGCCCGGGGTGTGCCTGGGCGCGCTGATCGTGGGCGTGGTCCAGGGGATGGTGCCCGCCCTCGCCCAGGTACGCGGCGTCGGCTCCGTCTTCCAGGGGCAGGGCTCTCCCGAGCTGATCCTCAGTTTGGTCGCCCTGGTAGTGATGGCCATGCGCGGTGCGCGGCTGGTGATGACCGACGTGCGGGCGGACACGCTGTGAGCGCCAGCACCGTTCGCAGGACGCTCATCCTCACCGCGCTGCTGGTGTGGCCGCTGATTCCCCACGTGCCCTATGACGCGCTCAGCACCGCGGTGCTCGCCTGCGAGTACCTGGTCGCCGCGCTGTCGCTGGTCCTGCTCATCGGCCTGGTCGGGCAGATCTCGCTGTGCCAGGCGGCGCTGGTCGGAATGGGCGCATTCGTCAGCGCGATCGCCACCAAGAAGGCCGGCATCGACTTCCCGTTCTCGCTCATCGTCGGCACCGTCGCCGGCGCCGTCACCGCCGCCGGCATCGGGGTCGTCGCGCTGCGCGTTCGCGGCCTGTATCTGGCGGTGGCGACACTGATCTTCGCCTACCTGTGCGATCGCTACCTCTTCGCCCAGCCCTGGCTGGTCGACAGCCAGAGTGGCACCAGCATTCCCTTCCAGGCGATCGGTCGCCCCGGGACCATCCCGTTCTTCGACCTCGCCGACGCCCATGCCTTCTACTACGTGGCGATCGTCGTGGCCGCCCTGGCCCTGTACATCGTCGCCAACCTGCGCGACTCGCGGATCGGGCGCGCCTTCGCAGCCATCCGGGGTTCGGAGGTGGCGGCGGCATCGCTGGGCATCGCCGTGACCAGGGTCAAGCTCGTCGGCTTCGCCTCCGCGGGAGCGCTGGCGGGCCTCGGTGGCGCGCTCACCCTGGTGGGCAGCCGCACCGTCGGGCCCGGCCAGTTCTCGTTCACCAACTCCCTCTACTTCCTCGCCATCGCCGTGGTCGGCGGCCTGCGCAGCCTCGGTGGCGCGGTGGCCTCCGCGGTGCTGTTCGCGCTGCTGGTCGGTGAGGTCTTCTTCCGGTCGCCGCGACTCGCCGACTACCTCGACGTCATCTCGTCGGGAGTGCTCATCCTCGTCCTGCTGTTCTTCCGCGGCGGGTTGGGCGCCATTCCGCAGCGCCTGCAGAGCCTCGGGGCACGCCTGGCGCCGGTGTGGAACCAGCTCGCGGCGAAGCTCGGGCCATTGGGCTCGACGGCCGAGCCGGAGCCGAGCCCCGGGCGCAGGCTCGTCGTCATCGACAGGTTGCGCTCCGCCGGTGGGCGCGTCGGCAGCATTCCGCGCCGGCTGTCGATGAAGGGGCTTCTCTTCTCGAGGGCGCCGAAAGAAGCCACCGAGCCTCTCGCCGCGGCGCCGCCGATGTCCGCTCAACCGATCGACGTGCTCAGCATCGCCGACCGGCTTCGCGACGTCGACGGTGCCAAGACCGTGGATCTCCATGTCGAGCACTTCGATTCTCCGTCCGACGACGAGGTGTCGAGGGACTCCGGCGGCGAGGCGGCCGGCCGCTCGCGTCTCTCGATCCTGATGGAGCGCGCGGAGGGCGAGAGCCTGGTGGCCGGCCATCCCGGCCCGGATGGCCGGCGCCTCCCCGTCCTGCTCTCGGCCGAGCACATCACCGTCCGTTTCGGCGGCCTCGCGGCGGTCAGCGACGCCTCGCTGCAGGTGGGCGCAGGGGAGATCGTCGGCCTGATCGGCCCCAACGGCGCGGGCAAGACCACGCTGTTCAACTCCATCCTCGGACTGAATTCGCCGACCGAAGGCCACGTGCACCTCTTCGGCCACGACGTGACGGCGTGGGACGTGCACCGCCGGGCTGCCCTGGGTGTCGGACGGACCTTCCAGATCCTGCAGCTCTTCGGTGACCTCACCGTCTTCGACAACCTGCTCGTGGCCACCCATCTGCAGAATCGCACCGGCTTCTGGGGAAGCCTGGTGGTGTCACCACGGGCGCAGCACGCCGAGCGCGCGGCGCGCGAGAGGGTCGAGGCGGTCCTCGAGCTGATGGAGCTCGGGGAGGTGGCCGATCGCCAGGTCGCCGGGTTGCCCTTCGGCGTCCTCCGCCTCGTCGAAGTCGCCCGGACCCTGGTCACCGGCGCGCGGCTGGTCTGCTTCGACGAGCCCGCCTCCGGGCTCGACTCGTCGGAGACCGAGCGGCTGATCCAGTGGTTCCAGTTCCTTCGCGAGATCGGCATCACCCTGCTGGTCATCGAGCACGACGTCGACATGGTGGTCCGCCTCTGCGACCACATCTACGTTTTGGACCAGGGACGGCTGCTGGCATCCGGGTCGCCGCAGCAGATCCAGCGCGATCCCGCGGTGATCGCCTCGTACCTCGGCGCTGCCGTGGAGGTGGCGTGATGCGTGCGGGCCCCGACGTGCACAACGGGGGCGCCCGGCCGCTGCTCGACATGACCCTGTGCCATGTCCGCTACGGGCTGGTCCCCGCCCTCCGGGGCGTGTCGCTGCAGGTCGGCGAGGGCGAGATGGTCGCGCTGCTCGGCGCCAACGGCGCAGGGAAGACGACCACACTCCGGGCCATCAGCGGTCTGGTGCATCCCCACTCGGGCGAGATCCGTTTCGCCGGGGAGCGCATCGACCAGCTGTCACCGCCGCAGGTGGTGCGCCGGGGCATCGCACACCTTCCCGAGGGCCGCGATCTCTTCCCAGGGCTCAGCGTCAAGGAGAACCTGCGCTACGGGTACTGGCCGCAGCGCGCCGACCGGGCGGGCTACAAGCCGCAGCTCGAAGAGGTGCTCGGCTTCTTCCCAAGACTCCGCGAGCGCGCTCGGCAGCGAGCGGGAACGCTGAGCGGCGGCGAGCAGCAGATGCTGGGGGTCGGCATGGCCTTGATGTCACGCCCCAAGCTGCTCATCGTCGACGAGCTGTCGCTGGGCCTGGCTCCGCGCATCGTCGGCCAGCTCTTCGAGATCCTGGCCATGGTGAACCAGCGTGGCATGGCGATCCTGCTCGTCGAGCAGTTCGTGTCGCTGGCGCTGGCCAACACCCATCGCGCCTACGTCCTCGCCAAGGGTCAGGTGGTCGTCTCCGGTGTGAGCGCAGAGCTCAAGGGCGATCCCAGCCTGGTTGCCTCGTACCTCGGCGGCGCCGGTCCGAGCGAGAAGCCCGCGGCAACCAACCACGTCCGCTGACAACCTCTGCGCCTGGAGAGGCGCGCTGGGCGACAACGAAGCTCGCCAGGAAGGGATATGGGGCTGGCACGGTGCCGGCCCCTCTCCCGCCTACCCCCGAGTCGCCGCCGCGTTCCCCGTGGGCACGACTTCGATCCAAACGTTCCCCGGGGCGATCGGAGCCGCGGCACCGCCGGCCAGGGTGAACTTCGGCGGCCCGCCGAACTCGCTCGCGCTCCACGTCGCGGTGTAGCCCGCGCCGCCGGTGAAGACCTGGGCGGGCCCGGTGCCGTTGAGGAAGTACTCCCAGCCCGGGGTGCAGCAGCCGTCCTCGATGTCGTCCTTGTTGAGGTTGGCGGGCACCTGCATCACCACCACGGTGGGCACGGTGATGGGCTGGCCGTTGTTGGCATCGGTGAAGATGCCGGTGTCGGGCTCGCTGCGCTGCCAGCCGCCTGCGCCGGCGTTCCAGCCCCACGACGGCTGCTCGCTGGGCGAGACGGGCACGGTGAAGCCCGACACCGGCGCGCCGCCGGGGGCGGTCACGGCGCGGTCCCACAGGGTGTAGGACACCGCGGGACGGGCGGAGCGGCGGACCAGGTCGTCGACGCGGCCGCCGTCGGTGTAGAGGTTGTGCGGGGCTCCCCGGCTGGAGATGCGGAACATGTCCTTGCCCGCGCTGGTCTCCTCGAAGCGCGGGATGTTCCAGGTGCCCATGCGGCTGTAGACGTACCCCGACGAGCCCGAGTAGATCAGCGTGGCGCCGTACTGGCGCACCAGCACCGGCGAGATCAGGCGAGCGCTGCGCACCGGGCCGACCTGCCCCTTGGGCGACGCGAAGTAGATGGCGCTGAAGCGGGAGATGCCGCCCTCGGCCGAGTACTCGTAGACCACGTTGGCCGAGCTCAGGCCCGACTGGGGACGCGCCGCGTTGAGGTTTTCGACCTGAATGATCGCGGGCGCGTTGTAGGTGGCGCCGGCGACGATGGTCGGCACCGGGGTCGGGGGCGGGGTGGGTACCGCGGTCGGGGCGGCCGTCGTGCTCCTGGCCGTCGGCGACGGGGATGGCTTGGCGGCCAGCTTGACCGGCTGGTTGCTCCCGCATGCGGCCACGGCGGTGAGGGCGAGGGTTGCAGCCAGCGAAGCGAGCAGGCGAGGACGGTCGAGACGAAGGGGGGTGCGCGACATGTGGGGTACCAGATGGGTTCTGCTGTCGGAGGCGGCGCGAAGCTAGCACACAAACGACAGATGCGCGCCCATGTGACGGTCCTGCGACTCCTGCGCCCGCGCGACTGCTGACGCCCCGCTCAGCGAACCTGCGGCAGCACCTGCGACACGAACTCCTCGACCCGCTCCTGACCCTCCGACGGCCAGCCGCAGACCAGGTACGAGAACCCCGCCGCCGCCCACTGCTCGGCGTGGCGCCGCACCTCGTCGAGCGACCCCGACAGCGACAGCGAGGTCGACCGCCCGATCGCGGCCGGGTCCCGCCCCGCCTCCGCCGCCAGCCGGTCGATCAGCGCGGACTTGCGCTTCATGTCCTCCAGCGAGCCGAAGGCGTGCCACATGTCGGCGTGGCGCGCCACCAGGGGCAGCATCCGCCGCTCCCCGCTGCCGCCTATCCACAGCGGGATGCGCGGCTGCTGGACCGGCCGCGGCAGCAACCGCGCATTGCGCAGGGCGAAGACGCGGCCCTCGAACGACACCGTCTCGCCGCTCATCAGCAGGGTGGCCATCTCCACCGCGTCCTCGAGCATGTCGATGCGCCGGCCCACGGGCGGGAACTCGATGCCCAGCTCGCGGTGCTCCTCCTCGAACCAGGCCGCGCCCAGGGCCAGCTCCAGCCGCCCGTGTGAGGCGTGGTCGATGGTGACCGCCTCGGCGGCCAGCACCGACGGGTGCCGGTAGGTGACGCCGGTGACCAGCAGCCCGAGCCGGATGCGCGAGGTCAGCCCGGCCAGCGCGGCCAGGGTGGTCATGCCCTCGAAGGTCGGTCCCGGGGTGTCGCCGTACATCGGCTTGAAGTGGTCGAAGCCCCAGAGGCCGTCGAAGCCGACCTCCTCGGCGAAGCGGGCGCGGCGCACCAGCTCGTCCCATTCGAGACGCTGCTGGGCGATGTCGATGCCGTAGCGCATCACCCCATTGTCCTCCGGCGCACACCCTGCTCAGGTGGGCGGCAGCCTGGGCTGCCGCCACCGACCCGTCGCGTTCCGGCCTTCCTGGCGGGCGGGATCGGGAGGCCTGGTGTCGATGCACGCCTCCCACAGAGATGACCGCGGCGCCGCCCCGGTGTTGCAACGGGCCGCGGCAAGCGCCCCCTGTGGTACACACGACGGCGTGTCCACCCGCCGCATCTCGGCGCCCGCGGTGGCGGGGCTGTCCGCGCTGATCGCCGTCGCCGTGCTGCCCGGCTGCGCCCCCGGGGCGAGCGCCAACGATGCCCCGCCCGGCGCCACCCAGAGCACAGCGACGCCGTCCCCGCCACCCCCGCCGACGCCTGCGCCCACCCCCATCCCGCTCCACGTCGCCGTGCAGCCCTACCGCGAGCCCGACGACCACGCCCACCGCAACTACTGCGGCGCCGGCGCCACCGAGGTGCTGGTCTCCGCGTGGCTCCCCGTCCGCCCCGACGTCGAGACCGTGGCCCGCGCCATCCACCTCAACCCCGACACCGGGGCCACGGGCGCCGACACCGTCGCCGGCATCAACGCGCTGCTCCGCCCCACCATCGGCGCCGACCCCTACCGCGGCGACCACGTCACCACCCTCGACGGCGTGCTGCAGCGCCTGCGCGCGTCGCTGGGCAGCGCGGCGGACCTGCAGAGTTACCGCCACACCGCCCCGGTGATGGTGCAGACAATGACTAAAACCATGCCCGGCTGGCGAGGCTGGCAGGCGACCCACATGATCACCGTCGGCGACGCCCGCCTCGATTCCGGCGACCCCAACCTGGACACCGTCACCTACGCGGAGACGCCGTCGACCATCGCCGGCTACAACGGTCCCGACTTCCAGACCATCACCGTCGCCGCGCTGTGGACCGCGATGCAGGCCTTCCTCGCCGGCGACCCGCACGACCCGGTCAACGTCATCTGGTAGCGGCGGCGCCCGCCGCCCCGGTCGCGACACGACTGTCACAATCGCATCAGGTGATGCAGCAGGCAGCGGCTATACTCCCGACTGCACACGCATGAAGTGGTCCTCCCGGGACGTTCAAGGCGTGACACCACGTCCGTTGGGTCGGTTGACATGGTGAATGGGCTGTGAAGCCACTGCAAGGGTGAGCAGCATGGGGCTGTCCGCAGCCACCGTCCGTGGAGACTACTTCGCGGCGGTGGTCCCGCCGGGACTCCCCCCCAGGGACGACGCCCGAGCGAGGGAGGGGGCGGAGGCCTTCCTCCAGGTGCTCCTGCGCCATATCGCCGGCGAGCCCGAGGCGCTGGGGGAGGCTGACGCGATGCTGCAGGCCGTCGCCGCCGAGGTGGTCGAGGAGGGCGACGACGCCGGGGTGCTGCTCGACCGCTTCGACGCCGGGCGGCACGTCCTGATCCGCGCCCTGCTGGAGAGCGGTGTCTCGGCGGACGACGTCACCCAGGCCGACGACCGGCTGCGCCTGATGCAGAGCGCGATGCGCACCGCCATCCGTGACGCCACCGCCGGCTACGAGGCGGGGATCGACCGGGCCGTCGCCGCCGTCACCCAGGCGATCGAGCGCGGTGCCGCGCCCGAGGAGGCGATGCACGTCACCGCCGCGGCGCTATCGGGGCTGGTCAACGCGGACCGCGCCCGGGTCTGGCTGGAGGCGGGCGGCGGCCGGCTGGAGCTGGTCGCCAGCGCCGGCAGCGCCTCGCCGAGCGGCTTCTACGTCAGCAGTGGCCGGGGGATCCTGGCCGAGATCATGCACGGCGTCGAGCCCATCCGGCAGTGTCCCGTCGACGCCAACGAGTGGGGCGCCGCGGTGCCGACGCTGCCCGTGCCCGCCGCCGCGCTGTTCCTGCCGCTGGCCGCGGTCGGCCGTCCCTTCGGTCTGGTCTACGCGCTGCGCAACGAGCCCAACCCCTTCAGCGACTCCGCCCTGCGCCGCGCCGTCCGCTTCGTCGAACGGGTGGAGCCGGCGCTGGCCTGGGCCATGCAGCTGCGCTCGCTGCAGCGCTGGGCGGAGGCGTCGCAGGACTTCCTGCGCATCACCACCCACGAGCTGCGCCGCCCGCTGACCGTGCTGCGCGGCTACCTCGACATGATCGGCGACGTCGAGCCGCAGGAGGCAGTGGTGCTGATGGAGCGGATCAGCCGCGCCGCCGACCAGCTCGCCGAGCTGCTCAGCGGAGTCACCGACACGGTCACCCTCGAAGACCCCGCGCGCAGCCTCACCCTGCGGCGGATCAGCGTCCAGGACGTTGTCGACAATGTCGTCCGCAACGCCGCCGACGAGGCCGCGCAGCAGGGCATCAGCCTGCTGGTGTCGGTGCCCGAGGCCGAGGTGATCGTGCAGTGCGACGTCGACAACGTCCAGCACGCCATGGCCAACCTGCTCAGCAACGCCTTCCGCCACACCGCCGGCCAGAAGCGCGTCTGGCTCGACGCCGACTCCGACGCCACCCTCTCGGTGCGCTTCAGCGTTCGCGACGAGGGCGACGGCATCGCCCCGGGCGAGGCGGACAAGGTCTTCGTCAAGTACTACCGGTCGGAGAGCACCCGCCGCGCGGGCACCACCGGCAGCGGCCTCGGCCTCTACTTCGTGCGCCTGGTCGCCGAACGCCACAGCGGTCGGGTCACCGCGGAGAACGTGCCCGAGGGCGGGGCGCGCTTCACCCTGGAGCTGCCGCTGGAGCCCGGCCTGGTGCCCTGGTCGATGTAGCCGATGTGCCCGATCGGTTGCGCCATGTGGCGCTGCCGCTCGCGGGCACGTACTCTTGGCGCATGTTCGGACGCCGTCCCTCCCGGCAGGCGGACGACCGCCCCCGCGGCCTGGTCCCCTTCCTCAAGCGCTGGACCATTCCGCTGATCGGCGCGATCACCCCGGTGGGGCTGATCGTGGTCAACATCGCGGCCTTCATCGTCAAGCACCTGTCCGAGTTCCGCTGGTCGATCACCGTGGCCGCCTTCGTCAGCTCGACGATGCTCAACAGCTGGATGGCCGTCAACGTCTACCGCGTGCTGCAGCGGCGCCGTCCCGACCACTCGCTGGTGCAGGAGCGCAACCAGGAGCTGGTGCTGGTCGGCGGCGTCGGCGTGGTGATCATCCTGTCGGTGCTCGCCGCGCTGTTCTGCTACTGGGGCCTCAGCGATCCCAACAGCCTGCCCAACGGGGCGACGTTCTTCAGCGGCGCATTGGCGATCGCATTGCCCATCGTGCTGCAGGGCGTGTTCGCGCGCAGCCGTCGCGGGCGCAGTGGCGGCTCGGTCGACACCCGGGTGACCCCGGGGCCGCGCGGGACTCCGTCGCCGCCGCCGGCCATCCCACCGGGCGCGCCGGCGTCCGCGCCGGGGACGTCGAGCGGCTACACCCCGCCGCGCTACCTGCCGCCGTCGTAGTGCGCATCGGCGGCTCGGTGGCGGTGGTCACCGGTGCGTCCTCGGGGATCGGCGCGGCCACCGTGCGCGAATTGTGTGCGCGCGGCGCGTCGGTGGTGGCGGTGGCGCGGCGCGAGCAGCGGCTGCGCGAGCTGGTGGCGCAGGTCGGCTCCGGCGCGTGGTACGCGGTCTGCGACGTCGCCTCCGACGAGGACGTGCTCGCCGCGGCCGCCGCTGTTCTGGCCAGGCATGGCCGTATCGACCTGCTCGTCAACAACGCGGGCACGCCGCTGCATCGCGCCTTCCTGGAGACGCCCGTGGGCGACGTGGCGCGGGTGATGGACGTCAACTACCTGGGCCAGGTGCGCTGGATGCAGGCGGTGCTGCCGGCGATGACCGGCCAGGGACGGGGCAGCATCGTCAACGTGGCCTCGTCGGCGGGGGCGGCGCCGTGGACGTGGGAGGCGGCGTACTCGGCGTCCAAGGCGGCGGTGCAGGCTTTGACCGAGGCGGTGGCGCCGGAGCTGGCCCGGTCCGGCGTGCACTGCGCCTGGGTCAATCCCGGCCTGGTGCGCACCGAGATCTTCAGCGACCAGGCGCTGCGCCACGTGCCGCCGCGGGTGCGCCGCAGCTTCATGGAGCCGGAGGTGGTGGCGCGGGCGATCTGCGCCCTGGTGGAGCGGGAGGGGGCGGGGGTGAGCGTGCCCCGGGGCATGGGCTTCCCGCCGCTGGTCCGCCAGCTCCTGCCCCGCTTCTACCGAGCCGGGCTGCGCCGCACCTACGAGAACACCCTGCGGCGTGACGCCGAGTTGACCGATGGCGGGTAGGATTGCTGCGGGCGGCCGCTGACCGGGCCGCACCCCACATTCGAGGCAAACACTGATGGCGCTCTTCCGTCGCGAGAACATCGCGGTCCCTGACGACAAGAAGGGACAGATGGTCTACAAGTGGCCGGACATCCGCATCCGCCGCTACACCAAGGCCATCGTCGCCCCCGACGAGGTCGCCGTCTTCCTCTACCAGGGACAGGTGCTCGGCACCCTGCCCCCCGGCCGCCACACCGTCGACGCCGTCGAGCTCCCCTTCCTGGGGACGTTCAAGGACATCCTCACCGGCGGCAACGCGTACCGCACCGAGCTGTACTTCATCAGCACCCGCGAGTTCCCCGACCTGCGCTTCGGCGGCCGCGTCGACGACGTGCAGGACCCGCAGACCGGCCTGGTGGTCGGCCTGCGCGTCTTCGGCGAGTACTCCGCCAGGGTGAGCGACGGGTCGCTGCTGATCACCAAGCTGACCGGCACCGTCGACGTCACCGACAACAGCAAGATCACCGACTGGATCGCCGAGCAGCTGCTCAAGGTGATGCGCACCGACGTTACTGCCAGCATCGTCCGCAACGGCTGGCCGGTGCTGGGGCTGGCGGCGTTCGTGCCGCAGATCGAGCAGGTGTCGCTCGACGGCGCCAACCAGCAGCTCGCCGCCTACGGCTTGACGGTTGCCCGCATGGGCAACTTCACCGTCTCTCTGTCCGACGACGACGAGGCGACGCTCAAGGGCCTGGCCAAGGACACCGCGTATTCGCGGTTGGCGGGCGGGTTCCAGCAGTACGCCGCGGGCGAATTGCAGCTCGGCGCCGGCCAGGGCATGGCCAAGGGCGGCGCCGGGACGGGCGGCGCGTTCGTCGCCGCCGGCGTCGGGCTGGGGCAGACCGCGCTGCAGCCGCAGCAGTCGCCGCCGCCGCCGCCCGCGCCTGGCTTTGCCGGCGGCGGTGCCGGGTACGCGCAGCAAGTCGGCGGCGGAGGCACGGCGCCCTGCCCGCACTGCGGCGCGGAGTCGACCGGGGCCAAGTTCTGCCCGTCGTGCGGCACCGCGCTGCCGACCAGCGTCGAGTGTCCCAACTGCCACACCGCCAACGCCGCAGACAGCAAGTTCTGCGCGCAGTGCGGCACCGCGCTGGCGCCGGCCGAGGCAGCGGGCAGCGGCGCGTCCCCGCAGCAGTGAGGCGCTAGCCCGAGATGCCCCTGGTGCTGATGGCGGACGTGCTCGCCCGCGCCGGCGGCGGCCAGAGCTTCGGCGGCGGCAGTCGCGGTGGGGGAGGTGGCAGCTCCTTCGGCGGGGGCGGAGGTGGCGGCGGCTTCTTCTTCTTCCCGTTCTTCGGCGGTGGCGGCGGTGGCGGCGGCATCCTCGGCTTCCTGCTGCTGATCGTCATCGTGGTCTTCGTGGTCGGTGTGGTCCGCTACTGGTTCGGGACCGGCCGCAGCAGCCTGCGCGGCCCCTCGGGGCGGGCGACCGTGCCGCCCGTGCCGCCGTCCACGTACGAGGCCCCACCGCCCGCGCCGCCTGGCGCGACGAGCGCGGCGGCAAGCGGCTGGGACGACAGCCATCCGGTCGGCGTCCCCGAGCGCTTCCGCGGCGCCACCCTGCCCGGCACCGACGACGGCGCCACCGGCGGCGGCGCCGAGTCCGTTTCTGCCGGACTTGACACGATCAAGGCGCACGACCCCGCCTTCGACCAGGCCGCCTTCGTCGCCGACGTGGAGCGGTCGTTCTTCGTCGTCGAGCAGGCGTGGAGCGAGCGCAAGCCGGAGCTGAGCCGCCGGGTCATGGCCGATGGCGTCTGGCAGCAGCACAAGGTGCAGATCGAGCAGTACGAGGCGCAGCATCGCCACAACATGCTCGACTCGCTGGCCATCGGCAACGCCACCGTGGTCGCCGCCCACTCCGACCAGACCTACGACACCATCACCGTGCGCATCCACGCCGCCTCCGCCGACTACGACGTCGACGACCAGAGCGGCAGGGTGGTGCGCGGCAACCGCAGCGTCGGCGAGTGGACGGAGGACTGGGTCTACCAGCGCTCCGCCGACGCCGTCACCAAGCCGGGCAACGGCACCCTCAGCGCCCACTGCCCCAACTGCGGCGCCCCGCTCGACCTCGACCTCGCCGGCGTCTGCTCCTACTGCAAGGCGCCGATCATGAGCGGCAAGTACGACTGGGTGCTCACCCGCATCGACCAGACATGAAAAAACGGCGGCCGGGCGTCAGCCCGGGCCGCCGTTGATGTCAGGAATGACGCCGCTCAGACTTCCTTGAACTCGGCGTCGACCACGTCGTCGCCGCCGGGGCCGTGCTGCGCACCGCCCTGCGGAGCCGCGCCGCCCTCGGGGGCCGCGCCACCGCCGGCGCCGCCGGCACCGGCATCGCCGCCGCCCGACGCGGCGTTGGCGGCGTACACCGCCTCGCCGATCTTCTGGATCGACCCCTGCAGGTCGTCGTGCGCGCGCCTGATGGCGTCGCCGTCACCGGAGGTGATCGCTTCGCGCACCGCCTTGACCTTGCCCTCGATGTCGCTGCGCACGTCGGCGGGAACCTTGTCGCCCGCGTCGGCGAGCGCCTTCTCGGCCTGGTAGGCGAGGGTCTCCGCACGGTTGCGGGTCTCCACCGACTCGGCGCGCTTGCGGTCCTCCTCGGCGTTGGCCTCGGCCTCCTTGACCATGCGCTCGACCTCCTCCTTCTGGAGCGTCGTCGAGCCGGTGATGGTGACCTTGTTCTCCTTGCCGGTGCCGCGGTCCTTGGCGGTGACGTGGAGGATGCCGTTGGCGTCGATGTCGAAGGTGACCTCGATCTGCGGCATGCCGCGCGGCGCCGGGGGGATGCCGTCGAGCTGGAAGGTGCCGAGCACGCGGTTGTCCCGCGCCATCGGCCGTTCCCCTTGCAGGACAACGATCTCCACCGACGGCTGGCTGTCCGACGCGGTCGAGAACACCTGCGTCTTGGCCGTCGGGATGGTGGTGTTGCGCTCGATGAGCCGGGTGTTGACCTCGCCCTCGGTCATGATGCCGAGCGACAGCGGGGTCACGTCGAGGAGCAGGACGTCCTTGACCTCACCGCGCAGCACGCCTGCCTGGATTGCGGCACCGATGGCCACCACCTCGTCGGGGTTGACGCCGCGGTGCGGCTCCTTGCCGGTCAGCTCCTTGACCAGCGCCTGGATCACCGGCATGCGCGTCGAGCCGCCGACCAGGATCACCTCGTCCAGCTCGGTCGCCTGCATGCCCGCGTCGCGCAGCGCGTCGTGGAAGGGCTTGCGGGTGCGGTCGGTGAGGTCGGCGGTGAGCTGCTCGAACTTGCTGCGCGTGATCGAGATGGCGAGATGCTTGGGGCCGCTGGCGTCGGCGGTGATGAACGGCAGGTTCACCTCCGTCTCCTGGCGCTGCGACAGCTCGATCTTCGCCTTCTCGGCGGCCTCGGTGAGACGCTGCAGCGCCTGGCGGTCGCTGCGCAGGTCGATGCCCTGGTCGCGCTTGAACTCGTCGGCGAGCCAGTCGACGATGCGACGATCGTAGTCGTCGCCGCCGAGGTGGGTGTCGCCGTTGGTCGCCTTGACCTCGAAAACCCCTTCTCCCACTTCGAGAACCGACACGTCGAAGGTGCCGCCGCCGAGGTCGAAGACGAGGATCTTCTCGTTCTCCTTGCGGTCCAGCCCGTAGGCCAGCGACGCGGCGGTGGGCTCGTTGATGATGCGCACGACGTTGAGGCCGGCGATCTCACCGGCGTTCTTGGTCGCCTGCCGCTGCGCGTCGTTGAAATAGGCGGGGACGGTGATGACCGCGTCGGTCACCTTCTCGCCCAGGTACGCCTCGGCGTCGGCCTTGAGCTTCTGCAGGATCATCGCGGAGATCTGCTCGGGGGTGAAGGTCTCGCCCGCCACCTCGATCTCGACGCGACCGTCCTTGCCCGCGACCACCTTGTAGGGGACCTGGGAGCGCTCGTCGCCGACCTCGCTGAGCAGGCGGCCCATGAAGCGCTTGATCGAGTAGACGGTGTTCTCGGGATTGACCGCAGCCTGGCGGCGGGCGAGCTGCCCGACCAGCCGCTCCCCGGTGCGGGTGAAGGCGACGACGGAGGGAGTGGTGCGACCGCCCTCGGCGTTGGGAATGACGACGGGCTCGCCACCCTCCATCACGGCCACCACGCTGTTGGTGGTGCCGAGATCGATCCCGACGGTCTTGGCCATGCGATTGCGCCTCCGTTTGTGCAGGGAACTTGGAGCGGCCAGGAAACGTTGTGAGGGGGGGCCGCCTGCCTGACTGGATACCTGGGCGGCCACCATCCTAAACGCCCTGCACATGCGGCCCGTGCCGTCGGGTTACCCTGGCCGCCATGGGCATCCACGGTGACGAGGGCCTGAGCGTCGACTCCGTCCTCCACGAGCTGCGCCAGCGCGCCGACGAGGACTTCCGCAACCCCCCGGCCGAGCACGAGACCGGCCGCCACCAGCTCGACCTGCCCGACCTGGAGCTGCGCGTCAGCCTCACCCGCAGCCGCTACCCCAACACCGCCGACGGCGAGGACAGCTACGCCGTGACCGTCTCCCGCCTGGGCATGGACGGCGAGCCCGAGGAGGGGCAGGTGCGGCGCGTGCTGCATGCCCTGTTCGCCGACGCGGCGGAGCAGGCGGAGGAGCGCCGCGCTGGGGGAGCGCTGGTGCGCATGTTCCGCATCCCGGTGGCGGCGGTGGAGAAGGCCGCGGGGTAGGGCGCCGGCCGCGCTATGGTTCGGCGCGCAGGAACGGGATGCAGGGAGGTGGCGGCGATGGACGACGTCGACGCGGAGTACGAATACGAGGCCGGACCGCCATTGCGCGTGCGCGTGCATGCCTGGTGGGAGCGGGTCTTCGGGGACTGGTGGCCGGACCAGCGCAGCCTCGGCGTGCTGCTGGTGGCGGTGTACCTCACCGGCGCGATCAGCAACCTGGCCCTCGCCGACCTGAGCTGGCGTGCCTTCACCGAGACGGCGCAGACCGCGCTGGGCTACCCGACCGAGCAGGTGGTGGTCGGCGCGGCCCGCCTCGTCGCCATCCCGGCGAGCGTGCTCGTGGTGGCCGGCGGGATCGGCCTGGCGGTGCGGTCGGCCTGGGCACGTGGCCTGGCGGTCGCCGGCCTGGCGGCGCTGCTGGCGGTCGAGCTCCTCGAGTCCATCGTCTCCGTGCTCCAGAGGCGCGGGCCCGAGGGCGTGCGCTTCGGCGTGCTCGACGTGGTGTCTTCCCTGGGCGCGGCCCTGGTGCTCGCGGTCCTGCTCTGGAGCCGTCCCGCCGCCGACGCCGGGTAGGCTCAAGCCACCCCATGTGCACCATCCTGCTCGCCTGGCGCGTCGTGCCCGGGGCGCCGATCGTGCTCGCCGCCAACCGCGACGAGCTGCTCGACCGCCCCAGCCTGCCGCCGCTCGTGCTCAGCGAGCAGCCGCTGGTCGCGGGTGGGCAGGACGCGCTGGCCGGTGGCACCTGGCTGGCCGTCCGGGCAGACGGGGCGGTGGCCGCGGTGACCAACCGGCGGTCGGAGTTCCGCGACCCGCAGCGCCGCTCACGCGGGGAGCTGCCCCTGGCGCTGCTCCGCACCGCGGGCGACGCCGAGGCCCACGCGCTCCTCGACCGCATCGCCGCCCACGACTACAACCCGTTCAACGCTCTGTACGTCTCGCCCGAACATGCCGTGGTCGCCGAGGCGCACGGCGACGCGCTGCGCATCCGCGCGCTCGATCCCGGGCTGCACCTGCTGACGGTGTTCGACCTCGACGACCGCTCGCAGCGCAAGGTGGATGTGCTGACCGCGCGCTTCGAGCGTGCCCTGGCGGCCTCACCCGACGACGCGCACGCCCTGCTCGACGCCATGGAGGAAATCCTCCGCGACCACGGCGAGCCGGGACGCGACGGTGTCGACGCCGCCTGCGTCCACCTCGACCGCTACGGGACGGTGTCGTCGTCCTCGGTGGTCGTCGCCGAGGGCGGCGCGATCACCTACCGCCACGCGCCCGGCAAGCCCTGCGTCACCCCGCACGACGACTGCAGCGCCCTGCTGGCTCAGCCGTCCGCCGGTTCCGGGTAGGCCTCCGCTCCGTAGAGCGGCACGAAGCGGCAGGGGCCCAGCTCCTCGGTGGTCAGCAGCTCGCCGTTCCGGCGCACCCGGATGAGCTGCTCGCCCTCGCTGCTCACCGCCACCGGGACCACCAGCCGCCCGCCGGGCGCGAGCTGGTCGGCGAGCGGCCGGGGAACGTGTGGCGCGGCCGCTCCGACCGCGATGGCGTCGTAGGGCGCCTCGGGCGGGTAGCCGAGCGAGCCGTCGCCGACCACCACCTCGACATCGAGGTCGAGCGTGCCCAGCCGTGCGCGAGCCTGCTCGGCCAGCTCGGGGATCCGCTCGATGCTGACCACCCGTGCCCCGCACGCGGCGATCACCGCGGCCTGGTAGCCGGACCCGGTGCCGACGTCGAGCGCCCGGTCACCCGGCTGCACCTCCAGCGCCTGGACGATCAGCGCCACCATCAGCGGCTGCGAGATGGTCTGCCCGTGCCCGATGCCGAGGGCGCGGTCCGCGTATGCATCCTCCCGCTGCGCCTCGTCGACGAACAGCTCCCGCGGCACCGAGGCCATCGCCGCCAACACCCGCTCGTCGCGCACCTCGCCCTTGCGCAGCCGCAGCAGCATCTCCTCGACCCCGGTGGCACCGTGGGGACCGCTGCGCATCCAGCGCCGGAACAGCTCGGCCGCGTCCATCCTCACGGTCTACCACTGCGCGGGGCGGAGCAAAAGTGCCGCGCGGCCCGGGCTCAGCCCTCGGGCGGCGGCGGCAGGCGGCGCGGGGCGTCGACGTCGGGCGGGAGGACCAGGCCGGGGCGCTCCAGCGGGGGCAGCGGGGTGGCGGTGGTCTCCAGCTCCTCGCGGTACTCGCGGGCGCCGCTGGCCGGGTCGACCCAGACGCGCATGCGGCGGTGGGTGATCGGGTCGATGAAGACCTCGGTGGTGGGCAGCGGGTGCAGCGGCCGGACGCGCGGGCGGTAGCGGTCCCACGCCAGGGCGGTGGCCAGGGCCACCACGACCAGCACTCCGAGGATCAGCACCACGATCGCCGACGCGTCCACCGCGCCATTGTCATGCAGCGGCCGGGGCGGCGATCCGCGAAGGCCCGCGGCGGCGCAGCGAGCGCACCGTCACCACCAGCAGCGCCAGCGCGCTCAGCGCGGGCAGGGAGAACGCCTGGAGCGCAACCCACCACGACGGCCCCGCCTGCAGCGCCCGCAGCGAGGCCATGTCGATCGACGAGATCACCAGCGGCGCCACCACGCCGAAGACCAGCAGGACCGCGACCAGCCCCGCCAGCAACCCGCGCTCGACGCGCCAGCCGCGCGCCGCGACCAGCCCGGCGGCGGCCGCCAGGGGGATGAGCAGGTGGGTGAAGTGGGGGAACCAGGCGATGGTGCCCGCGAGCAGCATCGCCGTCACCGCGGCGCCGAACTCGGCCCCGCGCTCGGCCGGGTCGCGCCGTCCAGGGCGCACCGCCCAAGCGACCACGCCGAGCAGCACCGCGCTGCCCAGCAGGCTGAGGTCGTGGAGCACGGGCAGCGCCGGCTGGATGGCCAGCACCGAGTGGTCGGCGGCGCGGCTGAGCAGGGCGCTGAGCGACTGGTTGTAGATCCAGCCGGTCTCGCGGGTCAGCGAGGGCAGCACGTCGGTGACGAAGGCGCGTACCGGGCCGGTGCCCAGCGCCAGTGCGGCGACGGCCACGGTGGCCAGTCCGGTCAGGGCCATGGCCGCCGTGCCGCGCCACCAGCGCCGCCGCAGCAGCAGGACGATCAGCACCACCGGCGCCAGCTTGATGCCCGCCGCCAGCCCGAGCAGCACGCCGGTGCTCAGCTCGCGTCCGCGCACCCAGGAGCGGAAGGCCAGCGCCAGCAGCAGGAAGATCACCGGGTTCATCTGCCCGTGCCAGTAGTTGTAGGTGACCGGGCTGAAGGCCAGTGCGCCGAGCAGGGCCAGCTCGGTCCGCGGCCACGACGCGGGCAGCGCCGTCCGCACCACCACCAGCGCGCCGGCCACGGTGCACCCCAGCGACATCAGCAGCCAGGTCGTCATCGCCGCCTGGTCGGAGAGCAGCGCCAGCGGGCGGACCAGCACCGCCGCGAAGGGCGGGTAGTCGAAGCCGGTCATCACCACCGACGCGCTGCCGTCGAAGGAGTGGTACGGCGAGTGCCCGGCGGCCATGTCGCGGGCGGCGCCGATGTAGGCGCGGAAGTCCTCGAAGAGCCCCGTGAAGTGCCCGGTCAGCGGCGCGACCACGAACATCCACAGCGAGACCGCGACCACCGCCACGGTCGCGGCGCGCAGCAGCAGCCGTCCGTGGCGGAGCCGCAGCACGGGCCGTCGCGGCGCCGGACGGGCGATGGTGTTGGCCTGTTGCACCTCGCCGCCGACCGTACCAAGCGCCCTGTTCGTGCTCGGGCACGCGGGGTAACGATCGCGGCACAGCCCCGGTGGGGGCGGCGCTACTGGGCCGGCTCGACCACCATCGCGGTGCCGTAGGCGACGATCTCGGACATGGTCTGTCCCATCTCCGACGAGTCGAAGCGCATCATCACCAGCGCGTTGGCGCCCATCGCGGTGGCGTTCTCGACGAGGCGGTCGATGGCCTCGCGGCGGGCGTCCTCGAGCAGCTTGGTGTAGGAGCGGATCTCGCCGCCGACCAGGCTCTTCAGCCCCGCCGCCATGTTGCCGCCGACGCCACGGCTGCGCACGGTGAGCCCGAAGGTCAGGCCGAGCACGCGGCTGACCCGGTAGCCGGGGATGTTCTCGCTGGTGGTCACGATCATCGGGCGGGCCTCCGTGCGGGGACGAATGGGGCTGGCGCGGGAACCATGTCACATCCGGGCGCGTCTGACGTTGTGCAGTGCATGATTGCCGGTGAAGCCCAGGCAGGCGCGGTGCCCGGCAGGAAGGATGAGGGTCGTGAGAGGAGGGCACGGGTGGCTGTGACACCCTTCGCCCAGGTCTACGAAGCCAACGCGGCGGCGGTCTACCGCTACTGCCTGGCCCAGCTCGGCGACGCCGGCGCGGCGGAGGAGGCGGCTGCCGACGCATTCGGCAACGCGTACGCGGCGTGGCCGTCTTTTGGCGACGACGACCCCGAGGGGGCGCGGCGCTGGATCTTCCGGATCGCGCGCAACGCCGCGGTGGACCAGCATCGACGGCGGCGGCGCCGGTCGCTGCTGCTGGGGCGGCTGGGCGGTGTGGCGACGGTGGACGTGGAGACCGTGGCGGCCCTGCGTGCGGAGTTGCGCTCGGCGCTGGCGGCGGTGGGCGCGCTGGGGCGGCGGGACCGGGAGCTGGTGTCGCTGCGGGTGGCGGCGGGGTTGAGCTTCGCGGAGATCGCGGAGCTGGTCGGGATCAGTGAGCAGGCGGCGCGGACGGCGACCCATCGGGCGCTGCAGCGGGTGCGCGCGGCGCTGCGCGCGGAGGACGGGAGATGAGCGACTTCGGCTTCGACTTCGCCGCGGACGCGGAGGAGCGGCGGCTCGGGGAGCTGTTCGGCTCGGTGCAGGCGCCGGAGTCGCTGCGGGGGTCGTGGGGTGGAGTCGTCGCGGTGCGCGGGTCGCGGGTGGGGCGGGTGGCCGGCCGGGTGCTGATCGGCGCACCGGGGGAGCGGCGGCTGCGTCCCCTGGCGGCGGCGCTGCTCATTCCGCTGCTGGTGCTCGGCGCCGTGGGCGGGCTGGGGCTGCGGGCGCGGCTCAGCGGCAGTGCGGGGCCGGCGGAGAACCCGCCCGAGCGCGCGAGCGCCGCGATCGCCTTCGACGCCGCGCGTGGCGACGTCGTGATGTTCGGCGGCACCGGCTCGTACGGGCTGCTCAACGACACCTGGATCTGGGACGGCGATGGCTGGCATCGGCAGCACCCGTCTGTCTCGCCCGGCCCCCGCTCGGGGGCGACCATGGCGTTCGACCCCAAGACGCAGCGGGTGGTGATGCTCGGCGGCGACGTGAGCGGCCACGGCGCGATGCCGAGCGGCGAGACGTGGACCTGGGACGGGGCGACCTGGCACCTGGAGCACCCGCTGCACGATCCCCAGTCCCGCTTCGGGTTCGGTGACCTGATGGCCGCGGACCCCGCGTCGGGACAGCTCGTGCTGGTCACGGAGGGGTCGCCGATGCCGGCGGTCGGTGGCAGCGCGGTGCAGGTCGTGCCGCATGGGCCCGGTGCCGTGGCCGTGCCGCCCGCGGTGATGCCACCGCCGGAGGCGGCCTGTTCGGCGGCGGGCGGGGCGGCTGCGCCGCGTCCCAGTCCCACCCCGGCTGCGGGCGGCAGGGCGGCCGTGTGGTCGTGCATCTCGGGGACGGTGCCCGTCCCGGGGGCCGCCTCGATGCCGCATCCGGTCCCGATGCCCCCGACCAGCACCAGCTACGTGCCCACGCCGGTGCAGCCGGATTTGTTGCCGCGCGGCACCTGGGTGTGGAGCGGCGGCGACTGGGTCGAGCAGCATCCGGCAACGTCGCCGCTCGCTCCGCTCGGGCCCCAGGCCCTCGCCTACGACGGCTCGCTGCACCGCCTGCTGCTGCTCACCGGCCAGGTCCAGACGTGCTCGGTGACGGCGACGGGCAGCGGCATCGTGGGGCCGCGTCCCGGCGCGACCCCGCCGCCGTCCACGCCTTCGGCCATGCACTCCGACACGACGATCACCAATTGCTACGGCCCCGCCCCGATGCAGGGCTGGAGCTGGGACGGGCGCACCTGGAGCAAGTCGCCGGCCGTGGGGTCGCTGTCGATCACGCCCGGCCCAACGGTGCCCCTTCCCGACGAGGGCGGGCTGCTGATGCTGACCTCGTCCGCAGCCACCTGGACCGTCCAGGGAGGCCACTGGACGCGACATGACGCCGGCCCTGGCTTCACCCGGCGCAGCGGCTTCGCCATCGCCGCGGACCCGGCGCACAACTCCGTGGTGCTCTTCGGCGGCCGTACCGGTCCGACGATGTGGGCGGACACCTGGACGTGGGACGGCAGCCGCTGGACTCACCGCGGCGGAGCCGTCCCGCCCTCACCGGCGCCCCTGCCGCCGCACCCCGTGAGCATCCCCGGAGAATCCGGACCGGTGACGGCGCGCCCGACCTCCCGCCCCGGCTGTCCGACCGGGATGGCGCTGCCCTCGCCGGGCCTCATCGTGGCCTGCGCCATCCCCTAGCGGCGCCCTGCTAGCCTGCCGCCAGACATGGGCGAGGGCATCCGCATCGAGACCATCGCCGACCAGGACGACGCGGCCGTCCGGGCGCTGCTGGTCGACCTCGCCCTGGAGGAGCAGGACAAGTACGACCATCCGCGCCAGACGCGCGAGCAGATCGACCGGGGGATGCCGCCGCTGCGGGGCAGCTTCGTGGGCGAGAACCGGCTGTTCGTCGCGCGCGGTCCGGCGGGCGAGACACTGGGCGTGTGCTGGTGCGTGTTGTTCGACCCGGGGACGGGGCTGGAGGGGGAGGTGGCGGAGCTGTACGTCGACCCCGCGGCGCGCGGGCGGGGGATCGCGGGGCTGCTCCTGCGCCAGGCGATGGCGCTGTTCCGCGAGCGGCGCGTCACCTTCGCCTGCGTGTGGACGCGCGACGACAACCCCGCGGCGCTCGCCGCCTACCGCCGCGCGGGGTTTGGGGAGACCGAGCAGAAGGTGCTCACGTGGTTGCCGCTCGCCTAGCGACGCGGGGGGTCGCGTGGCCGGGATAATCGCGGCGATGACCCTCTCCCGCGACGACGTCGCCCATGTCGCCCTGCTCGCCCGGCTCGGCCTCTCCGCCGAGGAGCTGGAGCAGTACCAGCACCAGCTCGACGCCATCCTCGACGCCATCGGCAAGCTGAACGAGGTCGACACCTCGGCGGTGGCGGAGACGGCGCAGGTGGGTGGCCTGGTCAACGTGTGGCGCGACGACGAGCCGCGGCCCTCGATCGGCACCGAGCGGGCGCTGGCCAACGCGCCCGAGCGCGACGGCCCGTACTTCCGCGTCGCGGCGATCCAGGAGTGAGCGCGGTGGCGCGGAGCTTCGTGGGACGCACCATCGCCGACATGGCGCAGGCATTGCGCGCGGGCGAAACCAGCGCGGTCGACCTGCTGCGCGACGCCATCGCCCATCGCGACCGGGTGGACGGGCGCATCAACGCCTTCCTTGCGCGCACCGACGACCTGGCCATGACCCAGGCCCGCGCCGCCGACGAACGGCTGGCCATCGAGGGCGCGGGCGCCCCGGCGCTGTGCGGGATCCCCGTGGCGCTGAAGGACGTGCTCGTCCTCGACGGCGTCGCCACCACGGCGTCGTCGAAGATCATCGAGGGGTTTCTGCCACCCTATACCGGAACTGCGGTGCAGCGGCTGCTCGACCAGGGCGCGGTGGTGGTCGGCAAGACCAACTGCGACGAGTTCGCCATGGGCTCCTCCAACGAGAACAGCGCGTACGGGCCGGTCGGCAACCCCTGGGACGTGGAGCGCGTGCCCGGCGGCAGCAGCGGCGGCAGCGCGGCGGCGGTTGCTGCCGGAGTTGTCCCGTACTCGCTGGGCAGCGACACCGGCGGCTCGATCCGCCAGCCCGCGGCGCTCACCGGCACGGTCGGCTTCAAGCCCACCTACGGCCGGGTCAGCCGCTATGGGCTGATCGCCTTCGCGTCGTCGCTGGACCAGATCGGGCCGTTCACCCACACCGTCGAGGACGCGGCGCTGGTCTACGACGCCATCGCGGGGCATGACCCCCTCGACAGCACGTCGTCGCCCACCGCCATGGAGTCGCCGCTCGACCAGCTGCGCCACGGCGTCGAGGGCATGCGCCTGGGAGTGCCGCGCGAGTACTTCGTCGACGGCCTGGAACCCGGGGTGCGCGCGCGCGTCGAGGAGGCGATCGAGGTGCTGCGCGGGCTGGGCGCCTCGGTGGAGGAGGTGTCGCTGCCGTCCACCGACGCGGGCCTGGCGACGTACTACATCATCGCGCCCGCGGAGTGCTCGTCGAATCTGGCGCGCTTCGACGGCGTGCGCTTCGGCATGCACGTCGACGCCGCCAGCCTGCTGCGCAGCTACCTGGCGACGCGCGGCGCCGGCTTCGGCCCCGAGGTCAAGCGCCGCATCATGCTGGGCACGTACGCGCTGAGCAGCGGCTACTACGACGCCTACTACCGCAAGGCGCAGAAGGTGCGCACGGTCATCGCCGCGGAGTTCGAGTCGGTGTTCGAGAAGGTGGACGCGCTGGTCTGCCCGACGTCGCCGACGGTCGCCTTCACCCAGGGCGCGCGCGAGGATCCGCTGGCCATGTACCTGTGCGACGTGCTGACCATCCCGGTCAACCTTGCCGGCCTGCCGGGCATCTCGGTGCCGTGCGGTCTCTCGGATGGCCTGCCGGTCGGCCTGCAGGTGATCGGTCCGCGCTTCCAGGACGCGCGAGTTCTGCGCGTCGCCCATGCGTACGAGCAGGCGAGTGGCGCGGCCGCGTTGCGCTCGCCGCTGGTCGCTGAGGCCGTGGCATGAGCGCCGTCGCAGCGCCGCCGCGCGAGATCGAGGGCACCGGCTACGAGGCCGTCATCGGCCTGGAGGTGCACGCGCAGCTGCTCACCCGCAGCAAGATGTTCTGCGCCTGCAGCACCGCGTACTTCGAGGCGCCGCCGAACAGCAACACCTGCCCCGTCTGCCTCGGCCTGCCCGGCACGCTGCCGGTGATGAACCGCGAGGCGGTGGAGAAGACGGTGCTCACCGCGCTGGCGCTCAACTGCGAGATCCCGCCGTTCACCAAGTTCGACCGCAAGAACTACTTCTATCCCGACCTGCCCAAGGGCTACCAGATCTCGCAATACGATCTGCCCCTGTCCCGCAACGGTTTGCTGGCGTTCGGCGTCGACGGTCGCGAGGTCCGCTGCGGCGTCACCCGCGTCCACCTGGAGGAGGACACCGGCACGCTGAAGCACGCCGGCGACCTGATCCACGAGGCGCAGTCGTCGCTGGTCGACCTCAACCGCGCCGGCGTGCCGCTGATGGAGATCGTCGGCGAGCCCGACCTGCGCACCGCCGACGAGGCGCGCGAGTACGTGGTCCGGCTGCGCCAGGTGCTGATGTACATCGGCGTCAACGACGGGTCGATGGAGCGTGGCTCGCTGCGCTGCGACGCCAACGTGTCGCTGCGACGCGTCGGCGCGAGCGAGTACGGCACCAAGGTCGAGATCAAGAACATGAACTCGTTCCGCGCCGTGCACCGCGCCCTGGAGTACGAGATCACCCGCCAGCTCGAGGTGCTGCGCAGCGGCGGCACCCTGGTGCAGGAGACGCGCGGCTGGATCGAGACCGAGGGCCGCACCGTCTCGCAGCGCAGCAAGGAGCAGGCGCACGACTACCGCTACTTCCCCGAGCCCGACCTGCCGCCGCTGCAGCTCGACCGCGCCTACGTCGAGCGGGTGCGGGCACTGCTGCCCGAGCTGCCCGACGCGCGGCAGCGCCGCTTCGAGTCCCAGTACGGGCTGAGCGCGTACGACGCCGCCCAGCTCACCACCTCGCGCGAGGAGTCCGACGCCTACGAGGCGCTGGTCGGCGCCGGAGTTTCTGCCAAGGTCGCCGCCAACTGGATCACCGGCGACGTGGCCCGGCTGGCCAACGCGCAGCACGTTCCCGTGCACCGCAGTGGCCTGGGTGTGAGCGGACTGGCCGCGCTGCTGCGCATGGTCGAGGCCGGCACCATCAACGGCACCACCGCGAAGGAGCTGCTGGACGAGCTCTATGTCAGCGGCGGCGACCCCGAGGCGCTGGTGGGCGAGCGCGGCCTCGGGCAGGTCAGCGACGAGTCGGCGCTGGCCGCCATCGTGGACGAGGTGATCGCCGCCAACGCCAGGGCGGTCGCCGACTTCCAGGGCGGCAAGGAGCAGGCGCTCGGCTCCCTGGTCGGACAGGTGATGAAGGCGACCCGCGGTCGCGCCGACGCCAAGCTGGTCAACAAGCTGCTCCGTGAGCGCATCGGAGGCTGAGGCCCGGACCGCGCCGTCGCCGCCGCAGCGCAGCCACGGTGAGCGGCTGACCCTGCGCATCGGCCACATGGTGCACGGCGGCGCCTGCATCGCCCGCAGCGACGAGGGCGAGGTGATCATGGTCGACGGCGCCATCCCCGGCGAGCTCGCCGAGGTGGAGCTGAAGCACCGGCGCAGAAAGGTGTGGTACGCGGGTGTCGTCGAGGTGCGCGAGCCGTCCGAGCATCGCGTCACGCCGCCGTGCCCGTACGTTCCCGAGTGCGGCGGCTGCCAGCTGCAGCACGTCGACTATCCGCATCAGCTCACCCTGAAGCGCGAGATCGTCCTCGACGCCATGCGCCGCCAGCACGTGCCGCTGCCCGAGGTGCGCGTGCACGGCATGGACACGCCCTGGCGCTACCGCTGGCGTGGCGAGTTCCACGTCGTTCGCGATGGAACCAACGTGGGCCTGGGTTTCAACCGCGCCCGCTCGTGGACGGCGATCCCGGTGGACGACTGCCTGATCCACCACGACGCCATCGGCCGCTCCCTGCCCGCGCTGCGCCAGGCGGTGCGCGAGGGCGGCGGCGACGACCTCACCGTGCTCCACGTCACCGCCGGCGACGGCGGGCACGAGTTGCTGCTCCGTGGCAAGCCGCGCCGCGCCCTCGACGCGCAGGCCGTCGACCGCGCCGCCGCGACCCTGCCACCCGATCTCCACTGGAACGCCGACTCGACCACGCTGCACTGGCGCGGCCACATGTTCCGGGTCAGGCCGGAGTCGTTCATCCAGGTCAACCAGGAGTGCGCGGACGTGCTCTACGGGCTCGCCCTGGACGCGCTGGGCGACGTGCGCGGCGCCCGCGTGGTCGATGGCTACGCCGGCATCGGCGTGCTCAGCACCGCCATCGCCGAGACGGCGCGCGAGGTGGTGTGCATCGAGGAGAACCCGGTCGCGGTGCACATGGGCCGGCTCAACGCGCGCATGAACGGGGTGGAGGAGACGCTGCGCTACGTGTGCGCGCCGGTGGAGAAGGCGCTGCCGGGCGTCGCCGCCGAAGCTCCGGTCGACGCCGTGGTCCTCGACCCGCCGCGCGCCGGCTGCGAGGGCAGCGTCACCGGCTGGCTGGCGCTGGCCGGGCCGCCCCGCGTGGTCTACGTCTCCTGCGACCCGGCCACCCTGGCCCGCGACCTCCACGTTCTGGTCAGCTCCGGCCCATACTCGGTGGCCAGCTTCGACGTCGTCGACATGTTCCCGCAGACCCACCACGTCGAGTGCGTGGTCTCGCTGCGGCGGTCGGGCTGACGGAACCGGTCCCGCCCGCCTACAATGGCGCGGCGATGGGAAGGAGCCAAGGAAGGGTTCGCCGCCGCGCGGCGCGCATCACCGCAGGGGTGCTGCTCGGCGTGCTCCTGGTGGCCGGCGCGCACCCCGCCAGGGTCGCCGCGACCACCCCGCCGGTCGACATCCTGCTGGTCGGCAACAGCGGCGACGGCACCGTCGACATCATCGACGCCCGCTACTTCACCCGCCTCGGCGTGCTCAACGCCATCCCCGACGGCAGCACGCCGCGCGACCCCGTCCAGGCAGCCATCTACCCGACGCTGGTCGCCAAGCTCGGCGTCAACTACGTGCAGGACATCGCCCTCTCGCCTGATGGCGAGACCCTCTACGTGTCGCGCGGCTACCTCGGCGACGTGGCCGCGTTCAGCATGCGCAGCCACGCACTGCTGTGGCGCCTGCAGATCCACAGCCTGCGCGCCGACCACATGGAGCTCTCACCCGACGGCACGCGACTGTGGGTGTCGGCGCTGACCTCCAACCTCGTCGAGGTGATCGACACGGCGACGCACCAGTTCACCGGCGAGGTCCCCACGGGCGACTGGCCCCACACGCTGGCCTTCTCGCCGGACGGCCGCACCGTCTACGGCGGCAGCCTGGGCGTGCAGGTGCTCGACACTGCGACGTCGCAGACCCCGCCGAGCGACGGCCGCCACTGGCTGGAGGCGATCGACCCGCAGACCATGCTGCTGCAGCGGCCGCCCTGCGAGCTGGGCGCCGGCATCCGTCCCTTCGCGCTCACGCCGGACGGGAAGACGATGTACCTGCAGCTCTCGTACTACAACGGCATCGTCGCCTACGACCCGGTGCAGTGCCAGACCCTGGGACGGCTCGACCTGCCCCTCCAGGGCCGCGGCACGCAGATCGCTCCCCACGACTATCCCAACGAGGCCGCCCAGCACGGCGTGGCCATGTCGCCCGACGCGGGCACGCTGTGTCTCGCCGGCACCATCGACGACGACGTGGAGATGGTCTCCATCGCCGGCGGCCGGCCGATGACGCTGTCGCGGGTCATCCCGGTGGGGCAGGAGCCGGCCTACGCGGTGACCAGTCCCGACGGGACCTACTGCTTCGTCTCCTCGCGCGGGGCGACGGCCAACACCGTGTCGGTCATCTCCTACGGCACCCAGTCCGAGGTGGCGCGCATTCCCACCGGGATCCATCCCCAGGTCGAGCTGGCCACCAGGGTGCCGTGGGACGTGCTCCTGGCCGGCGCCTCCGCCGGGTCCTGAGACCCGGGCTACTTGACCGCGTAGGTCAGCGTCACCGCGACCACCATCTGCGCGCCGCCCGGCACCCAGCCGCAGATCGACGGCGGCTGCGCCTGCGACGACTGCAGCGACCCCAGCGACACCCCCGCGGCCTGCGCCTGCGCCTGGGCCGTGCTCTTGGCGGCATCGGTGGCCTTGACGATCGCCGACTGCAGCGCCTTGTCGTCGGGCTGCGCGCCGCTCGCCCCGTTGGCCGACCACACGTTGAGGTTGCTCGCGCCCGCGGCGACCGCGGCGTGCACCGCACGGTCGAGCACGGCGGGGTCGGTGATGGTGGCGGTCAGCCCGCCGTTGACGTTCATGTTGCTCACCTTGGGGCTGCCGTTGGCGTAGACGTTGAGCCCCTGCTGGGAGATGTGGTCGTCGGCCACGCCCGCCTTGTGGAGCGCGTCGCGGATGGCGGCGAGGCGCTGCTCGACGTCGTTGAGCGCGGCGCTGACGTCCTGGCCGCTGTCGTTGGACTGCACGCCAACATTGAGCGTCTGCGTGCTCACCTGGTTGCTGCTCACGGTGATCTGGGCGAGGCCGGTGGCGGTGATCCCCGGGCCGGTGGCGGGCGCCGCCGACCCCCCGCTGCACCACTGCCCCGGGTAGGGATACGCGATGTTCGACCCCATGGCCACGCCCTGCGACATGGTGGACGGGTAGGCGACCGCTGGCGCGCCCGCGACTCCCGCACCCATCGCCGGCGCGGACATCCCTTGCGCTGTCGCCGGTCCCGATGACCCCTGGCCGGGCTGGGCCGCGGGAAAGAACAGCGTCGCCCCGCCGGCCTGCGACGGCGTAGGAGCCGCCGCGCCGTGGCTCACCACTGCGGCGACGCCCGCCGCCACACCGCCTCCCAGCGCGACCGCCACGGCAACCACCGCGCCGATGGCGAGCAGCCGCCTTGGTGCGCGGGTTGCTTCCGGAATTTGTGTCGCGTCGCTCATGTGCCGTGGCTCCCGTGGGTGTCGCGGGCCGCGTGAGGCACGGGCCGTCACCCAACCAGACGCACCACGCCCGCCCCAGGTTCCCGCCGCCCAGAACTCAGCGCGCGATTGGCGCGGTCTGCGTGTAGTCCTCGGGACGGAAGCGGCGGGTGCGCGTGCGGAAGCTCCAGGTGCTGCCGGGCCACAGGGTGCTGTTGCGCCCGTTGCGGTCGAGGTACCAGCTGCGGCAGCCGCCGGAGTTCCACACCGTGCCCTGCAGGCGTTGCTGCAGCTCCTCGTTGTAGGCGCGCTGCGAATCGGGACGCACGTCCAGCGCGGCGACGCCACGATTGCGCATGTGGCGAAGTGCGCCGGACACGTAGGCGATCTGCGACTCGATCATGACCACCTGCGAGGTGTGGCCGAGACCGGTGTTGGGGCCGAGCATCATGAACAGGTTGGGGAAGCCGGCGACCGCGCTGCCGGCGTACGCCTGCGGCGAGCCCTGCCAGACGGCGGCGAGCGGCGTGCCCTCCGCGTTGCAGATGCGCGTGCCGATCGGCATCTCGGTGACCTGGAAGCCGGTGCCGAAGATGATGGTGTCGACGTCGCGCTCGGTGCCGTCGGCGCTGACCACGGAGTGCGCGCGCACCTCCCGGACCCCGTCCGTGATGAGCTCGACGTTGGGCTGCTGCAGCGCGGGGTAGAACTCGTCGGAGATGAGGATGCGCTTGCAGCCGATGGTGTACGACGGAGTCAGCCTGTCGCGCAGCTCCGGGTCGGCGACCTGGGCGCGCAGGTGGCGCTTGGCCATGCGCGTGGCCAGCGCCATGCGGTTGCGCAGGAAGCCGATGACGAGGGTCTCGCGTCCCCAGTAGATGCCTGCGCGCATGGCCAGTTGCAGCGGTGGCAGGGCGCGGTACACGGCGCGTTCCCAGTTGCGCAGCGGCCGGTCGGGGTGGGGCATGATCCACGCCGGGGTGCGCTGGAAGACGTGCATGCGGTCGACCAGCTTCTGGATGCGTGGCACGAACTGGATCGCCGACGCGCCGGTGCCCACCACCGCCACGCGCTTGCCCTGCAGGTCGTACGAGTGGTCCCAGCGCGCAGAGTGAAACACCTTGCCCTGGAACGATTCCAGCCCTGGGAGCGCGGGAACGGACGGGTCGCTCAGCGCGCCGGTGGCGGCGACGAGCACCTGGGCGAGGTAGCTGCCCTGCGAGGTCTCGACGTGCCAGCGCTGCAGGCGCGGGTCCCACCGCGCGGAGCGCAGCTCGTTGTTGAAGCGGATGTGCGGCATCACGCCGTACTTCTCGGCGCAGTGGCGCAGGTACGTCCAGATCTCGCCCTGCGGCGAGAAGGTGCGCGTCCAGCGCGGGTTGGGTTCGAAGGAGAACGAATAGAGGTGCGAGGGGACGTCGCACGCGCACCCCGGATAGGTGTTGTCGCGCCAGGTGCCGCCGACGTCGCCGGCGCGCTCCAGGATGACGAAGTCGTCGACGCCGTCGCGCAGCAGGGAGATGGCCATGCCCAGCCCGCTGAAGCCGCTGCCGACGATGGCGACACCGACCTCGGTGGTGCGCGACGCAGCCGCCGGCGCCGCGGGCGTGGGGGCAGGGGTGACGGTGGTCATCGGCTCAACTCTCTCCGCGATTGTCTCCGCCACGCGATGCTACATCAAATGATGTAACGGTCGGCAACCCGGGAAGCTTGCGCACGACCCCTCCGGCCCAGGCCCACACGCCACCCGGCAGCCCCCAAACTAAGGGTCCCACACGGCCGCCAGACGCGTACACTTGTTCGGCATCGTCGCGCCGCGTGACGCCCACCCTCCCCAGGAGATCCATGGCCGCCGACCTGCCCGCCGCACCGCCCGCAGACGCCCCCCAGGACGGTTTCGTCCACCTCCACACCCACACCGAGTACTCGCTGCTGGACGGCGCGGCGCGCATCGGCGAGCTGGTCGGCGAGGCCGCTCGCCTCGGCCAGCCGGCGGTCAGCATCACCGACCACGGGGTGCTCTACGGCGCCGTCGAGTTCGTCGCCGCGGCCAAGCAGAAGGGCGTCAAGCCGATCATCGGCTGCGAGGTGTACATGGCGCCGCGCTCGCGCCACGACAAGGAGGGCCGCGCCGACCGCGACCCCAACCACCTCATCCTGCTGGCGCGCGACGGCACCGGCTATCGCAACCTGGTCAAGCTGGTCAGCAAGTCGCACCTCGAAGGCTATTACTACAAGCCGCGCATCGACAAAGAGGTGCTCGCGGAGCACAGCGAAGGGCTGATGTGCCTCAGCGCGTGCATCGGCGGCGAGCTGCCCCAGGCGATCCTGCGCGGCGACATGGACGCCGCCGAGTCGGTGGCCCGGCAGCACATGGAGATCTTCGGGCCGGACAACTACTTCCTGGAATTGCAGGAGCACGGCATCCCCGAGGAGACGCAGATCCGCGAGGGACTCGTGGAGATCGCCAGGCGCACCGGTCTGCCCATGGTGTGCACCAACGACTCGCACTACATCCACAGCGAGGACGCCGAGGCGCACGACATCCTGCTCTGCCTGCAGACGGGCGCCCGCCGCTCCGACGAGAAGCGCTTCAAGTTCGCCGGCCCGCACTTCTACATCACCGGCGGCGACGAGATGCGCACCCGCTTCGCCCAGTACCCCGACGCGGCGAGCAACACGCTGTACGTCGCCGAGCGCTGCAACGTCGAGATGCAGCTCGGCCAGACGCTGCTGCCGAGCTACGAGCCGATCCCCGAAGGGATGGACGCGGTGTCGTACCTGCGCCAGATCTGCGAGGAGGGCCTGCGCAAGCGCTACGCCGGCGAGCCGACCCAGGAGGCCTGGGAGCGGCTGCGCATGGAGCTCGACGTCATCGAGGAGACCGGCTTCGCCGCCTACTTCCTGATCGTCTGGGACTTCATGCGCGCGGCCCGGTGCGACGGCGTCAAGGTCGGTCCCGGACGCGGCAGCGCGGCGGGCTCGCTGGTCGCCTACGTGCTGGAGATCACCAACCTCGACCCGCTGCGCTACAACCTGCTCTTCGAGCGCTTCCTCAACCGCGAGCGCGTGTCCATGCCCGACATCGACTGCGACTTCGACGACCGCCGTCGCGATCGTGTGCTCGCCTACGTGCAGCAGAAGTACGGGTCGGAACGGGTCGCCCAGATCATCACCTTCGGCACCATGGCGGCGCGCGGCGCGATCCGCGACGTCGGCCGCGTCCTCGACGCGCCGCTCTCCGACGTCGACCGCCTGGCCAAGCTGGTGCCGCAGTCGATCGGCATCACCCTGGAGCAGGCGCTGCAGCAGAGCAAGGAGCTCAAGGAGGTCTACGACAACGAGCCGTGGGCCAAGCAGGTCATCGACAACGCCCGCCGCCTGGAGGGCATCTGCCGCAACGCCTCGACCCACGCCGCCGGCGTGGTCATCGCCCCCGAGCCGCTGGCCAACATCGTGCCGCTGCAGCGCTCGACGTCGGACCGCGAGTCGATCGTCACCCAGTTCGACATGAACGGGGTGCAGAAGATCGGCCTGCTCAAGATGGACTTCCTCGGCCTCAGCAACCTGACCATCATCGACGAGGCGGTGCAGTTCATCCGCGAGAAGCGGGGCGTCGACATCGACGTCGACAACCTGCCCCTCGACGACGAGCTCACCTACCAGCTCTTCGGCCGCGCCGACACCCACGGCATCTTCCAGTTCGAGGGCTCCGGCGCCAAGAAGGTGCTCATCGACATGCAGCCGCAGACGCTGGAGGACCTCAGCGTCGCCAACGGGCTCAACCGCCCCGGCCCCATCGAGGGTGGGGTCATCGACATCTACATGCGCCGCAAGCGCGGCGAGGAGGCCATCGAGTATCTGCCAGGCCTGGCAGAAAAGCTCCATCCCATCCTGGCCGAGACCATGGGCACCATCGTCTACCAGGAGCAGGTGATGCGCATCGCCCAGGCGGTGGCGGGCTTCAGCCTCGCCGAGGCGGACATCCTCCGCTCCGCGATGGGCAAGAAGGACAAGGTCAAGATGGCCACGCAGCGCGAGCAGTTCCTGCGCGGCGCCGTCGAGCGCGGCACCGACGAGAAGGTCGCCGCCGAGCTCTTCGACCTCATCGCCTTCTTCGCCGGCTACGGATTCAACAAGTCGCACAGCATCTGCTATTCGCTGGTCGCCTACCAGACCGCCTACCTCAAGGCCAACTACCCGCTGGAGTACATGGCCGCGCTGCTCAACAGCCGCGGCGGCGACTTCGACAAGCTCAAGCAGACCATCCTCGACTCGCGAGCCCGCGGCCTCGACGTGCGTCCACCCGACGTCAACCGCTCGATCGGCGGGTTCAGCGTCGGCGACCTCGACAAGCGCGAGATCCTCTACGGGCTGCACCACATCAAGAACGTCGGCGAGAAGGTGATCGACGCGGTGCTCGAAGCTCGCGCCGCGGGCGGTGCGTTCACCTCGCTGCTCGACCTCTGCGAGCGGGTCGGCTCGCGCGACATGAACCGGCGGGTGCTGGAGGCGCTGATCCGCAGCGGCGCCTGCGACTGCCTCGGCGAGCGCGCCGCGCTGCTGGCGGTGCTCGACCAGGTGCTCGACCGCGTCGCCCAGGTGCGCCGCGAGCGCGAGTCGGGCCAGGTCTCGCTGTTCGGCAGCTCCGATGCGGTGGCCGAGGTGGCGGGGACGCTCACCGTCGAGCTGCACATGCCCAACGTGCAGCCCACCCCCGACGAGACGCGGCTGCTGTGGGAGAAGGAGTTCCTCGGCATGTATCTCAGCGACCACCCGCTGCGCAACGTCGAGGGCGACCTGCGCAGCAAGACCGACACCAGCATCGGGGAATTGGGCTCGCACCTCGACGGCGTCATCGTCCAGGTGGGTGGCTCGCTGCGCGACGTGCGCGCCTTCGTGCCCAAGCGCAGCACCACCGGCCAGCGCATGGCCGTGCTCCAGCTCGAGGACATGAGCGGCTCCTGCGAGGTGGTGGTCTTCGCGCGCACCTTCGAGGAGTGCGTCGAGGCGCTGCGGCCGGACAAGATCGTGGTGGTGCGCGGCAAGGTGGAGTCGTCGCGCAACCGGCCCATGACCGCCGCCGGCGGCAACGGCGGCGGCGCGGCGCCCGACGAGGATCGCAGCGAGCCCGAGCAGCCGACCATCATCGCCGAGGCCGTCTACCTCATCGACGACGTGCGCCTGGCGGCGTGGCGCGGCAACCGCGTGGTGCACCTCGCGATGACCGCGCGGCAGCTCCACCTGCTCGAACCGCTGCGCAACGCACTGCGGCGCAACGGCGGCGACACCGAGGTCATCCTCCACGTCGAGGACCACGAGAAGGTCAACGACTTCCAGCTCGCCGACGAGTTCTGCGTCGACCCCAGCCCGGCGCTGATGCGCGACGTCGAGGCGCTGCTCGGTGCCCACGCCTTCCGCCTCGAAGTCCGTCGCGACAAGGCGCCGGAGCGCGAGGGACGCCGCACCGCCGCACGCCGTTCGTGAGTGGCGGCGCAGGCCTGCCCGATGGCGCTTGGCTGAACCCATGCCTCGCTGACGGTGAGCCGTTCGCGGTCGACACCGTGGTGCTCGACGTCGACGGCGTGCTCGTCGACGTGCGCGAGTCATTTCGCGAGGCGGTGCGCGAGACGGTGGTGGAGATGCAGCGGTCGCTGGGCATGCGCACTCCCTGGTGCCCGTCGCACGAGGACGTCGCCGTGTTCAAGCGCGCGGGTGGCTTCAACGACGACGTCGACCTGAGCATCGCCCTGACGGCGATCGGCGCGGGGAGGCGCGGGGCAGACGCGGCGGCGGTGGCCGCGGAATGCGAGCGCGCCGGCGGAGGCCTGGCCGCGCTGCGCTTCGTCGCGCCCGACCTGCCGCGCATCGCCGGGCGGGAGGTCCTGCGCATCTTCGACGAGCTCTACTGGGGCGGCATGGTCGAGCGCGAGCGGGCGATGGTGCCGCCCGACTTCGTCGAGAAGCTGCGCGAGTGCGGTGTGCGCGCCGTCGCCCTGGTCACCGGGCGCACGCCGCGCGAGCTGGCCGCCGCGCTGCAGCGATTGCAGTGGCGCAGCGACATGCTCTGCGACGGGGTCACCGGCGACATGGTGCGCAAGCCCGACCCCGCCTGTCTCGACGCGATTGCGCAAGCGTGCAAGCCACGCAGCATGGTCTACGTCGGCGACGTGCGCGACGACTGGGAGCTGGTGCGGCGCTGGCGCGAGGAGCGTCCCGACGGCGTGCCGGTGCGCGGCGTGCTGGTCGGCGACGACGCCGAGATGGAGCGCTACCAGCCGCTCGGCGTCGACGCCACCGTGCGGCACACCGGCGATGTGCTCAGTCTGCTGGCGCGCTGGAGGTAGGCGTGTTTAGACGCCCGGTGCCCACAGGCCGAAGATCGCCTTGGCCACGAAGTAGAACACCAGGTAGGTGACCAGCGCGGCCACCGCGGCCAGGTCGATGCCGCGCGACCGCGGCACCACCGCCGCGAACGGGCGGATCAGCGGGTTGGACATCTGCCGGATCACCTGCACGACCGGGTGCCAGGGGTCGGCCTGGAACAGCGAGATGAGCACGCGCAGCAGCACCACCACGCAGAACACGATGGCGATGGTGAGCACGATCCGGCCGATGACGAAGCCGATCTCGTAGCTGGCGTTGAAGTTGGCGATGCCCAGGTCGTTGATCAGGCCGGCCAGCCAGCCGAGCACGATGACGGCCAGGATCGGCGAGAAGTCGATGCCGCCGAAGGTGGGCAGGATGCGCCGGAAGGGCAGCAGCACCGGGTCGACGACGGCGCGGAGGAAGCGCACCACGGGGTGCCACGGGTCGATGCCGGGGAACCAGGTGAGCAGCACCCGGACGATGATCAGGAAGACCTCGATCTGGATGATCGTGGCGATGACGTGGGCGATCGTCTGCACGGGCGCCAGTATAGGCAGCGGGTGGGGCGGGAAACCCGGCTCTCAGCGGACCTTGAGGCGCAGCCTCAGACGGCCGCCTCGCTGACCGTCCGCGGCGCGGGCTCGTCGTGGGCCGCGCGCTCACCGGGACGCCAGCGCCGCCACAGCACGACCAGCACGGGCACGCCGATCACCAGCATGCCGATCGCGGTCCACTGCGCCTGCTTGAGGCCGAGGAAGATGGCCGGCTCGCTGCCGCGCAGGAAGAAGATGGCGAACTGCGACACCGCGTAGAGCGCGATGTACGTGATCGCCATGACACCGTCGGCGACGCGGCGGCGCAGCAGCGTCCACAGCACAAGTCCGATGAGGATCGTCCCCAGCGCCTCGTACACGGCGGCCGGCTGATAGGCGACGCCGAGGTGATAGCCGGGCTGCAGAACCGCGTTGGCGTTGTCGTACGCGGTCGCCCAGGGCAGGCTGCTCTGGTAGCCGAGGATGTCGCCGTTGATCACGTTGCCGATGCGCCCGATCGGCTGACCCACCACGGCGAAGAGCACCGCGGCGTCGACCAGCAGCCAGTACGAATAGCCGCGACGCAGGGCCAGCACCAGGATGGTGGTGAACCCCGCGATGATGGCGCCGAAGAACGCCATGCCGCCCTCCCACACCGCGAGGATGTGCTGCGGGTGGGTGACGTAGTAGAGCAGGTCGCTCTGCAGCACGTAGTAGAGGCGGCCGCCGATCAGCCCGAAGATGATCACCCAGGTGATCATGCGGTCGATCTCGTTGCGGGGAATGCCGCGACGGCTGAGGAACGGCGTCACCGCGAAGCGCCACCCGGCCCAGAAGGCGACCGCGTACATGATCCCGTACCAGTGGATGGTCAGCGAGCCGATCCGCAGGGCCGGGTCGATGTTGACGTGGATGACGCCGAGGAGCGCGGGCACGTCCGCATCATGCCATCCGGCCCCCACCGCGGGGTAACCGCGGGCGGTATCCGCTGTGGGGACGGACGAACTCCAGTCCGCTCCTGCTTAGGGAGGTTGCCATGCGCCCGCACCGCCGCTGCGCCCAGTTCGCCGTGCCCGCCGCCGTCGCCGTCGCCGCGGTTCTTCTCGCGCCGCTGGGCGTTTCGGCCGCCGCGGGCGCGAGTGTCAGCATCGTCGACAGCCCGCCGGCGGCGACGTGCAGCGGCTACTCCTACTGCTTCGACCCGGCCTCGGTGCACGTCGACGCGGGCGGCACCGTGACCTGGACGAGCAACTCCAAGGTGCCCCACACCGTGAGCGCCGACGACGGGTCGTTCGGGAGCGGCGACCTGGGCGCCACCCAGACCTTCCAGCACACCTTCGCCACCTCGGGCACCTACACCTACCACTGCAACATCCACAGCTTCATGCACGGCACCGTCGTGGTCGGCAGCGGGAGCGCGCCTCCGCCCACCAGCCCGCCGGCGCCGCCGCCGACGGTCAACCCGAGGGCCACGAACGCTCCGACCGCGGCACCCACGGCGACGCCGCGGAACACCGCCGCTCCGTCAACGCCCACGCTCGCGCCCCCGAGCCCCACGCCCGCCACCGCGGCCGTCAGCCCCACCCCCGCCCCGCTCGCCGACGCCGGCGGAGCTCCCACCGCCTCTCCCACGCCCGGCGGGGGAGCGCTCCCGGCCGCCGGCACGGCGAGCACCGGCGGGAGCGGGGGAGGCGGCAGCGCGGCCGGCCCGGTGCTCGGCGCGGTGGCCGCCGTGCTCGCCGCCGCATCCACCGCCCTGGTCCTGCACCGCCGCAGACGGAGCTTCACAAAAATTCGCTGACAGATCGGTGGTGGTTGCCTACACTCGGTAACGAACCGTCCGATCGCTCCACACGTAGCGCACGCAGGAGCCTCCGGGCCGGTCCGGGGCAGGCTGACCGTCACCGCCACGGTGACCGGTGACTCGCGCGCATTTCGCGTGAGCTCGCCGGAACACGTGCACGGCGCGGTCAGAACACTGGGGGCAGGCATCTCCACCATGCGTGTGTTGACCGTGGTCACCGAGGCACCACCCATCCGCAGCGGCATCGCGCTCACCGTCGAGCAGCTCGCCGCCCGGCTGTCGGCGCGGGGCCACGACGTCGAGGTGATCAGCGCGGCCGACGTCGGGCGGGTGTCCTTCGGCGAGGTCCGGCTGACCGGGCTGGCCGGGCACTGGCGTGGCATCCGCGAGCGCATCCTCGCCGCGGACGTGGTCCACCTGCACGGGCCGGCGCCGTCGTTCTCGGACGCCTTCCTCGCCCTGTGGCGGACGATTCCGCGCTCACGCCGTCCCCCGCTGGTCTACACCCACCACTGCGAGATCGACCTGCCCGCCGTGGGGGCGGCCTGCCGCCTCTACGAGCGGGCCCACTGGCGGCTGGCGCGCGCCGCGTCGCACGTAGTGGTCAGCAGCGAGTCGTACCGGCGCACCGCCGAGCGGCGCGGGATGCGCGAGGTGAGCGTCGTCCCGCACGGGCTGCCGGAGACCAACGCGCCGCGGCTGGCCAAGGGGCCGCGCTTCACCGTTGCCTTCGTCGGCCAGCTCCGCCCCTACAAGGGCGCCGAGGTGCTGCTGCGCGCGGCGGCCGAGCTGCCCGACGTCGCCGTCGAGATCGTCGGCAGCGGCCACCAGGAGGTGGCCCTGCGCCGCCTCGCCGGTGAGCTCCGCCTCGACAACGTGCGCTGGCTGGGCCGCGCGGGCAACGCCGAGCGCGACCGCGCCCTGGCCCGTGCCCACGTCGTCTGCCTGCCGTCGCTGACCCGGGCGGAGGCGTTCGGCATCGTGCTCCTCGAAGGCATGCGCGCCGGTGCGGTGCCGGTGGCCTCGGACCTTCCCGGCGTCCGCGACGTCGCCGGCGCGACCGGCCTCCTCTGCACCCCCGGCGACCCCCGCTCGCTGGTGCAAGCGCTGGTGCACCTGCGCGACGCGCCTGACGACTGGCGGCACCGGAGCTGGCTGAGCAAACGGGTGTCGGCTCGCTATCAGTGGGAGCAGGCGGCGCAGCGCTACGAGCAGATCTTCGCCGGGCTGCTGGGCATGCCCGAGATGGTCGGCGAGCCGCTGCTGCCGCTGCGCGCGCTGGGACGCATGGTCGGCCCCGCGGACGCCGCTGCCGACGCGGTGCCCGCATTGGGACGCGTGCTCCATCTGCCGGTGCTGCGTCCGCTCGACGCCATGGAGCGGGCCACCTGGCGGGACGGCGACGCGATTGCGGAGGAGACGACGCTGGGCGCCTGAGCCGAGGCGTTCTGTTCGTGGTCGAGCAGCCAGCGCTTGCGGGGCAGGCCGCCGCCGTAGCCGGTGAGCGTGCCGTCGGCGCCGATCACGCGGTGGCAGGGGATGACGATGCCGATCGGGTTGCGGCCGTTGGCCAGGCCCACGGCGCGGGCGGCTGCGGGACGGCCGAGCTGCTTGGCGAGCGCGCCGTACGTCGTGGTGGCGCCGTAGGGAATTGCTTGCAGCGCCTGCCACACCTGCTGGTGGAAGGGCGTGCCGACCGGGGCGAGCCGCAGGTCGAACGCGGTGCGAGTGCCGGCGAAGTATTCGCCGAGCTGCGTGACCGCCGCGAGCAGGGCGCCGTCGTCGCGCGTGCATGCGGCGATGTCGTTGCTGCTGCGCCACGGTGACATGCTCAGCGCAATGAGCGCGCCGTCATCGCGGCCGCGCAGCAGCAGCTCGCCGACCGGCGAGTCGACGACGGTGTAGCAGTCCGGCACGGCGGTTGATTCTGGCAGACGGCTCTGGCGCGTGCCGCGCCGCGGCTAGCGGCGGTCGTGTCTGCGGCGGCGGCGCACCAGCAGCAGCGCGGTGGTCGCCAGTGTCGCGGCGGCGGCGCCGGCTGCGGGAGCGGCGGAGGGCGGCGCGCCCGTATTGGGAATCCCGACCGCGCTCGGGGCGGCGGCGCCCGGCGTGCTCTGCGGCGCCACGGTCGGCGTTGTTGTTGTTGTTGTTGTTGTGCCGCAGGTCCCGCCGGTGAGGCTGGGGCCACCGCTCTGCTGGATGAAGATGGGCAGGCTGGTGGCGCGGGGCTGTCCGGTGACGGCGTCGGGCACCGTGGTGTCGCCGCTGGCGATGATCACGCAGCCGTTGCCGTCGACGCTGTTGGTGAAGTAGTCGCCGAGGCGGCGGTCCTGGCCGCTGGCAACGCAGGTGGTGCCGCTGTCGCAGATGCCGCCCTGGTGGATGGCGCGTCCTGACGCGTTGGTCACCGTGATCTGCCGCGTCGCCGGGTCGAGGGCGTTGCTGATGTGCGCCTCGTAGATGAAGGTGTTGACGTCGGGGACGGCACTGCCGTTGTAGACGTCGCAGTCGGGGTCGACCATCTTGTCCATCTGGTACCAGACCACCGAGAGGTTGCCGTCCGTACCGGCGACGCTCCACGGCCAGAGCACGCGCGCGTTGCCCTGGTGGGCCAGGGAGATCGGGGGCTGGAAGTCCCACTGGCCCGAGCCCCGGTGCTTGCCGACGACCAGCCAGATGTGGTTCGGCAGCGGCGTCGGACCGCCCGGGTTGCTGCTGTTCGGGATCGCGCCGCAGCCGCCCGTGCCGTTGGGGTCGCGCTCGTCGCTGTCCCAGGCGAAGTACATGTTGTCGGCGCTGTCCAGCGAGATCACCTGAGGGACGCCGAAGGGGGAGAAGATGCCCGTGGTGCTGGGCGAGGTCATCACCGGCTGGAAGGTCTCCCCGCCGCCGTTGAAGGCGTCGGCGGCCCTGGCCAGGCGGCTGTAGCCGAAGCCGATCAGGTTGCCGTTGCTGTCCTTGAACTGCGCGGGCTCGATGAAGCTTCCGTCGGTCTTGTCATAAACGCCCTTGCCGAAGCCCGAGTAGGTGCCGCCGCTGCTGCCGAAGCTGCCGTTGTCAGCGAGCACGGTGCTGTCGCAGGCGCTGCCGAAGCTGCTGCTGTGCAGCAGGATGTGGCCCATCTGCTCGTCGTCGGTGGTGAGGAAGACCTCGCCGGGCACGCCGCCGGCCAGCCAGGGACGGTCACCCGCGTGGCACTGCGCGGTGCCGTTGGGCCAGGTCTTGCCGCCGTCCATGGAGGAGAACAGCGCGTCGTTGGCGAGGTCGATGCCAGTGTCGTAGATGGCGCCGGACGCGTCCTCGGTGAGGTCGGGGTCGCTGAAGCCGGTGTCGGAGATGGCTTCGCTGCGGAGCTGCCAGGTCTTGCCCTTGTCATCGGACGTCCAGATCCAGACGTGGTTCTGGTAGCAGGTGCCCGAGGTGGGGTCGGGGCAGGCGAACTGAAGTGCTGACTGGCCGAGCAGGCCCGCGCGGTCGATGTGCGTGGTGCCCTCGTGCGACGAGTAGACGAGGGTGCCGAACTTGCTGCTGTGGATGACGCTCGGCTCGCCGCCCGCCTTGACGTTGTCGACGAAGCTGGGCGGGGAGAAGGTGACCGGATCGGTCGCCGCGCGCGTGCTGGGCACGGTGGCCAGGCTGAAGGCGGCGACGGCCGCGATCGCGGCGGCGACGGCGACGCGCGGGCGGGATGACCTCACGGGTTGGGCCTCCGGGTTGTGCTTGTCGGCCCCTCCCTGCTGTGTTGGACGCCCGCTGGACCCCCGGCGTTGCGCCGTCATCGCGCCGCCAGGAACGGAGGACTACGCTGCAATCACCCCCCCGGCGCACACAGGAGCACTGGCCATGAGGACGACGACGGCACTCGACAGGCGGCAACTCGGCACCTCCGGCATGGAGATCACCACGGTGGGGTTCGGGGCCTGGGCGATCGGCGGCGGGGGCTGGGCCTATGGCTGGGGACCGCAGGACGACGACGGCTCGGTCGCCGCCATCCGCCACGCCGTCGAGCGCGGCATCAACTGGGTCGACACGGCAGCCATCTACGGGTTGGGCCACTCCGAGGAGGTGGTCGGCCGCGCGCTGCGCGACATCCCCGCCTCGGAACGGCCGTTCGTTTTCACCAAATGCGGCATGATCCCCGATCCGTCGCGGCCGTACGAGGAGCCGCAGCGCAACCTGCAGCCGGCGTCGCTGCGGCGTGAGCTGGAGGCGTCGCTGCGCCGGCTCGGTGTCGAGCGGATCGACCTCTACCAGTTCCACTGGCCCGACGAGACGGGCACTCCGGTTGAGGAGTCGTGGGGCGAGATGGTGCGCTTCGTCGAGGAGGGCAAGGTTCGTGCCATCGGCGTCTGCAACTTCGACGTCGCGCTGCTGGAACGCTGCGAGGCGCTGCGACACGTCGACTCGCTGCAGCCGCCTTTCTCGCTGATCCGCCGCGACACCGGTGGCGACGTGATCCCGTGGGCCGCGGCGAATCACACCGGCGTGATCGTCTACAGCCCGATGCAGTCGGGAATCCTCACCGACACGTTCTCGGCGGAGCGGGTCGCGCGCATGGCGGAGGATGACTGGCGGCGCCGCTCGGTGTACTTCAACGAACCGGACCTCTCGCGCAACCTCGCGTTGCGCGACGCGCTGTGGCCTGTTGCGCGGCGGCACGGAGTGACCGTCGCTGCTGTCGCGGTGGCGTGGACGTCGGCGTGGCCCGGCGTGACCGGCGCCATCGTCGGCGCGCGCGACGCGTCGCAGGTGGACGGCTGGATCGCCGCGGGGACGCTGCATCTGACCCGTGCCGATCTCGCGGAGATCACCGAGGCGCTGCGTCGCACGGGTGCGGGCTCCGGGCCCGTGGAGGCGTTGGCATGACGCCGCGCGTTGCCGTGCTGGGCACGGGGAAGATGGGTGCGACGCTGGCCCGGCGGCTTGCCGAGTCGGGCTTGGAGCCGGTGCTCTGGAACCGCACGCGTTCGCGCGCGGAAGCGGTCGGAGTGGGGCATGTGGTGTCGACGCCCGCGGAGGCGGTGCGCGACGCCGACATCGTGATCACCAGTCTCACCGGCGCGGACGCGGTTCGCGCAGCGTACCTGGGTCCGGATGGCGCGCTCGCCGCTGCTCGCGGGCAGCTCTTCGCCGAGATGAGCACGTCGGGACCGGACGTCATCGCGGAGCTGGAACCGCTGGTGGTGGCGACGGGATCGCGGCTCGTCGACGCACCGATCGTCGGTGCGCCGCCTGCGGTTTCGCGTGGCGCGGCCGCCGTGCTCGCCGGCGGCACTGCTGAGGATGTCGCGCGCGCGCAGCCGGTGCTCGCGCTGTTCGGTGAGGTGCGCTTCGCCGGCCCGCTGGGCAGCGGTGCACGGCTGAAGCTGGTGGCCAACAGCATGCTCGGTGCGGTGACAACCGCCGCGGCGGAGCTGCAGACCGCAGGTGTGCTCGCCGGTCTCGACGCGCAGCAGGTCTTCTGGGTGCTCGCCCGCCAGGCCCCGGCGCTGGAGATGCGCCGCGCGGGCTTCACCGACGGACGGCACCAGCCCACGCTCTTCGCGCTGCGCGACCTGCGCAAGGATCTCGACCTCGCCCTCGACATGTTCCACCGCGTCGCCGCGGACGTTCCGCTGGTTGCGCTGGAGCGCGAGCTCATCGGCGAAGCCGCGCGCACCGCGGGCGACCTCGACATCACGGCGGTGATGACGCGCTACCAACCTGCGGCCGCCCGATCGTGACCATCATCGCCGAGCCTTGATGCGCCCGCCAACTCCCTCCACCTCAATATAGTACCGCCTCCCGGGCTTGCGGCAAGCCCGGGGGTGTGGTGCAGAGTTTCCTGACAAACGTTGGGAAGCGAGGAGTGGCGTATGTCCGAGCATGCAGTTGTGATCGCCGGCGGCGGTCCGACGGGGATGATGCTGGCCGCGGAGCTGACGCTGGCGGGAACCGACGTCCTCATCGTCGAGCGACGTCCCAGCTTCGAGCTCGAGAGCTCGCGCTCGCGCGGTCTGCACTCCCGCACCATCGAGGTGCTCGACCAGCGCGGCGTTGTCGATCGCTTCCTCGCCGAGGGGAAGGCGATGCAGGTGCAGGCATTCGCCGGGGTGCCGATGGACATCAGCGATTTCCCCACCCGCCACAACTACGGGATGGCGTTGCTGCAGAGCCACTTCGAGCGCATCCTGGCCGGCTGGCTCGATGAGCTGGGCGTTGCCTTCCTGCGCGAGCGCGCGGTGACCGGCTTCACGCAGGATGGCAGCGGTGTCGACGTCACGCTGTCCGACGGCACATCGCTGCGGGCGCAATTCCTTGTGGGTTGCGACGGAGGGCGCAGCGTTGTGCGCAAGGCGGCCGGCATCGAATTCGCGGGTTGGGATCCAACCACGCGCTGGATCATCGCCGAGGTGGAGATGGAGGAGACGCCGGGATTCGGCTTGCGTGGCGGTGGTGGCATCGGCCCGGCCGAGGAGGGACGGGTGGGCGTCACGCTGATCGTGCCCGATCTGGATGGCACCGATGAGCCCACGCTGCAGGACGTCCGCGACGCGCTCATCCGGGTCGACGGCAGGGACTACGGCGTGCACAGCCCGAAGTGGATCTCCACCTTCACCGACATGACGCGTCAGGCGGTTGCGTATCGCAGCGGACGCGTGCTGCTCGCCGGTGACGCCGCCCACGTGCATGCTCCGATGGGTGGGCAGGGCCTGAACATCGGCGTGCAGGATTCGGTGAACCTGGGCTGGAAGCTGGCTCAGGTTGTCGCCGGCACATCACCGGTGTGCCTTCTCGACACCTACCACGCAGAACGGCACCCGGTTGCCGCCCGCGTGCTGCAGAACACCATGGCGCAGAGAGCGGTGGGCGCCAATGATGAGCGCACGCTCGCACTGCGCGCCATCCTGGCCGAGTTGCTGACAATGGATCAACCGCGCAAGCACATCGCCGCGATGATCTCGGGCCTCGATGTCGCCTACGACCTCGGCGAGGGACATCCGCTGCTGGGGCGCCGCATGCCCGACCTGGCCCTGGTGACCGGTGACGGCACCGTCCGCGTCTACGAGCTGCTGCATAGCGCCAAGCCCGTGCTGCTCAACTTCGGTCAGGCCGGCGGCCGCGACATCGCACCATGGGCCGACCGCGTTCAGCTCGTTGACGCCTCGTACGCCGGCGTCTGGGAGCTTCCCGTGATTGGCGAGGTGGCTGCACCGCCGGCCGTGCTGATCAGGCCCGATGGACACGTGGCTTGGGTTGGCGACGGCAGCGATGCCCGATTGCGCGACGCGCTCACGACCTGGTTTGGATCGCGCGGCGGCGACTAGATCACCTAGTGCCTCCAGCCGTGTCAGGGTGGTGCCGGCGGTGGGAGTCGAACCCACACGAGGTTGCCCTCAACGGTTTTTGAGACCGCCGCGTCTGCCATTCCGCCACGCCGGCACGGGTCGGCGCAAGCTTAGCCCGAGCCGGGGCGCGGGAGGAACTTCCGCCCCCTGCGCCGCGTACTGTGAGGTGATGGACGACGAGTCGCTGCTCGATCGAGCCCGCCACGGCGACTCGGCGGCGTTCACAGCGTTGGTCGAGCGCTACCAGGATGAGCTGTACACCATGGCACTTCGCCTGTTGGGGACACCGGCGGATGCCGCGGATGTGGTCCAGGAGACCTTCCTGCGCGCCTACATGAACCTGCCCAAGCTGCGCTCCGTGTCGGTCCGCGGCTGGCTGTTCCGGGTGGCGGTCAACGCCAGCCGGGACGTGCAGCGCCGCGCCGTGCGCCGCCCGGCCGACCCGCTCGAGCACGGCGACGGCAAGGTGCTGGAGCTGCCCTCCACCGAGATGGGGCCCGAGGCGGCAGCGGAGGCCCGGGAGCGGGCGGCGGCGATCCGCGCGGCGGTGATGACGCTGCCCCTCGACTACCGTGTGGCCGTGGTCCTGCGCGACGTCAACGACCTCACCTACGAGGAGATCGCCGAGGCGCTGCGGGTTCCCCTGGGCACGGTGAAGTCGCGGCTCAGCCGGGCCCGCCTCCAGCTCGCCGGCGCGCTGCGCAACTCGCCGGTGCTGTTCGCCGCGGAGGGCCACGGGTAGACATGGGCACCCGCCACGTCACCGAGCTGCTCTCCGCCGCCTACGACGACGCCCTTACGCCGAGCGAGCGCCGCCGCTATGACGCCCACCTCGCCACGTGCAACGACTGCGCCGCCGAGGCCGAGCGCTTCAAGCAGACCATCGACGCCGTTCACGAGCTGCCCGCCGCGCGGATGCCGCAGCGCGTCGTCCTGCCCAGCACCCCGCCGCAGCCGGAGCGCCGCCGCGGCGCGCGCATGCCCGAATGGCTCACGCGCCTGCCCCGCCCCCGCGCCACCCCCGCCTGGAGCGCCGGCGGGCTCGCCCTGACCGGCATCCTCATCGTCGTGCTGGTGGTCCGGGGCGGCGCGGGAGGGAGCAGCAGCAACGGCACCTCGGCGCTCTCCGACGGCACGGTGGGCGCCGCTCCTGGCCTCGCCCAGACACGGGGTGGCGCTGCCCAGAGGGCGACCACAGGCATCGGCACCTGCCCGCTGCCCCTCGCCGTCCTCCCGCAGCTCAGCAGCGCCCCCGCCGCGCCCCCCGGCTTCGACAACCGCGCCACCACCGGTGACCAGCACCGCCCCGGCCAGCAGCTCCTCCTGGCCACCGCCAGCACCCACGTCGCCCCGGGCGCGCAGGTGCTCATCTACGCCGCCTTGACCACGTCGACCAGCGGCCGGCACAGCGCCGTCATCCCCTGTGTGACGCTGCACCAGCAGGGCGCCGTCGCCCTCGCCCCGGTCGGAGGCGGGAGCGGCTCAACCAGCTACGGGGCCGCGGGCGGGGGCCCGGCAGCGTCGCCCGTTCCCTGCAGCCCCCAGCCCTGCGCGGCCGCGGGCGCCGTCCAAGCACCATCGGCCGTGATCGCAGCCCCCAACGGCACCCTGCTCACCCCCGACCAGGTCAGCGCCTTCGCCCCCTACGCGCTGCTCCCCCCGCTCGCCGTCGCAAGCCCCACCGCCACCGCGGTGGCCAACCTGCCCCTCCAGGTCATCCGCATCCCCGGCGACGCCACCCCCGGCACCGTCCTGCAGCTGGTCGCCCTGATCCCCTCCGGCCTGCCCTCCAGCTCCGACTCCCCGGCGCTGGAGGCGGTACTGACACTCGACGTCTCCTAGACTCACCCGCATGCCCAGCCCGCGTGCGGGCGCGCTCGCCGCATCGGCCGCCATCCTCTTCCTGCTGCCGGCCTGCGCCCCCGCCTCCTCGCCGGCCACCGGCTTCCTCGGCACCGGCAGCCCCGGCCAAGGCGTGCTGGTGGTCACCGCCGGGGGCACCGCGCTGGTCGACGGCCAGGCCGACGTCCCGCCCACGCTCGACCTGCGCGTGGTCGGCTCGACAACGCTCAGCCCCGACACCGTCCGCGCCCGGCTCGACGGCGGCGCCCTCGCCCTGGCGCAGGGAGGCGGCGGCGCGGTGACGGCCAGCGTCGCCCCCATGCCGCTCGGCTCCGCGCACACGCTCGACCTGAGCGTCCCCGACCGCCAGGCGCAGCACTTCGCCTTCCACGTCGCCCCGGCGGCGGGCGTCGCCGCGGCTGTGCACAGCGACAGCAAGGACGGCACCGTCCTCGACCTCGCCTTCGAGTTCGCGCCAACCGACCCGAAGAGCGTTGAGGCCGCGCTGCCCAAGGGGGCAGCGGTCACCTGGTCTGACCAGACCCACCTCCGCGCCGCCTGGCCCAGTGCGCCGGGCGGCAGCCTCACCCTGCCCCGTGACCTCAGCACCGACCGCGGCAGCCACCTGGCGAGCAGCTTCAGCGTCCGCCTCGACGCCGTGCCGCCCGGGGCCCTGCGCCGCCAGGCCGTGCCCGACGCGGGCGCCGTCGCCGGCAGGCCGCTTGTGGTCGCCTTCACGGTCGCGACCGCCGCCTCGCGCGCATCGCTGCAGGCCCACGCCGGCCGCATCTCGGTGGCCAGCCCCACCGGCGTGCGCATCAACAGCGACGGCAGCCTCTCCGGCGAGCCCGACGCCGCAGCCGTGGCCATCGCCAAATCCGCCGGCATCCAGGTCTGGCCGCTCCTCCAGAACGACGCCTCCGACAGCAGTGGCATCGCCGCCCTTCTCCAGGACGACGCCGCCGTCAACCGCCTGGTCGGCGCCGCCGCCGCGCTCGACTTCCCCGGCCTGCACCTCGACGTCGAGGGCGTCCCCGCCGAGTCGCGCGACCGGCTCAGCGTGTTCGTCCAGCGCCTCGCCGATGCGCTGCACCGCCGGGGTCACACCCTCGCCGTGGCGGTGGTGCCGCACAAGCCGGGCCACCTCAACCTCTACTCGGCCGCCTACGACCTGCAGGCGATCAGCGGCACCGCCGACCTGGTCACCCTGATGGCCTACGACGAGCACACCGGCCTGACCGACCCCGGCCCCGTCGCCGGCTACGACTGGGACGGCCAGGTGCTGGCCGGCAGCCTCGCCGAGATGAGGAGCCACGGCACGGCGCTGCTCGGCCTGCCGCTGTACTCACGCGCCTGGGACAGCGGCGACGTCACCGCCGACGCCTACGCCGCGTCGGTGGCGAACGCACTGCAGAGCCCCGGGGCCCGCGTCGACTACGACTTCGGCGAGGCCACCCCCTCGATCCACTACGGCAACGGCGCCGTGCTCTGGTTCGACGACGCGCTCAGCCTGGAGACCAAGGCGTCGCTGGTGGGGGACCAGAAGCTGCACGGCGTCGCCCTGTGGCGACTCGGCTTCGAGGACCCCGGCTTCTGGGCCACCCTGCCCGCCAACCCGCCCCGCCCCTAGACACCCGCTGACCGACCGGACCGACCGCCCGGTCAGCTCTCCGGGGCGCGCGGCGTGTCGCCGAGGTCGGGCAGGTCCATCTGGTTGATCATCTCGCGGAAGATGGCCAGCTTCTCGTCATCCTCCTCGGACATCTCGACGCCGCCCGCCTCGCCCTCGCGCTCGTTCTCGGGCAGCACGCCCGCCTTGTCGAGCACCTCGTCGGCGACGAAGATCGGCGCACCCACGCGCACCGCGACGGCGATTGCGTCGGAGGGACGGGCGTCGATGTCGAGGTCGCGCCCGTTGGAGGTGGCGCTGATCCGCGCGTAGAAGACCTCGTTGCTGAGCGACGTGACCACCACCCGGTGCACGGTGACGTCGACGGCACCGAGCACGTTGACCAGCAGGTCGTGGGTGATCGGCCGCTCCGGGGTGATGCCGGTGATCTTCAGGGCGATGGCGTTGGCCTCGTGGATGCCGATCCAGATCGGCAGGTAGCGCTCCGCCTCCTTCTCCTTGAGGATCACGACGTGCTGGTGGGTCGGCATGTGCACGCGGATGCTGTCGACCGCCATCTCGATGAGCTCACCCATGCCCCGGATGATACTGCCGCCGCCTGAGGGTGCCCGCCTGCGACAGGATCGCGGCGACCCCCCCGCCGGGCCCACCGCCGCTCAGCCCGGGCGGCTCTCGCCGACCGTCGCCCCCTGCCCCGGCGACTCGTCCACCCGCACCTCCAGCCGCACCGGCAGCTCGCCCAGCCGCGCCCGCACCCGGTCCAGCAGGTGGGCGGCCAGGCACTCGCAGGTGGTGTTGGGCACCGGCAGGACCCGCACCTCCGCCTCCGGGAAGACGAACCGCCGCGACCCCTCGCGCACCTCCAGGTGCCCGTCGTCGAGCCGCTCGATGGCCACCTCGGGGCACTCGCCCGGCAGCAGCATGCGGTGGTCGAGCAGGTCGCACTCGGCGCGCAGCGCCGCCTTGAGCGCGGCGAAGTCGACCAGGGTGCCGTCCCGCCGCACCGTTCCCGCGGCGCGCAGGGCGACCCGGTAGTTGTGCCCGTGGATCCGCTCGCTGCCGCCCTCGAGGATGCTGAAGTGGGCGGCGGCGAAGCCGATCCCCTCCTTGTCGACGTCGAGGACGGCGTGAGGCGGGGGGGCGGGGTCGGGCGCCATGCGCGGCTACCATAGCGCGTCGTGGCGCGCGAAACCCTCCTGCTCATCGACGGCCACGCGCTGGTCTTCCGGGCCTTCTTCGCCATGCCCGCGCTGACCAACAGCCGGGGCGAGATGACCAACGCGGTCTACGGCTTCACCTCGATGCTGCTCAAGGCGCTCAACGAGGAGCGTCCCACCTACGCCATCGCCGCCTTCGACCCGCCGGGGCCGACCTTCCGCCACCAGGAGTTCGCCGCCTACAAGGCGCAGCGCCCGCCTGTGCCCTCGGAGCTGAGCCGGCAGATGCCCTGGAGCCGCCAGGTGGTCGAGGCGCTGAGCATCCCCATCATCGAGCTGCCCGGCTTCGAGGCCGACGACGTCATCGGCACCCTGTCGCGCAAGGCCGAGGCCGCGGGGCTCGACGTGCTCATCGTCACCGGCGACCTCGACGCCCTGCAGCTGGTCACCGACCACGTGCGCGTCTACGCGACCCGCCGCGGCATCACGGATACCGTGGTCTACGACGTCGCCAAGGTGTTCGAGCGCTACGGCTTCGACCCGCCCAAGGTGGTCGACTTCAAGGCCTTGCGCGGCGACGCGTCGGACAACATTCCCGGGGTGCCGGGCATCGGCGACAAGACGGCGATGGCACTGGTGCAGCAGTACGGCGAGCTGGAGCAGATTCTCGACGCCGTGCCCTCGATGAAGGAGGGGCGCGTCAAGCGCGCGCTGGAGGAGCATCGCGAGCAGGCGATCCTCAGCAAGCGCATGGCGACGATCGTGGCCGACCTCGACGTGCCGCTCGACATCGAGTCGGCGCGCTACCTGTCGTACGACCGCGAGCGCGTGATCAACCTCTTCGAGGAGCTGGAGTTCCGCAGCCTGGTGCCGCGGCTGCCCATGGCGGGCGGGGACAACGGTGCGGCGGCTGCATCCGCGGCCGCGCCGACGCTGTATTCGCAACCGCAGCCCGCTCGTGCCGCGCAGCCGTCAGGACAGGGTGAGCTGTCCTTCGAACCCGAGCAGCCGCCCGACGCGGCGTCGGTCGAGGTGGTCCGCGACGAGTCGGTGATGCGCGACGTGGACGAGCACCTGCGCGCATCGAGCGGCGTCGCGGTGCGCACCGTCGTCGACGAGCCCGCCCGCCACGGCATCATCGCCGGCGTCGCGCTCGCCGCCCTGGACGACCCGTCGCACGCGTGGTACGTCCCGGTCGGCCACCAGGTGCTCGACGGCTCCGCGTCCGACGAGACCGTCGCCGTGGTCCGAGAATTGCTCGCCGACGCATCCGTGGCCAAGACCGCGTACGACGTCAAGCGCGAGATCCTCGCCTGGCGGCGCAGCGGAACGGTGGTGCGCGGCTTCGACTTCGACATGCTGCTGGCCGCCTACCTGCTCAACCAGCGCACCCGCGTGCCACCGCTGCCGCAGCTCGCCAGCGACCTGGTCGGCGCCACCTGCGACGCCGAGGACACCGTGCTCGGCACTGGCCGCGGCGCACGCCGTCCCACCGACCTGGAGGTCGACGAGGCCGCCGCCTGCTACGGCCTGATGACCGCGCTGACCGGGCCGGTGCGCGCCGTGCTGGAGCGCGACATGGCGACCATCGACGTGCGCCGCCTCCACGACGACATGGAGCTGCCCGTCGCCCACGTGCTCGCCGAGATGGAATTGCTGGGCATCACCGTCGACCCCGACACCCTCGACGCGCTGCGCATCGAACTGGAGACGCGCATCCGCGAGATCGAGAGCGAGGTGCACGACACTGCGGGCTACACCTTCAACATCGCCAGCACCCAGCAGCTCGGCAAGTTCCTCTACGACGACCTCGGCCTGGCCTCCGGCCGCCGCACCAAGACCGGCCGCAGCACCGACGCCGACACACTGGAGGCGCTGCGCACCGAGCATCCCATGGTCGAATTGGTGCTGGAGCATCGCCAGCTCACCAAACTGAAGGGCACCTACGTCGACGCGCTGCCGCAATTGGTGGAGCGCGACGGGCGGGTGCACACGTCCTACAGCCAGGCCGTCGCCACCACCGGGCGGCTCAGCTCCGCCGACCCCAACCTGCAGAACGTCCCGGTGCGCAGCGAGGTGGGCCAGCGCATCCGCAGCGCCTTCGTCGCCCGCGATGCCGACCACGTCCTGGTCAGCGCCGACTACTCGCAGATCGAGCTGCGCGTGCTCGCCCACATCACCCAGGACCCGGCGCTGCTCGCCGCCTTCCAGCGCGGCGAGGACATCCACACCACCACGGCGTCGATCGTCTACGGCGTGGCGCCCGAGCTGGTCACGCGCGACATGCGCCGCAACGCCAAGGTGGTCAACTTCGGCCTGGTCTACGGCCTCAGCGAGTTCGGCCTCAGCCGCGACACCGGCATGTCGCGCGAGGACTCGGGCGCCTTCATCGAGCGCTACTTCGCCAACTTCGCCTCGGTGACGCGGTGGCTGGAGCAGACCCGCGAGCACGTGCGCAAGTGGGGCTACGTGGAGACCATCTTCGGCCGCCGCCGCTACATCCCCGACGTGCTTGCGGCCAACCGCGGCATCCGCCAGGCCGCCGAGCGCATGGCGGTCAACATGCCCATCCAGGGCACCGCGGCCGACGTCATGAAGATGGCCATGATCCGCGTCGACCGCGACCTGCACGAGAGCGGCATGGAGGCGCACCAGCTCCTCCAGGTGCACGACGAGCTGGTGCTGGAGGCGCGGCGCACTGAGCTCGACGCGCTGGTGCCGCTGCTCCGCGACGCCATGGGCCGCGCCGCCGAGCTGTCCGTGCCTCTCGACGTCGATGTCAAGGTTGGCCAGAACTGGAGCGCCATGACGCCGCTCGTGCACAAGATCCTGCTTTGACCACTTGCATCGGCGTCGCCATGCGCAACCGGGGGAAAGCCCCGCAGCATGCCCGAGCTGCCTGAGGTCGAGACCGTCGCTCGCGACCTGCGGGCGGCGATCGTGGGCCGCACGGTGCGCAGCGTCGAGGTGGTCACCCGCGGCGACGTGATCCGCTTCCCGCTGCCCGAGGCCTTCGCCGCCGGGTTGACCGGCGCGCGCTTCGAGGCGGTGGACCGCATCGGCAAGTTCATCCTCTGCCCGCTCGACACCGGCGACGAGCTGGTCGTCCACCTCGGCATGACCGGGCACCTGCTGGTCTGCGCGCCCGACACCCCGCTCGCTCCGCACACCCACGTCCGCGCACTGCTGGACGACGGCCGCGAGCTGCGCTACGACGACGCGCGGCGCTTCGGCCGCGTGCTGCTCGGCTCGCGCGACACCCTGCGCGCGGCGGGCGTGCTGCCCGCGCTCGGCGTCGACCCGCTCACCGCCGACTTCACCGCCGCCCACCTCGACAGCGTGCTGCGTCGCACCACGCGCACCTTGAAGGCGGCGCTGCTCGACCAGGGCGGCGTGGCCGGCCTCGGCAACATCTACGTGGACGAGGTCTGCCACCTGGCGGGCGTGCGTCCCACGCGACGCTGCCACCGGCTCACCAAGCGGGAGCGGCAGGCGATCTACGACGCCATCCCCGTGATCCTGCACAAGGCGATCGCCAACCGCGGGTCGAGCATCGACGACTACCGCGACGTGTGGAACGCCCAGGGCTCGATGCAGGAGCAGCTCCAGGTCTACGGCCGCGGCGGTGAGTCCTGCTTCCGCTGCGGCGCCATCCTGACCCGAACGGTCATCGCCGGGCGCACCACGGTGTACTGCCCCAAATGCCAGCGATGACGCGCCTCCGATGAGGGTCTGCATCGCCAGCTACGACGACGACCCGCCCGAGGGCGGCCAGGGCGTCTACGTCCGCGGCCTGCGCGACGCATTGCAACTGCAGGGCGTCGAGGTGCGCACCGTCAGCGGCCGGGGCGCGAACGCCATCCACTACCCGCGCATCCTCCACCGCGCCCCCCTCGACTTCTCACTGGCGCTGACCCGCGACCCGGCGCCACTCCTGCAGCCGCGCCCCGACGTGGTCCACGCCCAGGGCGGGCCGGGTGGCGTGCTGCTGCCGAGGCGAATCGACGTGCCCCTCGTCTACACCGCCCACCACACCTATCGCCAGGCGTACCGGCAATGGGCGCCGCGCCGTGCGCTCAGCCCGCTGGAGCGCCGCTCCTACAGGCTGGCCCAGGCCGTTATCGCGGTCTCGCCCTCGACGGCGCAGGCGGTTCGCGCCATAGGATTTCAAAACGTCGAGGTGATCCCGCCGGGCATCGACCTCGAGGCCCTGGCGCGGCACGGCGAGTCGCTGCGTGACCCCGGCCTGGTGCTCTTCGCCGGCCGTCTGGAGCCGGAGAAGGGGCCGCTCGACGCCGTCGCCGTGATGCGCGCACTTGAGGAACGCGATCCGCGGGTGCACGGCGTCGTGGCCGGCAGCGGCAGCCTCGACGTCCAGGTGCGGGATGCCGCCCGGCGCAGCCGCGCCGTCGACGTGCGCGGGCGGGTCTCTGACGACGAATTGCGGCGGCTCTATGCGAGCGCCGCGGTGCTGGTGGTGCCGTCGCGCTACGAGGGGCTGGGCATGGTCGCCCTCGAAGCCATGGCCGCGGGCGCGGCGGTGGTCGGCTTCGACGTCACCGGCCTACGCGACGCCGTGGGGGAGAGGGGAGTGCTCGTCCCACCCGGCGACACCGCGGCCATGGCTCGTGCCGTTGGCGAGCTCCTCGCCGACCCGGCGCGGCGTGCGGAAGTCGTCGAGCGTTCGGTGCAAGCCGTGCGGCGCACGCACTCGTGGGGGACTTGCGCTGAGGCGGTGCAGGAGATGTACCGTCAGGTTGCTACCCCCCGCTGACAGCGTCCCCCGCGGCTCACCGCCACCGTTTCGTCACAGCCGCGTCGCAAGAGGTGGGGGACAGAAGCCGTCTGTTCCATGTGACCGGCGCCGAGGAACCGAGGGGTCCGAGGTGGCACGGGGCGGTCGGGGGCAGACGGATCGGTTAGCACCGCATTCGGAAGGCAGGACTCGACAAGCCGTGAGCGAACTTCGCTTCAGCGCCCTCGCGCACCGCCGCCCTGAACAGCCGTCCATTCCTGGAGACATCTGCGCATGAGGACGTTGACCGTGGTCACCGAGGCACCTCCGGTGCGGAGCGGCATTGCCGAGACCGTCGCCCAGGTGAGCGCGGGCCTGCGCGACCTCGGCCATGAGGTCGACCTCTGCACCGCCGCCGACGTCGGCCGCCGGAGCTTCGGCGAGTTCCGCATCACCGGGCTGGTGCGCCACTGGTGGGCCCTGGCGCGCGACCTCACCGGCTACGACGTGGTCAACCTGCACGGCCCCGCGCCCTCGTTCTCCGACGCCTTCCTCGCCCTGTGGCGGACGCTCCCGCGCGAGCGGCGCCCTGCCCTGGTCTACACCCACCACAGCGAGATCGAGCTGAGCGGGCTCGGCGCGCTGTGCAGCGTCTACAACTCGATGCACGCCCGGCTGATGCGCGCCGCCGACGGCGTGGTGGTGAGCACGCCCTCCTACGCCGACGCGGCGCTGAAGGCTGGCGCCCGCACCGTGCGGATCGTGCCCCACGGCGTCGCCGGCGAGGACGCCATCGGACCCGAGCTGGCGCTCCGCGCCGACCGCTTCACGGTCGCCTTCGTCGGCCAGCTCCGTCCCTACAAGGGCGTCGACGTGCTGCTCCACGCCGCCGCCGCGCTTCCCGACGTGGACTTCGACATCTGCGGCACCGGCCACCAGGAGCCCGAGCTGCGTGCCATCGCCGCCCGGCTTGGGCTGCGCAACGTGCGCTGGCACGGCGCGGTCAGCAACCGGGAGCGCGAGGCCGTGATGCGGCGCGCCCACGTGGTGGCGCTGCCGTCGCTGACCCGCGCCGAGGCGTTCGGCATCGTGCTGCTCGAAGGCATGCGGGTGGGCGCCGTGCCGGTGGCCTCGAACCTCCCCGGGGTGCGCGACGTCGCCGGCGCCACCGGGCTGCTCTGCCGGCCGGGCGATCCGCGCTCGCTGGTGCAGGCGCTCTGCTACCTGCGCGACGACCCCAGCGAGTGGGCGCGGCGCAGCGTCGCCTCGGTCGACACCGCGGGCCACTACCGCTGGGACGAGGCCGCGCTGCGCTACCACTACTGCTACAACGAGGCGGTGCTCGACCGCCGCCTGGCCTCGACCGTCGTCCACCTCGAACCCGCGATGGGCTGGGTGCGCAAGGCGGCGATGTCCTGCCGGGCCTCGCTGATGCTGCTCGACCCGGTCGAGCAGGTGCTGCGCATCTCGGCGGTGTCCGGCCTGGCCCTGCCCGACGAGGCGCTGCGCACCCCGGTGCCGCTGCTCGAGTCGCTGGCCGGGCGCGCCCTCATGGCCGGCGAGCCCTGCGTGATCGCCGACCGCGTCGCGCTCCCCGGTGGCTCGCGGCGTCCCCACCTGCGCACCGCGGTGTGCGTGCCCTTCTCGGTGCACGCGGGCGACGTGCGCGGGGTGCTCAACCTCTCGCGCACCCACACCAAGGACTACGGCTGGACGGACGTCGACTGGGCCACCCGGCAGGCGTCGTCGCTGGCCGAGCGGCTGCTCCGGCCCCAGCCCGGAGGCTACCCCGTCCCCGTCGCCGCCTAGGGCTTGGCCGGGCCGGCCGGCGGGTAGACTCGGCTTCCCATGCCGCAGTTCGAGCTCGCCGCGCCGTACACGCCTGCCGGCGACCAGCCCGCCGCCATCGAGGCGCTGGAGCGCGGGCTGCGCGCCGGGCTGCGCGAGCAGACGCTGCTCGGCGTCACCGGGTCGGGCAAGACCTTCTCGGTCGCCCACGTCATCCAGAAGCAGCAGCGGCCGACCCTGGTGCTCTCGCCCAACAAGACGCTGGCCGCCCAACTGTGGGCGGAGTTCCGCGAGTTCTTCCCCGGCAACGCGGTCGAGTACTTCGTCTCCTACTACGACTACTACCAGCCCGAGGCGTACATCCCGCGCACCGACACGTACATCGAGAAGGACTCGTCGCGCAACGAGGAGATCGACCGGCTGCGCAACAGCGCGACCCGCGCCCTGCTGACCCGGCGCGACGTCATCGTGGTGGCCTCGATCTCCTGCATCTACGGCATCGGCTCACCGGAGAACTACCTCGGCGAGTCGCTGTCGGTGAAGCGCGGCGAGTCGATCCGGCGCGACATCGTGCTGCGCAAGCTCGCCGACCTGCAGTACTCGCGCAACGACCAGGACTTCGGCCGGTCGCGCTTCCGCGTGCGCGGCGACGTCGTCGACGTGCAGCCCGCCTACGAGGAGGTGGCGACGCGCATCGAGTTCTGGGGCGACGAGGTGGAGTCGATCAAGGAGTTCGACCCGCTGACGGGCGAGATCCTGGCGGTGCGCGAGGAGTTCCAGGTGTTCCCCGCCTCGCACTACGTGACGCCGCGGGACAAGCTGATCACCGCGCTCGAGCACATCGACCAGGAGCTTCTCGAGCGCGTCGAGCATCTGGAGTCGCACGGCCGCCTGCTGGAGGCGCAGCGGCTCAAGCAGCGCACCACCTTCGACATGGAGATGATGCGCGAGACGGGCACCTGCGCCGGCATCGAGAACTACTCTCGGCACCTGGCCGGGCGCGCCGAGGGCGAGCGGCCCTTCTGCCTGCTCGACTTCATGCCCGACGACGCGCTGATCGTGGTCGACGAGTCGCACGTCGCCGTGCCCCAGATCGGGGCCATGTACGGCGGCGACCGGTCGCGCAAGATTCCGCTGGTGGAATACGGGTTCCGGCTCCCCTCGGCGCTCGACAACCGTCCCCTGACCTTCGCCGAGTGGGACTCGATGGTCGGTCAGATCCTCTACGTTTCTGCCACCCCTGGCCCCTACGAGGAGCAGCACTCGCGGCAGGTGGTCGAGCAGATCATCCGGCCGACCGGGCTGGTCGACCCGCAGGTGGAGGTGCGGCGGTCGGAGGGGCAGATCGACGACCTGCTCCGCGAGATCCGGCTGCGCACCGACCTGCACGAGCGCACCCTGATCACCACGCTGACCAAGAAGATGGCCGAGGACCTGACCGACTACCTGCGCGAGACGGGCGTCAAGGTCCGCTACCTGCACAGCGACATCGACACCCTGGAGCGCGTCGAGATTCTCCGCGACCTGCGGCTCGGGGTCTTCGACGTGCTGGTCGGCATCAACCTGCTGCGCGAAGGCCTCGATCTGCCCGAGGTGTCGCTGATCGCCATCCTCGACGCCGACAAGGAGGGCTACCTGCGCGGCTACCGCTCGCTGATCCAGACCATCGGCCGCGCCGCCCGCAACATCAACGGCCAGGTGATCATGTACGCGGACAACGAGTCCGAGGCGATGCGCCAGGCGATCGGCGAGACCGAGCGCCGCCGCACCCGGCAGATCGCCTACAACGAGGCCCATGGCATCACCCCGATGACCATCGTCAAGGCCGTGCACTCCCTGGAGACCCACCGCGACCAGCAGGTCGAACGCGCCGCCGCCTTCCAGGAGGCCGCCGGGTTGCCGCCGGACGAGTTGCTGAAGCTCGCCAAGTCGGTCGAGCGCGAGATGAAGCGCGCCGCCCACGATCTGGAGTTCGAGCGCGCCGCCGAATTGCGCGACCGGTTGACGTCGCTGCGGCGGCACATGGACGGCGAGCCGGCCGAGCCCGCGGGTGCGGGGCCGCGCGGGCGCGGGCGGGGGAGGCGGCGGCAGTGGCCCTAGGCGGCAGAACCCTGTGGCACGGGCCAGCCTTCGGCCCTTCTGGTTGCCCTCACCCCGTCTTCAGGCGACTGCGCGTGTCCGCTCTGGTCGTCTGCTCGCTGGAAATGCAGCCGCCGAGCTCATCGAGTCCGGTGACGGCGCACGCGTGCAACGAGCGTGACCATGACGATCATCGCGGCAGTTCCCGCCACCACAGACCCGATGACCAGCGATGGTGGGATACCTACCGCGACCGGTGCGATGACCGGCGGTACCTGAGCAGGCGCCGCTGGACGGAGAGCTGCCACGAGGTCGAGCTGAGCAACGAAGGCGGTCCCGTGGCGCTCGGCACCGTCATCGACGACTGAGAGGCTGTACCGGCCTGCAGGCAACGCGTCCGGCCACGGGATCTCGTCGGTGATGCGGTCACCTGGGAGCATTGTGTCGAGCTCCACTCTCTCGGCTCGGTGGTATCCCGCCGGTCCGTCGAGGGTGATCTCGAGGCGAGGCTTGCCGAGCAGCCCGCCGGTGTCCGCCATGTCAAGGGCGATGCCTGCCGTCCCTGTGGTGGGCACTGCTTGCGCGGTGGCTCCGTAGACGTGGAGCTGGAAGTCCGCCGGCCCGGGGACGATCACCTGGACGGCGACCACGGCACGCAGCACCGTGGTGATCCCCTCCGAGTCGCGGGAGGTGCTGCCGGGCTTCGCCTCGAAGGCCAGTCCCGCCAGGTGGTCGCCGGCGGATGCACCCATGGGAACGGTGACGGTGAACATGACCGTCGCGTGCGTGTGCGCAGCCACCGTCACGGTGGACACGCTGGGCTTCACCCACGCTCCAGCGCCGGGTGATCCAACCGCGCGAGCCGCGTACACGGCGCCCGTGCGGACGGAGGTGACGCCGTCGACCGCATCGACCCAGGCGTCGATGGCGGCGTCGTTGGTGTTGGTCACGGCCACCTCGTCCGTCCAGGTCGCACCGGGCGCGACGCTGTGGACGAAGTAGGCTTTGCCTGCCGCGATCGCCGGGTCTGGGTGAGCGGGTGAGACGGTGAGGATCCCGCCCGATCCCGACGTGCCTGCTGCGCTCGCGGGAACGGCCCCGCCCGCCATGGCACCGAGGCACGCCATTGCCGCCAGCAAGGTTCTCGCAAAGGACTTTCTGAGGTTGCGGGGGATCATCTCCACAGTCGAACCCGACGGCGTCTACGGGCCGGACGTGACCGACACCGTCCAGGTGCTCGTGAACGCGCCCGCGCTGACCACTGCTGGGATGGCGACCGACATGTCGGTCGTGAAGTTGTGGTCGAGCTCACCGGTGTTGACCGCCGCGCTGAACAGCGCGACCGCGGTGGGGGAGATCACGAATGGCGCGGTGGCCGAGACGTTGGCAGCCAGGTCAGTGCATCCGGCGACAACGGTCGTGCATGCAGCGGAACCGGGAGGAGTGGCCGTCGTGACCAGAGTGGTGGTGTCGGCGTTGGTCAGCGCAGCCCCGGCGATGGTGACCTTCCAACCCGCGTTGTTGCCGGTGAGGTCGTTCACATCGAGGACGTACGACCCGGTGCGCGTCGTCGCGGTGCCGGTGACGGCAGTGCTGGCGAATGTGATGTCCGGGGATGTGGCGGTGAGTCCACCGGTGGTGATGGTCTCGGTGGCCGTGGCCGCAAATGCCGGCATGACGCTGAAGCCCAGTGCCACAAGGGCGGTCGTGGCCGCGGTCGCGGCGTTAATTCGTTGCAGGCTCAAGAGAAATCTCCTACGCCCCCATTGCCTTTGGTGGCCCGGCGGCCTTCTGTGGCTTTGCCGGTTCGGGAGCTCCTTCAACCTACCCCGTTCCACCGGGCTGTGGGGTTCGCCGCTGTTCCGTTCTCGTACGGGAACACGGCGGCAGGCCCCACACGCGCCTCCTTGATGCTCAGTCAGGTGATGGGGTTGACACCGGCGCCGATGTCTGTACCCTTGTACTATGACGATAGATAAAGGGGGAAACCTGGCAGGCGCCGCCCCTGGCGACTCGCCGCCTGCCTCGGGCGGTCGCGGAGGCTCAGCGGCAGCCCGCGGACCGGCGTCCCCGATCGAGTTCAGGCTCGACCGCTCCTCTGGCTTGCCGACCTACCTGCAGCTCGTCCAGCAGGTCGAGCACGCGCTGCGACTCGGATACCTCAAGCCCGACGACCAGCTGCCCACGGTTCGGGACGTGGTCGCCTCGCTGGCCATCAACCCGAACACGGTGCTCAAGGCATACCGCGAGCTGGAGACGAAGGGCCTGGCAGCCGGGCGACCCGGCCAGGGCACGTTCATCCAGGCCACACTCAGCCAGGTCGCGCTGCCCGAGCTGACGGCGCTTCGCCGCTCTCTGGTTCGCTGGCTGGACAGCGCCGGGACCGCAGGCCTGGACGAGGACGGGATCGTGGCGCTGTTCGCCAGCGTGCTGAGGGATTCTCGTCAGCGCCGAAGCGGCTCCAGCGAGCCTGGCGCGGCACGCGACGGATCGGAGCACGTCGCATGAACGTCATCGAAGCCCAACGGCTTGGCAAGTGCTACGGCGCGAGCTGGGCGTTGCGCGAGTGCACGCTTGCGATTCCCGCCGGGCACATGGCCGCGCTCGTCGGCCCGAACGGCGCCGGCAAGACCACTCTGCTGAACCTGGCAGTAGGCCTGGCAGTGCCGACCGGGGGCATCGTCACGGTGCTCGGTGGCTGGCCCGCCGGGTCGCCGACTGCGTTGGACGGCATCGCATTCGTCGCCCAGGACACGCCGCTCTACAAGAACCTGTCCGCCGCCGACATGCTGCACATGACGCGCAACCTGAACCGGCGCTTCGACGACGCGTACGCCAAAGCTCGGCTGGGGGAGCTCGGCATCCCTCTACAACGCAGGGCCGGCAAGATGTCCGGCGGGCAGCAGGCTCAGCTCGCGCTGACTCTGGCGCTGGCCAGGCATCCGCGGCTGCTCGTGCTGGACGAGCCGATGGCCATGCTCGATCCGCTCGCCCGGCATGACTTCATGGCGACGGTCATGACCGCGATGGCCGACGACGGCGTGTCGGTGTTGCTGTCCACCCATGTGCTGGCCGAACTCGAGCGGGTGGCCGACTACCTCGTCCTCCTCTCGAGCGGGAGCGTCCAGGTGGCCGGCGAAGTCGACGACCTGCTCGCCCGTCATCGCGTGCTGACTGGGCCCGCCACCGAAGCCGGCTCATGCGCCGAGCGACTGAACGTCGTGCACGCCCGGCGCGGCGAGACGCAGGCCCACCTGCTGGTCAGGACCTGCGGAGTGACCGACCCGGTGCCGCAAGGCTGGGAGGCCCACCCGGTCAGCCTGGAGGAACTCACCCTCGCGTACCTGCGCGAGCCGAGCGCTGCGGTGCTGCCCGGTCCGACGCGCGCTGCAGTCGTCGAACCGGCGGGAGTGCCGAGGTGAGCGCGACGACCATGCCCGCGCGGCCGGACCGGGACGCGAGATTGCGACCGATGCCGTAGCGAAGGATGGGTTGGGTCACCTGGCGGCAGCACCGGCTCGCGTTGGCCGGCATCGCCGCGCTGTTCGGGGTGGCGAGCACGTACCTGTTGATCACCGGATTGCAGATGTACCGCGACTACGCGGCCGTCACCGCGTGCTCACCCGCAACCTCCGACATCTGCCACAGGGTAGCCAACGACTTCTTGACCACCTACGTGCGCGGCGTCGGGATCACCTTGGCGCTGCTGCAGACGATCCCGGCACTCATCGGAGCATTTGTGGGCGGCCCGCTGCTTGCCAGGGAATTCGAAACCGGTACCTTCCGCTACGCCTGGACCCAGGGTTTCGGGCGGACACGATGGCTCGTCGCCAAGCTGACGCCACTCGCGATCGCGGTCACAGTCGCCGCCGGAGCATTCAGCCTGCTCGTCTCCTGGTACATCGACCCGGTCATCGGCGCGGGAGACAATGATGGCCGGCTGTATCCGACCGTCTTCGATCTGAGCGGAGTTGCGCTCGCTGCCTGGACGCTGGCCGCGTTCGCGATCGGTGTCCTGGCCGGTGTCCTCATCCGCCGAGTCATCCCGGCAATGTTCGCCACCCTCGCCGCGTGGGGTGGGCTCGCCTTCGTGGCTGGAATGTTCCTGCGACCACACTACGCAGCGCCGCTGGTCACCACCGACCCCAGCATTCCGACCGGCGCGTTGGTGATGAACCAGGGGTGGTTCACGGGCGGTCAGCCGGCCAGCCTGGACATGATCAATCACACTCTTGGTGCCGTCGATGTCCGGGCGATCACGCCCGGGCTGTTCCAACCCGGGCCCGCAACCCCAGCCAACCTCGGCGACCCCGTGCAGTACCTCATCCGGCACGGCTACACGCAGTTGACGACGTACCAGCCGCCCGGCAGATTCTGGCCGTTCCAGTGGATCGAGGGCGGGTGGCTGCTCGCACTCTCCCTGCTGCTCATCGCGATGACGGTGTGGCTCGTCCGCCGCCGGGCGACGTGAAGCGCCGGGAAACACTGAGCACGCCCGATACGCAAACGCTTCGAGGCAACAAGACGTGAAACCGCGGCGACTCAGCCGAGTTCCTGGGCCAGCCCGATAAGAAGTCCTTCAGGTCCGCGGATGTAGCAGAGCCGATACGCGTCTTGGTACTGCACCACTTCGCTGCTGACAAGCTCTGCGCCATGCTCGCGGAGCCGGGCGAGCGTATCGTCGATGTCGTCTACGGCAAACATGACGCGCAGGTAGCCCAGAGCGTTCACTGGGGCGTTTCGGTGATCGGCGATCACAGGAGGCGTGATAAATCGCGAGAGCTCAAGCCGGCTGTGGCCGTCTGGCGTGCGCATCATGGCGATTTCAACGCGCTGGTCACCCAGTCCAGTGACGCGCCCTGCCCACGGGCCTTCTACTATGGCTCGCCCTTCGAGCTCGAGGCCGAGCTCAGCAAAAAAAGAGATAGCGGTCTCGAGGGATTCCACCACGATGCCGACGTTGTCCATTCGTCTAAGCGCCATGCGTCCATTCTACTTGGTGGCTCTGCGCCGCCCCAACACCCGTGGGTCTTGGTTGCGCTCGGACGGGCGTCAGCAATCCCGTGCAGACGTCGGGCGTCGACTCTTTCTCGCACTGTCACGCACAGCGGCACCCGATGAGCTCCTCCGGCGGGCCCTGCCACAGACGTCAAACAGCGGAGCGGCTGCGCCGCGAGTGCGGCGGGAGACGCGACCCCCTCTCCTCCGCCGAAGGCAGAGGGCGCTCTCGAGGAGCCCATCTTTACCGACTGGCATCCACTAATGTGGTGTAAATCGACGGCCGGCCCGGAGCCCGCGAGCGGGGTGGACGAACCACTGGTAGGCGACCTCGACCACGCCCACAAAGCCGATGCCCGCGGCCCGCGGGGCGGGCCGGGCACGGTCGCGATTTCGATGGCCCGCCGGTAGGTCCCGATAGCGGTGTCTAGGCGGCCCTGGCAATGCGGCTACGCTGATCCACGAGGAGGGCAGGATCGGTCGCTATCCCCGAGCCTTATGGACGGACGCTGATGATCGTCTTCCCCTTGCGCCGCTCGGTCGAGTTGAGGGCCGACACGGCGTCGTCGAGGGTCGCGACGTTGCCGATGTTCGTCCGCAGTCGTCCGTCCCGCACCCGCTGCACGATCTCACCCAGTTGGCCACGATCGGACTCGACAACGAAGTCGACCGCCAGGCCGTCGGTAGGCCGCGCCTCGGTCGGCCCGACGACGGACACCAGCGTTCCTCCGGCTCGAATCAGGCCCGCGGACCGCTTCTGGATGTCGCCGCCGATGACATCGAAAACCAGATCGACGCTGCCGACGTCTTCCAGGACGTCGTTGTCGATGTCGACGAACTCCTGCGCGCCGAAGTCGAGCGCTTTCTGGCGGTCGGCGGTGCGTCCGGTGCCGATGACGTATGCGCCGAACTCGCGTGCGAGTTGTGTCACCATCGTCCCGACTGCGCCAGCCGCGCCGTGCGCAAGGACGCTCTGCCCCGCCTGAAGGCGGCCGTGCTCGAGCAGCCCTTGCCATGCGGTCAGGCCCGAGATCGGCAGGCTCGCGCCTACCGTGAAGTCGACGTCGCCCGGGAGCGGCGCGAGGTTGCGTGCCTCGACGGCCACGTACTCCGCCAGGGTGCCGTCGCGATGCCAGTCGGCGAGGCCGAACACCCGCTGTCCCACCGACAGTCCCGTCGTGCCGTACCCGAGAGCGGTGACCACTCCGGCCAGCTCGTGCCCAGGGATCGACGGTGTTCGGTCACGGTCGGCGCGATCGGTCCAGGTCGAGGACCACCCCATCTCAGTCGGAACGAATCCCGACGCATGAACCTGAACAACGACGTCGTTGATCGCTGCCGGCGGCTCGGGGCGCTCCACCAGCGTCATCCCGGCCGTTCCCGCAGCCTGGTCCGTCACCACGATCGCCTTCATGGGGATTGTCTCCTCGGTCATCTGTCTCTTTGGTGGAAATGTTGCACCGATGGGCGCGTGCCGCTCACGACGAACGCGGATGATCGTCTGCCCGACGATCCGCTCGGTCGGGTTGAAGGCGGCGACGGCGTCGTCGAGGGTCGCGACCTTGCCGATGCTCGTACGCAGTCGTCCGTCCCGCACCCGCTGGACGATCTCACCCAGTTGGCCACGATCGGAGTCCATTACAAAGTCGATCGCCAGGCCCTCGGTGGGCCCGCGCCTCGGGCGAGCCGGCGATGGTCACCAGCGTTCCTCCGGCTCGCTCTCCAGAGCCGAGCCGTGCGGCTGCCGGAACTACTACACTCCCCCCTGGGCAGATGCGAGCAGAAGGGTGCTGCGTGTGATCCTGGCGAAAGATCGCGACCCTCGATTCACGACAATCCGCCGCGGTGGCACCCTCAGCGATGCGGATCACCAACTCCTCGCCCTGTGGGCGGCATCGTGCGCGGAGCACGTCCTTTACCTCTTCGAGTCGGCCCGGCCTGGGGACCAGCGACCGCGTCAGGCGATCGAGCAGGCCCGTGCCTGGGTGCGCGGCGAGATCACCATGACGCAGGCTCGCGCGGCGGCCGGCCATGCAAACGCCGCGGCCAGAGATCTGGGTGGGGCAGCACGGCATGCCGCGTACGCTGCCGCCCAGGCCGCCGCAGTCGCACACGTCGCCGCGCACGAGCTCGGTGCGGCCGCCTATGCGATCAAGGCCGCACGTGCTGCCGCGCCGACAGGAGACGGCGAGACCGCACGGCGACTCGAGTGCCAGTGGCAGCGCGACCAACTCCCGGAGGCGATTCGCGAACTCGTACTCGACGACCAGCGGTTGCGGAACGACATCTGCTGGTCGGCGTTCGACGGCTGAGAGCGCGTCGGGGCCGACGGCGTCAGTCTTTCTGCGCACCGCGACCAGCAGCAGCGCACTCCTGTGCGCCCGTGGCGGGCCGTGGCCCGGGCGTCCAAACAGCGGAGCGGCTACGCCGCGAAATGCGGGGGAGACGCGACCCCTCTCCCCGCACCCCCCTCTACCCAGGGGACGAGCCCCCTCCCCCAGGGAACCCTGTCCTACCTGGGCAGGATCGACCCTGGCGTCGCCAGCGCGGGCAGCGGCGGGATCACCAGGCCGGTGCCTGCTCCGCCGGCGGCGGTGTTCGGCTGCTGTGCCTGCGCCTGCACCGGCCGTGTCGCTGCCGCGTGTGGTGCCGGCGCGGCCGTCTTCGCCGAGCGCTGCTGCGGCGCGGCCGGTGCGGGTCCATTCGCCGCCGCTCCGGGCGACGGCACCACCTGGTTGCTGCACACCCAAACCCCCATCGTCCCCGCGTACAGCTCGCAGATCGGATACTGCAGCACCCCCGACGTCAGCGGCGAAGCCTGAGGATCGGGATCCTCGTACACGAAGACGCCGGGATCGGTGTAGTACGCGCCGCGCTCGCTGTACGGCTGGTAGATGTTGCCCTGCTCGCTGCCCGTCCTCCAGCCCGACCCGCAGTCGTTCTGGTTGGCGGTGCTCCCGCTGTTGCAGTCGGGCGAGCGCCAGTTGGTGCTGTTCTGGTCGTTGTAGACCGACTGGTCAGCACACTTGGTGCAGCCGCCCTGGTACGCCTTGCGGCGAGACGTGTCCGCACCGGCGCAGAGACCGTCGGCGCACGCGCCGGTGCCCGCGTCGGCCGCGCGCAGCGGGTTGTGCATGTCGGTGGGGTCGACGTTCTTGCTGACCAGCGACGCCGGGTCGCTCGCACTGCCCTGCAGGTGCGTGTTGGCCTGCACCGCGCCGCCGTCCGACGGGCCGTTGGCCACGCGCCGGTCCTTGCCGTGGTCGGCAGTGGGGTTGACGGCGTCGTGCTCGCCGTTGTCGAGGTTGTCGTCGGCGCCGAAGTACACCTGCTGGTTGGTGACGGCATCCGCGGGGTTGCGCTTGGCGGTGTTCAACTGCACGACGCTCACCGACGGCTGTCCCGGCGTGCCGACGAACTGCTGCGGCAACGGGAAAGCCCCCTGTCCGCCGCCGATCACCCACGTCGCCACGTCGGTCGCGAAGCCGATCGGGTTGACCAGGATGAAGGTGCCCGTCCCGGTGTCGAAGCGCAGCATGTAGGTGGTGCCGTTGCCGGGGTCGACCGCGACCGACCCCGCATGCGGGCTCTGCCCGTTGGCAAGCTGGTCGCTGTTGATCGACAGCACGTGCCAGCGCTGTGCGTAGCCGCCGCTGCCCGCGTTGAGCTGCAGTGTCGCGTTGTGGCAGCCGGGCTCGGTGGACTGGGGCTGGTCGTTGCGGTCGGCGGCCTTCGAGCAGCCCTGCTGGGCGGGGTTGTAGCCGCCGCCGCTGACCGCCTGGGCGTGCAGCGTGGTCAGCGCGAGGCCGCCGGCGACGAGCGCGGTGGTGGCGGCGGCGCCGAGCGTGGCGCGCAGGGTGCGGGTGGTCGACTGCATGCTGGCTGTGTGCCTCCGGTGGCCTTGCTGGTGCCGTCCCTTCCCCCGGCTATGTGACGGCCCGGCGGGGGCGGGTCTTGCACACGACCGAAGCATTCTTCTGTCTTCGCAGAACCACCTTGACGTACCGTACATGCGTTCGGTAGGCTGCCCGACATGGCCACCGCACCCGCCGCCCGCCGCCCCACCGCCGCCCGCGTGCGGCACGTCTGCACCGCCTGTGGCGCCGAGTCGCCGAAGTGGCAGGGCCGCTGCCCCGGGTGCGGGGAGTGGAACACCCTGGCCGAATCCGCGGCCGAGGCGCCGCGGCTCGTCGCCGGACGGGTGCGGCCCGCCGGCTCGGGCCTGGGACTCGTGGCCACCCCGCGCCGGCTCGACTCCCTGAGCACCACCGACGCCACCCGCATGCCAAGCGGCCTGGCCGAGTGCGACCGGGTGCTCGGCGGGGGAGTGGTGCCCGGCTCGCTGATCCTGCTCGGCGGCGACCCGGGGATCGGCAAGTCGACGCTGGCGCTGCAGCTCGCCCGCCGCTTCGGCCGCCCCGACCGCCCCGCCCTGTACTGCACCGGGGAGGAGTCGGCCGCCCAGCTCGCCATGCGGGCGGAGCGGATCGACTGCGCCTGCGCCGAGGTCGCCGTGCTCCCCGAGACCGACCTCGACGTGCTGCTGGGCACCATCGAGGCCTGCGCGCCACCGCTGGCGGTGGTCGACTCCATCCAGACCGTCTACGACGCCGCCGTCCCGGGCGTGCCCGGCAGCGTCACCCAGGTGCGTGAGGCGGTGGCCCGGCTGCTGCTCTGCGCCAAGTCGACCGGCGTGCCCGTGGTGGTGGTCGGCCACGTCACCAAGGAGGGGGCAATCGCCGGCCCGCGCACCCTGGAGCACATGGTCGACGTCGTCCTCTACCTGGAGGGCGAGCGCCACGGCGACCACCGCCTGCTCCGCGGCATCAAGAACCGCTTCGGCGCCACCGGCGAGCTCGGCATCTTCGTCATGGGCGAGGCGGGGATGGCCGAGGCCGAATCGCCCGGCCGCGCCTTCCTCGACGAGGGCTCGCTGGGCGTGCCCGGCAACACCCTGACGGTCACCTGCGAAGGCTCCCGGCCGCTCGCCGTCGAGGTCCAGGCGCTCGCCGCCAGGACCCACTTCGGCCTGCCCCGCCGCACCGCCTCCGGCTTCGACCTGGGCCGCCTGCACCTGCTCCTCGCGGTCTTGGAGAACCGCGCCGGGCTGCCCTTCGGCGAGGCCGACGTCTACGTCAACGCGGTCGGCGGCGTCCGCCTGGTCGAGCCCGCGGTCGACCTGGCGGTGGCCCTGGCCATCGTCTCCTCGGTGAAGAAGGCGCCCCTGCCCACCGGCTGCGCAGTGCTCGGTGAGATCGGCCTCGGTGGCGAGGTGCGCCGGGTCCGCCGCATGGAGCAGCGCCTCCAGGAGGCCGCCGCGCTCGGCCTCGGACGGGCCGTGGTCCCGGCCGGATACGGCGGCGCCGCACCCGCCGGGATGCGCCTGCATCGCGTCGCCACTCTCGCGGAGGGCGTGCGACTGCTGTCCTGAGCCGGCCCACCCCGGCAAACACCGAAAGCGCCCCGGCTGCGACGAAGTCGTGGCGTTGTGTACGACTGGCCTGTGGTTCAATCGAGGCCCATGCCCCGCCACGACCCGGCCCCCCTCAAGCGCATCCGCCGCCTCGCCCGCCTGGTCGGGGCGCTGGTCGGCCTGCTCGGCGGTGTCTTCTACGGGCTCTGGATCATCTCCAACTCGCAGGGCCCGCTCCACAGCGACCGCACCGTCGCCCTCATCGCCCTGCTCGCCGCGGGCGCCGCCGGGCTGATCAGCGGCGCGCTGGCCGGCCCGCTGCTCAGCGTCGAGCCCTTCCTCTGGCTGGAGCGGACGCTGGAGACCGCGCCCGCGGGGGAGCTGCTCGGCGGTGTCCTCGGCCTGCTGGTCGGCCTGGTGGTCTCCGCGCTGGTCGCGGTGCTGCTCAGCGGCATCCCCGCGGGCATCGGCTACTTCGTCGCCCTGGTGCTGGCCATCGCCTTCGTCTACATCGGCGTCCACACCGGCATGCGGCGCAGGGTGGACGTCGCCGCCGTGTTCTCCCAGGCCGCCCGCCGCCCCGGCGGCCGGACGACCGCGGCGTCGATCGTCGACGCCGACGCCCCCCCGCCGCAGGACGCCCCGCCGGTGCTGGTCGACACCAGCGTGCTCATCGACGGCCGCATCCTCGACATCGTGGCCACCGGCTTCATCCCCGGCCGCCTGGTCATCCCCAGCTTCGTGCTCGAAGAGCTGCAGCGCGTCGCCGACGCCGGCGACCCGATGCGCCGTTCCCGCGGCCGCCGTGGCCTCAACGTGGTCGAGACCCTCAAGAACAGCCCCGACGTGGTCTGCGAGATCCTCGACACCGACATCCCCGGCGCCTCCGAGGTGGACTGGCGGCTGATCAAGCTGGCCCGGCAGATGGGCGCCGGCCTGATGACCAACGACTTCAACCTCAACAAGCTGGCCCGGGTCGAGGGTCTGCGCGTGCTCAACCTCAACGACCTGGCCAATGCACTCAAGCCCATCGTGAGCGCCGGCGAGACCATGGAGGTGACCATCGTCAAGGACGGCAAGGAGCCGCACCAGGGCGTGGGCTACCTCGACGATGGCACGATGGTGGTCGTGGAGAACGGCCGCCGCCACATCGACAGCACCGTGCCGGTCACCGTCACCAGCGTGCTGCAGACGCCCGCCGGCCGGATGATCTTCGCCATGGTGGGCTCGCCCGACGACGCGCCCCTGCCGCCGCCTCGCAACGGCGGTACCGGCGCCCCCACCCGGCGCCCCGGCACCCGGCCGACCCGGGTCGGCAACCGCTGAGCGTCGCCGCCGTCGTCCCCGCCTACGGCCGGGGCGTGCGCATGGGAGCCGACAAGCTCTGGCTCGACGTCGCCGGCCGCCCCCTGATCGCCTGGACCCTGCAGGCGCTGAGCGCGGCGAGCTGCTTCGACACGGTCTGCCTGGTGGCGCCAACCGAGCGCTGGGACGCGCTGGAGGAAGAGGGCGCCGCCGCGCGAATCGCCGACCTTCGCCTGGTCGAGGGCGGCGACCACCGCCAGGACTCGGTGCGCGCCGGCCTCGCCGCGGTGCCCGGCGCCGAGCACGTCCTGGTCCACGACGCGGCCCGACCCCTCTGCCCCCCCGACGTCTTCCACCGCGTCCTCGACGCCGCCCGGCGGCACGGCGCGGTGACCGCCGCGGTGCCCGTGGTCGACAGCATCAAGCGGGTCACCGGCGACGGCCGCGTGGTCGAGACCATCGACCGCGGCGAGCTGGTCGCGGTGCAGACGCCGCAGGGCTTCCGCGCCGACATCCTCGCCGCCGCCCACCGCCGCGCCCTCGCCGACGCGGTACGCGCCGACGACGACTGCGCCCTGGTCGAGCGCATGGGCGTCGAGGTCCACGTGGTCATGGGCGACCCGGTCAACCTCAAGGTGACCCGCCCCGTCGACCTCGACGCGGTGCGCGCCGCGGTGCAGGCCGAATGACCACGCTGCGCGTCGGCCACGGCATCGACGCCCACCGCCTCGTCCCCGGGCGTCCGCTGCTGCTCGGCGGCGTCGAGGTCCCCCACGACCACGGACTCGAAGGCCACTCCGACGGCGACGTCGCCACCCATGCGCTCGCCGACGCGGTGCTCGGCGCCGCCGGCGAGGGCGACCTCGGCCGCCACTTCCCCTCCGGAGACGAGCGCTGGCGCGGGGTGAGCAGCCTGGTGCTCCTGCAGCACGCCGCCGAGCTGGCCCGGCGGAAGGGCCTGGTGGTCGACTCGGCGCAGGTGGTGGTGATCTGCGAGCGCCCGCGCCTGGCGCCCCACGTCGAGGCGATGCAACAGGCGCTGGCCGGGGCGCTCGGCGTCGAGCCGGCGCAGGTGGCGGTGAGCGCCACCACCACCGACGGCATGGGCATGACCGGCCGCGGCGAGGGCATCGCGGCGTCGGCGGTGGTGCTGCTCGCCCCGATATCCTGACGCCGCCATGGCGCTGCGCCTCTTCGACACCATGACGCGCCGGCTGCAGCCGGTGCAGCCGCTGGAGCCGGCCAACCTGCGCGTCTACACGTGCGGTCCCACGGTGTACGCGCGCGTCCACATCGGCAACTTCCGCACCTTCATCTTCGAGGACGTGCTCCGCCGCGTGCTGGAGCAGCGCTTCCCCAGGGTGACCCACGTGATGAACCTCACCGACGTTGAGGACAAGATCATCCGCAACGCGATCGCCCACCACGTCGACCTCGACGTGGAGACGGCGCCGTGGATCGACGCCTTCTTCGAGGACCTCGACACCCTCGGCCTGCGCCGCGCCCACGACTACCCGCGCGCCACCGAGTACATCGAGCAGATGGTCGACCTCATCGAGAAGCTCGAGGAGCAGGGCGTCACGTACCGCAGCGACGGCTCGATCTACTTCCGCATCGCCGCGTTCCCGAAGTACGGACGCCTGAGCGGCGTGCGCGCCGACGCGCTGGTCGCCGGCGCCAGCGGCCGCGTCGACGCCGACGAGTACGACAAGGAGTCGCCGCGCGACTTCGCATTGTGGAAGGCGGTCGGCGCCGACGAGCCGGGCTGGGACACGCGCCTCGGCCGCGGCCGCCCCGGCTGGCACATCGAGTGCTCGGCGATGAGCATGAGCCTGCTCGGCGAGCACTTCGACATCCACGCCGGCGGCGTCGACAACATCTTCCCCCACCACGAGAACGAGATCGCCCAGAGCGAGGCGGCGACGGGGCACGAGTTCGTCCGCCTCTGGACGCACAGCGAGCACCTGCGCATCAGCGGCGAGAAGATGGCCAAGTCGCTGGGCAACTTCCACACCGTGCGCGACCTGGTCGAGCAGGGCGCCAAACCCTCGGCGATCCGCTACCTGCTCGCCGCCAGCACCCACTACCGCAAGGTGCTCAACTACGGCGACGAGGCGCTGTACACGGCGTCGCAGGCGGTCGAGCGCATCGTCGCCTTCCGCGACCGGCTGGTGGAGCTGCAGCCCGCGGCGAGCAACGGCGCCACTGCTGACCAGTCGGTCGGCATCGCCGGGCGCGCCACCGAGGACTTCGACGCCGCGCTGGACGACGACCTCAACCTGCCCGAGGGCATGGGCGTCTTCTTCACCGCGGTGCGCGAGGCCAACCGCCTGCTGGACGAGGGCAGCGTCACCGAAGAAGGCGGGCAGCGCCTGCTCGCGATGGTCGAGCACGTCGACGACGTGCTCGGCGTGCTCCCCCTGGTCGCCCGCGAACAAGAATCGCAGCTCGCCCCCGACGAGCAGGAGCTGCTCGACGCGCGCGCCGCCGCTCGCAGCGCGCGCGACTGGGCCCGCTCCGACGCGCTGCGCGACGAGCTGGCCGCCCGCGGCATCGCCGTCGAGGACACCCCCCAGGGCCAGCGCTGGCGGCGCGGCTGAGCCGCACGCGACACCGGTGGACATCCTCTACGGCCGCAACCCCGTCCTCGAAGCGCTGCGCGCCGGCCGCAACGCGCGCAAGCTGGTCGTCGCCCAGGGCGTCAAGCCCGAGCCGCGCCTCGCCGAGATCCTGGAGCTGGCCGGGCAGCGCGGCATCGCCGTCGAGGACGCGCCGCGCCGCCGCCTCGACGACATCGCCCACACCGAGCACCACCAGGGCGTCGCCGGATACTTCCACTCCCGCGAGCCGCTCACCCTCGACCAGCTCCTCGAACGCGCTCCCCACCCCGCGCTGCTGCTGGTGCTCGACGGCATCCAGGACCCGCAGAACCTCGGCGCCCTGGCCCGCACCGCCGACGCCGTCGGCGCGGACGGACTGGTCATTCCACGCCACCGCGCCACCTCGGTGACCCCCGCCGCCGCCAAAGCGTCGGCCGGCGCCACCGAGTACGTTCCGGTCGTCTCTGTCACCAACCTGGCGCAGGCGCTGGAGCGCATCGGCGACGCCGGCGTGTGGCGCGTCGGCCTCGCCGCCGACGGCGCCATGCGCTACGACCAGTTCGACTACACCAGCCCGGTCGCGCTGGTGGTCGGCGCGGAGGGGGAGGGGCTGCGCCCGCTGACCCGCCGCCACTGCGACGCCGTGGTCTCCCTGCCCATGCTCGGGCACGTCGCCTCGCTCAATGCCGCGGCGGCCGGGGCGGTGCTGATGTACGAGGCGGCGCGCCAGCGGGCCTTCGCTCCGCGATGATGGGTCGATGCGCGCCCTCATCGTCGACGGCTACAACACCGTGCACGCCTGGCCCCGGCTCAAGGCCGCGCTGCAGACCCACGGGCTGGAGGAGGCGCGCCGCCGCCTGATCGCCGCCCTCGCCGAGTACGCGGCGACCGAGAAGGTGCGTGTCACCGTCGTCTTCGACGCCCCGCGCGGACCCGGGCGCGGCGGCGAGGAGATGGTCGACGGCGTGCTGGTCCGCTTCAGCGGCGGCCACGAGTCCGCCGACCACCTCATCGAGCGGCTCGCCTACCTGGCCACCCGCGGCGGCTTCGCCGAGGACGTGGTCGTGGCCACCTCCGACCGGCTGCAGCGCGACATGGTCCGGGCCATGGGCGTCACCACCATCGACGCGCGCACCCTGGAGGCCGAGGTCCGCGCGGCCGCCACCGGCACCACCGAGCGCGCCACTCACCTGCGCGACCAGGCGGACAGCGCCCGCCGCGTCGAGCACCACCTCAGTCCCGAGGTGCGCGCCCGCCTGGAACGCCTCCGTCGCGGCGACCCACCCGACCCCGACGCCATCCCCTGAGCCCGCGCCGACCCGGTGTTACCCTTGCCCACCGGCGCGCCGGTGTAGCTCAGAGGTAGAGCGTCCGCCTTGTAAGCGGAGGGTCAGGGGTTCGAATCCCCTCTCCGGCTCGGCGTCAGCGAGACCATCACGGCGGCGCACAGCACCACCGCGCCACCGAGCAGTCGTGTCGCCGACAGCCCCTCGCCGAGCACCAGTGCGGCGAGCACCGCGGTGGTCGCCGGTTCCAACGTCGAGACGATCGACGCCCGCGTCGGCCCGACCCGCGCCAGCCCGGCGAGGAACAGCGAGGCGGCGATCAGCGTCGGCACGATCGCCATGCCGGCGACGATGCCCCAACCCGCTGCGCTCGGCGTGTGCAACCGTCCAGTTGCTGCACCGAAGAGCAGAAACGACGCGCCGCCGGCGGTGGTGATCACCGAGGTCGCGTACAGCGCGGGCACGCCCCGCAGCAGCACGCCGCCGGTGAGGATGTACGTCGAGTACACCACCGCCGACGCCAGTCCCAGCAGCACGCCGCCGGCATCCAGGTGTCCCGCCGGCGCCGGGCCGACGACGAGCAGCACGCCGACGCACGCCAGCGCCAGCGACAGCAGTCGCATCCGCGTCAGCCGCTCACCGAAGAGCAAGCGCGCGAGCAGAGTCACCAGCACGGGGTAGACGTACAGCAGGATGCTGGTGATCGCCGCGGGGATGGTGCGCAGCGAGGAGAAGAACGCGGCCGCCTGAAGGACGTACAGCCCGCCCATCGCCACCAGCCCCGCGGAACGCCGCACACCGAGCCACACCACCTCGCGCCGCAGCAGCGCCAGCGGCCACAGCGCCGCGGCCGCCAGGGCGAAGCGCAGCCCGAGCAGCGTCGGCAGGGTGAGGCCGTGCCGCGAGGCCAGCTTGCCGAACACGCCCAGCGTCCCGAAGCTGACCGCCGAGACGACGACGAAGGCCAGCCCCACGCGGTCGGCGCGACGGCCCGGGCGGTGCACGGCGCAACACTTCAGCACAAGCCGGAGCCGGTCCGGGTGAGATCACCGTGCACGCGTGTTCGCCTGCGCGCCAGGGCATACTGCGAAGCCACAGAGCAGGAAGGCATCACGAGCCCAATCGGAGGCGAGAACCCCCATGGCTGCAGCCGTCGTCGTCACCGGCGCGTCGACCGGGATCGGGCGCGCCACCGCGCTGCGCCTGGCCCGCAACGGATTCCACGTCTTCGCCGGGGTGCGCAAGCCCGCCGACGGCGAGAGCCTGCGCGCCGAGGCGCCGGGCGGCATCACCCCGTTGCAGCTCGACGTCACCGACGCCGAGCAGCTCGCCGCGGCGGTGCGCAGCGTGGAGCAGCAGGTCGGCGCGCAGGGCCTGCAGGGCCTGGTCAACAACGCCGGCATCAGCGGCGGCGCGCCCACCGAGTTCCTGCCACTCGCCGAGCTGCGCGGCATGATCGAGGTCAACGTGGTCGGCGTGGTCGCCGCCACCCAGGCGTTCCTGCCGCTGCTGCGCAAGGGCAACGGCCGCGTCGTCTGCATCGGCTCGATCGGCGGACGCTTCGCCGTCCCCTTCCTCGCCGCCTACTCGATGACCAAGGCGGCGGTCAGCGCGCTCTGCGACTCACTGCGCGGCGAGCTGCGGCCGTGGGGCATCCACGTCGCCCTGGTCGAGCCCGGCGCCATCAGCACTCCCATCTGGGAGAAGGGACTGCGCGACGTCGACGAGGCGCAGGAGAAGTGGCCCAGCGCCGCCATGGCGCTCTACGGCGACGCCATCCCGCGCATGCGCAGGATCACCGAGCGGACCGCGTCGCACGCCATCCCTGCGGAGAAGGTCGCCAAAGTTGTCGAGCACGCGCTGACCGCAAGGCGTCCGCGCACGCGCTACATCGTCGGCGCCGACGCGCACGTGCAGGCCATCGTGCGCCGCATCCCCGACCGCGTTCGCGACGCGATGATCGCGCGCACCATCGGGCTGCCCAAGAAGGCGTAAACCCGAGGCGCCGTCAGCAGCCGCCGCTGAAGGTGAGCTGGTACACGCCACCCGCGCGCATGGTCAGCATCACGCCGTGCGCCACCGCGGTGGCCACCGCGTGGTGCCCCGCCGAATCGACGGCGCCGACCAGGTGCTTGCCGGTCATCGGCACCAGCAACCGTCCCGCCACCGCGCTGGCCACCGTGCTCTTCCACGTCGCGCTGCTGCACCCCGGCGTGCGCACCACCAGGGCGTGGTCGTGGGCGAAGGTGCGCGCCGTGACCACGGTGCCCACCTCGTACTGCCACTCGCCGTCGGCCAGCGCCACGGCGCGTCCCTGCCCCTTGGTGCCCGACAGCGCCAGCACCGCGCCGAGCTGATCGCTCAGCGACGGCGCCACCGGGATGCCGCCCATCATGGTCTTGCTGAAGTAGATCGACGGCGTGCCGTACACGGTGCTAGCCACGGTGTGGGGCACGATCGACACCACGTCCGCCTGCCAGCCGTCGCCGTCGATGAGCACGTCGGGGTTGACGGCGGCGACGATGGCGGCGCGGCGGTCCCACTCCGCGGCGTTCCAGGCGTCGTAGAGACGCACCGTGTCGGCGACCGCGGCGAACTGCGGCGCCGCGGCGCTGGCGTCGACCATGGCGTCCTGGCGCACCGCGTGCGCGGCGGTGTGGATGGCGTCCATGTAGCGGTACAGCGCCAGCGCGCCGTAGGCCTGGCCGGGGTTGGCCAGCGTCGCGGGGATGTCGTACTGCCAGTCGAGCTTCAGCCCGTCGGCGCCGAGCTGGTCGGGACCGCTGCCCAGCAGCGACGTCACCGTATTTGTCATCTGCGACGCAAACTCGGCCGCGGTGGGGTCGATGAGCCGGTCGGCGGTGGCCAGGCGCGCCTGCTTGGCGCTCATCGGGATGGTGGTGACCCCGTGCGCCCACATCGGCCACCACAGCAGCACGTGGCACCCCTGGGTGTGCAGGTCGTCGACCAGCTTGCGCATCCCGGCGACGCCGCCGAAGCGGATCGGGTCGGGCATGGGGTCGCCGATGCGCTCCTGCCAGCGCGAATCGATGATCAGGGTGAAGTGGTCGACGTGGTAGCGCGCCCTCCAGTCGGCGACGAAGGCGCGCACCCAGTCGGCGGTGAAAAGCGGACTTCCGCGATGCGCCTTGAGCGCCACCTGCTCGCCCCAGGTGTCGACCAGCGGCTCGCTCCACCACGCCGGCCGCGAGCCCGGCGGCGACGCCACCGTCATCGCGCGCAATGACACCAGCGCGTCGTGGTACGCGCGCAGCCCGGACTGCGGGTCGGCGGCAAAGGTGACCACGAATTGCGGGAAGCGCACCAGGCCGTCCTGGGCCGGGCCGGCGCCGAGGTCGGCCTGGCTGCCCGCCTGGGTCAGCGGGTAGTCGATGGAGATGGCGCCGTCACGGCCGAGGCGCATGCTGTTCGCCGAGGGCACCTGGACCAGGCCGATGCCGAACCAGCCGGGCGTGGCGCGGAGCTGGATCTGGAACGGCGGCGGCGCGAACGGGGTGCGCGACACCGTCGACACCTGCGGCGCCAGCGAGGAGGCGGGGCCGCGGGGGTCCGGCGTGTAGCCGTCCTCGACGGTGGTCATGCCCAGGCCGCGGTGGCCGTCGCCGAAGAAGGCGGTCTCCACCGCGGGGGTGGGACCGATCGGGGCGGAGAAGGCGACGGTGAAACTGGTCGGCCCGGGGGTGAGGTCGGCCTGGCAGAGCACGTTGCCCGAGGCGTCGAGCATGCGCGTGGTCAGCACGCCGCCGTGCAGCGTGGTCTGGGGCGTGGCGGCGGCCGGGAGCTGGGTGCGCCCGGCCAGCGCGGCCAGCGGCATGCTGGTGTAGACGCGGCCCTCGGGCGTCGCCAGGGTGACCACCGCGGAGTGCGGCTCGGCCCACACCGCGTAGCCGGGCTCGACGATGTGCAGCGGCGAGGCGCCGATGTTGGGCGTGGCGTCGTACGCCGCCAGCCGCTCCTCGGCGGGGCTGCCCGCCAGCGTGCCGCTGAAGGGATGGGCCGCGTTGACCGCGCCGCCCAGCGAGCCGAGGACGAGCACGACGACGAACACCCGGAGCGCTCTGCCCAGGGGCAGGAGGCGCCGGAGATGCGGGCGGGAGGGCCGGATCATGTCGTGCTGTGGTGCTCAGGTCACGAGGCGGGGGCGTTGAGATCGTTGCGCAGGTACACGGTGTCGACGGTCGAGCTGAACACCTGCCGGTAGTCGCTCTTCAGCAGGCCGTCGATCTCGGAGAAATAGGCCAGGTCGTCGGCTTCGGTGAGGATTATGGACGGGCTCAGCGAACGCACCCGATTCGTTACTTCTCCGTTGGACCCGAGCAGGACCTGGTCGTTGTAGATCGGCGCTGTCGGAAGGAGAACGGGGAGGTCGGCGAGAAGGTACGGCCAGGCGTCCGAGGACCAGACGACAGCCCTTGCACCACTGTAACCGTGGTCCTTGAGCCATTGCGCCACGGCCGTGTCGGCGGGGGCGCGCAGGTCGAACTCCGACTCCCACTCGGTCCAGGAATGGCGGCCGGTGGCCACCTGCCAGGCGCCGGCGTAGTAGGTCTCCAGGTTTCTGTAGCCGTTCATGTCCTGGCTGGCCCCCTGGGGAATCCAGTCGACGCCCGCGGACCGGGCCAGCAGCGCGGCGGTGAGCAGGCTGGCGGCGAGCGGTGCGGTGATGGCGAGCCGGCGCCCGCTCCGGCGCACGCTTTCGAGCGACGGTCGGCGCTCGGGCAGGACGGCGACGACGACCAGCACGCAGGGGATCAGCGCGGGGGTGAGGAAGTGGGCGAAGGGCTGCTGCGCGGCGGCGGGGACGCAGAGCGTGGCGATGGCCCACACGGCCAGCATCCAGCCGGGGTGGGTGCTGCGCCGCCGCCGGGCGATCAGGGCGCCGGCGACCGCGAAGGCGACGGTCAGCGCCAGCAGCGCCAGCAGGACCGGGCCGTGGGCGCCGGGCTGGGAGCTGAGGTTGTAGTCGCCGAGGTAGAAGCCGACGAGAGCGAACCACAGCGTGTGCGGCCCGATCAGCACCACCAGTGGGATCACCCACGCCGCGGTGGCGGCGACCACCGTGGCCACGTAGGTGGTGGCGTGGCGGAGGCGGGCGGCGGGGTGGACGAGCAGGATCAGGCCGAGGGCGGCGGCGTCGGCGAGCGCGGTCTGCTGGTATGCCAGTGCCACGGCGGCGAGCACCCCGGCGCCGATCACCCAGCGGATGCCGCCTGTTCGACCCGCGTGGAGCCTGGTGATGACGATGGCGGCCGCCCAGGTCGTCGCCGCGATCAGCAGCGACTCGGGGATGAACAGCTCGGCGTCGAAGAAGGGCAGGCCCAGCAGCGCGCCGGCGGCGAGCATGGCGGTTGCGGCCTTCCATGTCCGAAACAGGCGGCGTGCCAGGTAGGCCAGTGCTGCAAGGGCCAGCGCACCGCTGATGAACGTGACCGAGTGGAGCGCCGTCTCGCTGACGCCCACGGTCTTGGCCACGGCGCCGGCGGTGGCCAGGTGGAGCGGCGGCTTGTTGTTCCAGACCTGCGAGTAGGGCAGCTTGCCGCTGAGCATCTCGCGGCCGGTGGTGAGATAGCCGGCCTCGTCGGTATACCAGTGCGGCTCGAGGAACGAGGGCACCCGGAGCAGGGCGAAGGCGAGGGCGCCGGGGAGCCACCAGAGCCGGGCCAGGCGCCCGCGGCCCTCGGGCTGCAGGGTGGCGGGCGCGGCGTCCGGGCCGGTCGTGGGCAGGGGCGACGTCGAGAGGTGCGCTGGCACGGGCGCTGTAGTATCCCGCGCCGATGCGCCTCTCCTGCCTCGACCGCGGGTGACCTCCGCCCGGCGCCTGCCCGGCCTGAGCCTGGTGCTCCCCTGCCACAACGAGGCGGACAACCTGCGCTGGCTGCTCCCCCACATCGCCGACGTCATGCCGACGCTGGCGGATGCGTGGGAGGTGGTGCTGGTCGACGACGGCAGCGGCGACGGCAGCGGCGACGTCGCGCGCTCCATCGCCGCCGAGCGGGGATTCGCGCTCCAGGTGCTGCGCCACGAGACCAAGAGCGGCTACGGGCTGACCGTCGCCGACGGGCTGCGCGCCACGCGCCTGGAGTACAGCGCCTTCACCGATGCCGACGGGCAGTTCGAGGTCGCCGACTTCGCGCTGCTGATCCCGCTGCTCGACGGTGCCGACCTGGTCGGCGGCTGGCGCGAGGAGCGCAACGACGCGGCGTTGCGGTCGCTGGTCAGCGGTGTGTTCAACACCCTCCTGCGCCTGCTCTACGGGCTGCGCGTGCGCGACGTCGACTGCGCCATGAAGGTGATGCGCACCGAATTCCTGCGCAGCATCGACATCGAGTCGCGCTCGGCGCTGATCAACGCGGAGCTCTACGTCAAGGCGCAGCGCGGCGGGCGGCGGGTGGCCCAGGTCGGCGTGCCGCACCATCCCCGGCAGATGGGGGTGCGCAGCGGGGCGCGGCCGCGGGCCATCGCCCGGGCGATCAAGGAGCTGGTGCTGTTCCGGATCCGGCTGGCGCGGCGGGGGCCGTCTGGGCGCTGAACCAGTCCCAGGTGCTGCGCAGGCCGTCCTCGATGGTGGTGGCGGCGCGCCAGTCGAGCCAGCGGCGGGCGCGGTCGGTGGCCAGGCAGCCGCGGCGGACCTCGCCGGGCGCCGCGGGGTCGTGCTGCGGTGTGAGGCCGCCCTTGTGGAGTTGTGCGAGCGTGTGCACCACCGTGGTGACGCTGGTCTCGCGCCCCGTGCCGACGTTGACCGCGCCCGAGTAGGTGCTGCGCAGCGCGGCGAGGTTGGCGGCGACCACGTCGAGGACGAAGACGAAGTCGCGGGTCTGCTCGCCGTCGCCGCGCATGATCGGCGGCTGCGACGCGAGCAGGCGGGTGCAGGTGATCGCCACCACCCCGGCCTCGCCGGTGCCGTCCTGGCGGGGGCCGTAGACGTTGCCGTAGCGCAGCGCCAGGGTGTTGACGCCGTCGTGGAGGCGGCGGAAGGAGGCGAGGTAGAGCTCCTCGGCGGCCTTGCTGGCGCCGTAGGCGGAGCGCGGCCTGGGGCTGAGCTGCTCGTGCGCGGGCAGGGTGGGGGAGTCGCCGTACACCGCGCCGCCGGAGGAGGCGGTGACCACGGTGCGCGCCCCGGCGTCGGTGGCCGACTTGAAGAAGGCGACGCTGCTGGCCACCGCGGTGCGCAGGTGCTCGCCGGGGTCGCGCATCGCCCGGTTGACCCCGCCGCGGGCGGCGAGGTGGAGCACGGCGTCGGGCTTGAAGCGCTTGAGCAGCTCGGCGGCGTGGTCGCTGCCGCAGTCGGTGACCTCCAGGTCCGCCTGGGGCGGCAGTGTGGCGGGGGCGGCGTGGCTGAGGTCGTCGAGGACGAGGACGGTGGCGCTTTGGGCTATCAGCGCCTCTACCGTGTGGGAGCCGATGAACCCTGCGCCGCCGGTGACCGCGATGCGTCGTGGCTTGGCGATCAGCGCCACGCGGGGGCCAGGGTGTCGAGCGGCGGGTCGTCCTCGCTCCGGCCCCGGCGGGCGCGGCGTCCCGCGGCGAGCGCGGCGGCGGCGGCGAGCGCGATGGGCAGGGTGACCGCGGCGCGGAGCAGCAGGGCGACGGTGGTGCCGATGCCGAAGGGGACGCCGCTGCGCAGCAGCAGCCCGACCACGACCGCGTCGGCCGGGCCGATGCCGAAGGGCAGGGCGCTGAGGCTGCCGCCGGCCTGGGAGATGCCGTAGATGCCGGTGGCGGCGGCGATGCCCAGGCCGGGCGCGCCCGCGGCCAGGCCGGTGGCGAGCAGCCAGATCTGCAGGCCGCTGAGCACGAACACGGCGAGCGTGGTGGCGGTGAAGGTGGCCAGCAGGTTGGTGTCGGCGGCGAGGGTGCCGACGGCGTGGCCCATGCTGCGCACCGCCTGGGTGCGGGTGCTGAGGTAGGGGAGGCGGGCGGCTGCGGTCAGGAGCCGTGTGGCGGCGCGCCGGGCGGGGAGGTTGCGGGCGAGCAGCCAGGGAGTGGCGATGAGCGCCGCGGCGCCCGCGCAGATGGCGGCGGTGACCTTGGGGCCGGCGATGGTCGGGGCGAGGAAGGCGGCGCCGGCGCCGATCAGCAGGACGAGGCTGAGCAGCCGCTCGTACACCACGGCGGCCACGCCGTCGCTGCCGGGGACGCCGTCGTCGCGACGCCACATCCAGGCGCGGACCAGGTCGCCGCTGGCCGCGGGGGTGAGGTTGGAGAGCGTCTGCCCGGCGAGCTGGGAGCGGGTCAGGCTCCACCAGCCGACGCTGTGGCCGAGGCGGCTGAGGACCAGCCGGGTGCGCAGGTTGCGGGCCAGGGTGATGGGCACGTTCAGGGCGATGGCGAGCAGCAGCGCGGGCAGGCTGAGGGTGCGCAGCGCGGTCCACACCTGGGCGGGCCCGGCGCGCCACAGGAGCACGCCCAACACCCCCGCACCGACCACCCCCGCGAGCCCACGAGAGGTGACGAGCGTTCGAAGGCGCATCGTGCCGCAGCATAGCCCACGCGTCTTTCCGGGGAATGACGGGGCCGGATGCTCGGCCGTGTGGGGGGTGGTAGAGTAGCCCGCGCTCAGCGGGCCGGCCCAAGTAGCTCAGTGGTAGAGCACTTCCTTGGTAAGGAAGAGGCCGTGGGTTCAATCCCCACCTTGGGCTCCATCTCACCGATGGTGCCGCGTCGCCGACTCTGCCGCTCAGCGAGTTGCAGACGCAGCATCTGCATCAACGGCACCGGCGGGGGCTGAGTCCTCGATTGACACCCATCCCGCCGGCTGCCATGATGCGCCGCCTGGGCGCCCTCAAAGCGTCACCGCGACCAAGAGGCAGGCATGGTCGACGATCGTCGGCGGACGACAGATCGCTCTTCGGGGGGTACGAGCGCGCCCACGCCGCAGCGCGGTCCGGACGCAGCGTCTGACCGGCAGCGGGCGGCGGCCCTGCCGGGCATCACGCTGCCCAAGGGCGGCGGTGCGGTCAAAGGCATCGACGAGAAGCTCACCGTCGGTCTGGCCACCGGCGCGTCGCAGCTCAACGTGCCGGTGCCGGTCACGCCCGGCAGGCAGGGCTTCGGTCCGTCGCTCTCGCTGAGCTACGACTCCGGGGGCGGCAACGGCGTCTTCGGTCTGGGCTGGCGCCTCTCGGTGCCGTCGATCACGCGCAAGACGTCGAGGGGGCTGCCGCGCTACCGCGACGCCGAGGACTCCGACGTCTTCGTGCTCTCCGACGCCGAGGACCTGGTCCCGCTTCCCGACGCGCCGCTGCCGGATCCCGGTGGCCACTTCATGGTGCGCCGCTACCGGCCACGCGTGGAGGCGGTCTTCGCGCGCGTCGAGCGCTGGCAGGCGATCGCCGGCGGTGACGTGCACTGGCGGACGATCACCCGCGACAACGTCACCTCGGTGTTCGGCGCCGACACCTCCAGCCGGGTCGTCGAACCGGGAAACCCTGCGCATGTTTTCACCTGGCTGCTCTCGCTCAGCTACGACGACCGCGGCAACGCCGTGGCCTACGAGTACAAGCGCGAGGACACCACCGGCGTCCCGCACGTCATGGGCGAGGGCGGACGCGTGGCCACGGCCAACCTCCACCTCAAGCGCATCCACTACGGCAACGCCACACCGTTTCGGCCAGCGGTGGACCCAACTCCGCCGGCGGTGTGGCGCTTCCACGTCGTCGTCGACTACGGCGACCACGACCTCGCCGCGCCACAGCTCGCCGAGTCGGCGGCGTGGCCGTGCCGCGCCGATTCGTTCTCCAGCTACCGCTCCACCTTCGAGATCCGCACCCACCGGCTCTGCCGGCGCATCCTCGTCTTCCACTCGTTCCCCGACGAGCTGCCGGCGGCCGACGTGCTGGTCCACTCCACCGACCTCGCCTACACCACCGACGCGCCCGGTGATCCCACCCTGCCGGTGTACTCGCTGCTCTCGTCCGTGACGCAGACCGGCTACGTGTTCGACGCGGCCACGGGGACGTACCACACCAAACAGCTCCCGCCGCTGCAACTCAGCTGGTCGCCGGTGGCGGTGCACGACACCGTGCGCGTCGCCGCCGAGGACGTGGTCGCCAACCTGCCCGCCGGCGTCGACGGCCGCCGCTGGCGCTGGACCGACCTCGACGGCGAGGGCCTGCAGGGCGTCCTCGCCGAGGACGACGGCGCCTGGTACTACAAGCGCAACGTCAGCGCCTACGCGCCCGACGGCTCGCCACCGGCGGCGCGCTTCGAGCCGGTGGCGGTGGTGGCCCACAAGCCGGTCGGTCCGGGCACGGGCTCACCGCAGCTCGCCGACCTGCACGGCGACGGCAGGCTCTGCGCCGTCGAGATGGCGCCCCCGGCGGCGGGGTACTTCGCGCGCGACGGCGACGAGTGGGCTCCGTTCACCCCGTTCCCCACCACCGCGGCCATCGACTGGTCCAGCCCCGACGTGCGCACCGTCGACCTCGACGGCGACGGCCTCGCCGACGTGCTGCTCACCGAGGACGACGCCTTCACCTGGTACCGCTGGCTCGCCGAGGACGGCTTCGGCCCGCCCCAACGCGTGGCCACGACGTACGACGAGGACGCCGGTCCCGCACTGGTGCTCAACCAGGGCGACTCCTCCGTCTACCTCGCCGACATGAGCGGCGACGGGCTCAGCGACCTGGTGCGCATCCGCAACGGCGAGGTCTGCTACTGGCCCAACCTCGGCTACGGCCGCTTCGGCGCCAAGGTGGCCATGGACGGCGCGCCGTGGTTCGACGCCCCCGACAGCTTCGACGCCAAGCGCGTGCGCCTCGCCGACGTCGACGGGTCGGGCACCGCCGACATCGTCTACCTCGCCGCCCGCGGACCGAGCGTCCACTTCAACCGGTCGGGCAACGGCTTCGCCGACGCGGTCACGCTGCACGACTTCCCCGCCGTCGACGACGTCGCCTCGCTGGTGACGCTCGACCTGCTCGGCGCCGGCACCACCTGCCTGGTCTGGTCGTCGCCGCTGCCCGGTGACGGCGGGCAGCAGCTTCGCTACGTCGACCTCATGGGCGGTGTCAAGCCGCACCTTCTGGTCGGAGTTGTCAACAACACCGGGGCCGAGACGTCGCTCACCTACGCGACGTCGACGCGCTTCTACCTGCAGGACCGTCTCGCCGGGCGCCCCTGGGCGACCCGCCTCGCCTTCCCGGTGCAGGTGGTGGCCCGGCAGGAGGTGCGCGAGCGGGTCACCGGGACGCGCCTGGTGAGCAGCTACAGCTATCACCACGGCCACTTCGACGGCGTGGAGCGCGAGTTCCGCGGCTTCGGCATGGTCGAGCAGGTCGACGCCGAGGCGGTGCCCGCGGCGTCGGGTGCGGGCACGTTCAGCAGCACGCCGTCGATCGCCGGCGCCGAGTTCGCCCTGCCGCCGGTGCGCACCCGCACCTGGTTCCACACCGGCGCCTACATCGGCGGCGAGGACATCGCCACCGTGCTGTCCCGCGACTACTTCGTCGGGGACGCGCAGGCGGCGCACCTGCAGGCGACGCGTTTCGACGGCGCGACCACGCCGGAGGAGATGCGCGAGGCCTGTCGCGCGCTGCGCGGCCGCGTGCTGCGCACCGAGGTGTACGCGGATGACGGCGCGCCGCAGGCGAACGTCCCGTACGCGGTGACTCAGCACCGCTACCAGGTGCGTCTGCTGCAGGCCCCAACGAAGCTGAGCTACGGCAGCGTCCACGCCTCCGACCTGGAGACGCTGTCGTACCACTACGAGCGCAACGTCCTCGACCCGCGGGTGTCGCACCAGCTCGCCCTCGAAGTGGACGCCTACGGCACGGCGATCAAATCAGCGAGCACCGGCTACGCGCGGCGGACGGCGGGCGCCGTCAGCGAGCAGGACGCGACGCCGGTGACCTACACCGAACGCGACGTCGCCAACGTGGTCGATCAGCCCGCTTGGTATCGACTGGGCGTGCCCGTCGAGGTGCGCACCTACGAGCTGACCGGCCTGGGTGCGCACACCGACGCCGCGCTCCTCGATCCCGACACACTGCATGGACAGGCGGTCGCCGCGGCCACCATCGCCGTCGAGGTGGCACCTGGCGTGGGGATCGAGAAGCGCCTGATCGGGCGCACCCGCACCGTGTACCGCGCCGACGACCTCAGCGGTCCGCTGCCGCTGATGACCATCGGGTCACTGGCCCTGGTCGACCGTTCCTACACGCTGACGATGACCGCGGGGCTGGCGACCAGCATCTACGCGCCCAAGGTCGCTGGCGTGACCGCAATCGCCACCACGCAGGGCGGCTACGCCGACCTCGACGGCGACGGTTCCTGGTGGGCGCCGTCACCGCGCCTGTTCTACTCGGCCGACCCCGTCAACCCCGACATCGCCTTCGCGCGCCAGCACTTCTTCCTGCCCCAGGGCCACGTCGACTGCTTCGGCAACGTCTCGCGCATCGCCTGGGAGCACGACCTGGTGGTGGTGCAGAGCACCGACCCGGTGGGCAACGTCACCTCGGCGTCGGTGAACTACCGGCTGATGCAGCCGTGGCTGATGACCGACCCCAATCTCAACCGCAGCGGCGTGCGCGTGGACGCGCTGGGCATGGTGGTGGCCACCGCGCAGATGGGCAAGGCGCTGCCCGGCGGCGCCGACGAGGGCGACCACCTCGACGTCACCACGCCTGAACCGTCCGCGACCGACGACCCAACCACGCGCGTGGACTACGGCCTCGACGCCTACAGCACCTGGGCGGCCGATGTCGCCCACGACCCCGACCGTCCTACTCCCGTCTTCGTGCACACGCGGGCAAGGGTGCGCCACAAGGATGCCGCCACACCCTGGCTGGAGACGTACGCGTACAGCGACGGGCTGGGCCGAGCGGTGCTGACCAAGGCGCAGGCCGAGCCCGGCGACGCGCCGGTGGTGGCCGCCGGCAAGCTCACATTGGTGCACACGGATTCGCGATGGGTGGGCACCGGCCGCGTCGTCAACGACAACAAGGCCAACCCGGTCAAGGCATACGAGCCCTTCTTCGACACCACCCCCGCCTACACCGCCGAGCCGCTGCTGGTGCTCACCGGCGTCACCGCGATCACGCGCTACGACCCGCTGAGCCGCCCGGTGCGCGTCGACAAGCCGAACGGCACCTTCACCGGCGTCGAGTTCGACCCGTGGCGGCAGCTCGCCGCCGACGAGAACGACACCGTGCTCGACAGCGAGTGGTACACGGCGCGCATCGGCGGCGCACTGGGCGGGGATCAGCAGGACGCCGCCACCAAGGCCGCGGCGCACGCGCACACGCCGCTGGTCTCCGACGTCGACACCCTCGGCCGCGTCTGCCACACCATCGCCGACGGCGTGGCCGGACAGTTCAGCACCCACACCGTGCTCGACATCCAGGGACGCGTCCTCGCCACCGTCGACGCGCTCGGCCGCACGGTGATGAGCACCGACTACGACGTCAGCGGTGGCACCGTGCACACGAGCAGCGTCGACGCGGGCGAGCGCTGGACGCTGCTCGACGCGACCGGCAAGCCGCTGCGCAGCTGGGACAGCCGCGGACACGAGGTGCGCCACACCTACGACGCGGCGCGGCGCCCGCTCGGCGTGTCCGTCAGCGACGGCGGCGGCGCCCTGCGACTGGTCGAGTCCGCGCTGTATGGCGAGGGGCAGCCCGGTGACGTCGCCGCCAACCTCCGCGGAACGGTGTACGAACAGCGCGACGGCGCGGGCCTGCTCACCAACGCGCACCGCGACTTCAAGGGCAACCTGCTGGAGGTGCGCCGCCAGGTGCTCGACGACGTGCGCGCCGATGTCGACTGGTCGGGCGCATCCCCGCTCGCGCCGGAGACGTTCACCACCGCGACGACCTACGACGCGCTCAACCGCACGGTCACCGTGACCACGCCCGACAGCAGCGTCACCACCCACACCTACAACCAGCGGTCGCTGCTCGACGGCGTCACCGTGGCCCTGCACGGTGCGGGCGCCCCGACCACATATGTCAACGCGGTGGCCTACGACGCCAAGGCGCAGCGGCAGATGATCGCCTACGGCAGCGGCGCCGTGAGCACCTTCAGCTACGACCCGCAGACCTTCCGCCTCGTCCACCTGGTGACCACGCGCCCCGCGGGCGGCAGCCCGGTGCAGGACCTCACCTACACCCACGACCCGGTGGGCAACATCACCCGCGTCGCCGACGCCGCCCAGTCGACCATCTTCTTCGCCAACCAGCTGGTGGCCCCGACCGGCGACTACACGTACGACACCATCTACCGCCTCACCCACGCCGCAGGACGCGAGCACATCGGCCAGTCCGCGTCCGCGCCGGCAACGTGGGACGACGCCGACCGCCGTGCGGTGCCGCTGCCCACCGATCCGCAGGCGATGCGCAACTACACCGAGGCGTACACCTACGACCTGGTCGGCAACATCGCCACGGTGGTGCACACCAACGCCGGTGGTGGCTGGACGCGCAGCTACAGCTACGACGCTCCCAACGTCCCACCGCACAACAACCGGCTGAGCAGCACCACCATCGGCGCCACCACCGAGCTCTACGGCCACGACGCCGCGGGCAACATGGTGGCGATGCCGCACCTGTCCCTGCTCTCGTGGGATTTCAAGGACCAGCTCCAGACCACCGCGCGCCAGGTCGTCGCCGGTGGCGACCCGCGCACCACCTGGTACCGGTACGACGCGGGCGCAGGGCGGCTGCGCAAGTCCACCGTCACCGCCGCGGGCGCAGTCGCGCACGAGCGCATCTACCAGGGCGACTACGAGGTCTATCGCGAGTATTCGCCGCTGCACGCCGTGACCCTGGAACGGCAGACGCTGATCGTGCGCGGCCCGGGCGGCATGCTCGCCATGATCGAGACGACGACCGTCGACGCGGCGCAGCCGGGAGCGGTGCCGGCCACCGCCACCCGCTACCAGCACGGCAACCACGCCGGCTCCGCGTGCGTCGAGCTCGACGAGAACGCCGCGGTGATCACCTACGAGGAGTACTACCCGTATGGGGCGACGTCGTTCCAGGCGGGACGGTCGGCGGCCGAGGTCAGTCTCAAGCGATATCGCTTCGCCGGCAAGGAGCGCGACGAGGAGAGCTCGCTGGGATGCCATGGCGCGCGCTACTACGCCGCGTGGATCGGGCGGTGGACGTCGGCCGACCCGGCGGGGCTGGTCGACGGCGCGGGGCTCTACACCTACTGCCGCGACAACCCGGTCATCCTGCACGACCCGACCGGCACGCAGGGCACGACGGCCGACCAGGGTGCGGACGACACACCGCGGTTCCACTTCGAGCCGGCCGCGCCGCCCGCCGACGGGCGTCCCGGCCCGGGCATTCGACTTGTCTACGACCGGCCGGTGTTCCACTACCAGCTGCAGCTCCCGGCGTACACGCCGCCGCCGCCGCCGCCGGTGGTGGCGCCGGCCGATCCCCAGCCGATCAACCCGATCCAGGTCTACCAGCCCGCTCCCACGTCGGACTTCCGGCTCGCCAACGCCTCGGTCGCCGCCGGAGGCTCGACGCTCGGCGTCGGGTCGTCGCTGCTGGCGTTCGCGTTCGCCTACGGACTGCCCAAGGCCGGCCCGTTCTCCTTCGAGGCGGTGCTCGGCATCACCGGCACGGGCGACACCACCGGGGCCCTCAGCGCCGGCTCGGTGAGCGGGGGTGCTCACGCGACGCTGAACACGGAGGACTCGCGCCACAACTTCACCGCCTACCTGACCTTCGTGCAGACCTTCGGGCAGTCGCCGCCGTGGGCGACGACGCCGCGCAACCTCGGCGGAGCGCTGGCCCTCGGCTACGAGTACCACATCGGCGGTCCGTCGAACGACTACCCGCGCGTCGCCCTGGGGGCGAACGTCAGCGGTGCCACGGGCGAATCCGCCTCGATCTCTCCGGCGAGCACCACCACCGGGCCGACGGCCAGCCTGGCACCCGCCCTCTCGGCCGGCGCTGTGGCCAACGTTACAGTCAATCTTGGCTACTACTCGCAGCCCGGGACGCCATTCGGGATCAGCAAGGTGCCCGCCGTCAGCCTGCTCGCGGAGGGCTTCTACAACTACGCGAGCGGCGGCAGCGCGCTGACGCCGCCCGGCGGCACGGCGGGTGCGACGGGCAGCACCAGCTCGGGCGGATTCAACATCGGCGGCCTGTACAACCTGCGGCTCGACGGTGGCCGCTCGGTGTTCAGCGCCGGGGCCACCTTCGGGCCACGCTTCCAGACCGACCAGGTCGGACCACTCACGTTCCACAGCAGCGGAGTGTTCGTCGGCGGCGTGGTGGGCGCCGCCTTCTGACGGACTCTCGGGTTCACGCGGAGACAACATGGACAGCAGCAGAGACCCCAGCCGTGCAGGACGATCCGACTCCGACCGCGACTTCGAGCGCGACCGCGATCAGGACGGTGACGGCGACGGCAGGGCGTCGACACCGGCCGGCCCGTTCACCGAGACGGTCTACACGGTCATCGGAACCGTCAGCAGTCCCGACAGTCCCGCGGTGGGCGGCCTGGTCGTGCAGCTGGTCGACAAGAACGTCGGCGGCGACGTCGTCGCGGTGCGCGGCCAGACCGACGCCGGCGGCACCTTCACCCTGCGCGCCGGCTTCACCGACGCCGACCTGAGGGAGCGCCACAAGACCCGGCCCGACCTGCAGGTGCAGGCGCTGCACGACAACGCCGTCGCCGCCGGCTCGGTGGTGCGCTGGAACGCGAGCCCGGAAGAGCGGCTCGACGTGTCCCTGCCCGCGGGACTGCCGCTGCCCAGCGAGTACGAGACGCTGACCACCGCGCTGGCGCAGATCATCCCGGGCTCGCTCGCCGACCTGCAGGAGGGCCCGGACCGCCAGGACATCACCTACCTGGCCAACAAGTCGGGCTGGGACGCTCGCGCGGTGGCGATGAGCAGCCTGGCCGCTCAGCTGGGTGTGCAAGGTGGCGCCGCCACCAACGGCGCATCACCGGCCGGCGGCGGCGCGGCGGCGGCCACGGCTGCTGCTGTCTCGGCGATTCATCCCGCGTTCTACTACGCGCTGCTGCGCGCCGGCCTGCCCAGCGACCCGGTGCAGCTCCACCTCACCCAACCGGCAACGGTGCAGGCGGTGTGGCAGCAGGCGATCGCGCAGCGGGTCATCCCCCAGGCGCTGGAGCAGGACATTCCCGCCGCCCTGCAACAGTTCCAGGCCGTCGCCGCCAACCATCTGCTGACCGCGCCCGCGAGGGTCGGCCCGTCGACGCTCGGCGACCTGCTGCACACCACCTTCGGCAACGACCCCGCGCGCGCCGGGCAGTTCGCCTCCCTCTACGTGCAGTACCAGGATCAGCCCGAGAAGCTGTGGAGCCAGGTCGAGCAGGCCTTCGGCGCCGACACCGCTGCGCGCCTGCAGCTCGACGGCGCGCTCGCCTACCTCACCGTCAACAACGCGCCGCTGGTCGCGGCGCTGCACAACGCGCAGCGCGATCGCCCCGTCCTCACCGCCGGCGACCTCGTCGATCGCGGCTACGCCGACGCATCGGCGTGGAGCGCGCTGCTCCAGGACGTGCAGCCGCCGGACGGCATCGCGGGCACCACCGTGGACGAGAAGAAGGCCAACTACGCGGAGCTGCTCGCCGCGCACGTGCGCGTCGGCTTCCCCACCGCCACGGTGGGGCACATGGTCGGCACCGGGACGCTGCCGCTCGGCGACGCGGGCGCGCAGCACGACGTCGCCACCTTCCTCAGCGAGCATCAGGCGACCTTCGACATCGGCGTCGAGCCGGTGCAGCGCTACCTGGCGCGCACCGGGACGGTGGCCGCGCCGCCGGTGGTCGAGCAGGTCACCCGCCTGCAGCGCGTGTACCAGATCACCCCCGACCACACCACCATGGCGGGACTGCTCGGCGCCGGCGTGGACTCGGCGTACGCCGTGGTGCAGATGGGCCAGGAGGGATTCCTGCGCACCTGCGCCGACAAGCTGGGCGGCGAGGCGCAGGCGCGCATGGTGTTCGCGCGGGCGCGCACCGTGTACGCGTCGACGCTGGGGGTCACCCTCGACTACCTCAGCGCGAAGCGGGCGCCGGCGCTGGGATCGGGTGTCTTCGGCAGCGTCATCGACCCGCTGCGCCACTGGGGCGGCCTGTTCGGCAACGCCGGCCCGCCCGTCCACGGCAACGGTGGCGGCCCCTCACCGGTGTTCGCCCAGGCCACTCTCGACGACCTCTTCGGCAACCTCGACTACTGCACCTGCGACGACTGCCAGTCGATCATCAGCCCGGCGGCGTACCTGGTCGACCTGCTCCATTTCGTCGACGTCGCCGCCGGCGCACCGTTCGACAACCCGCAGTCGGTGCTGCTGCATCGCCGTCCTGACATCGGCGCGCTGCCGCTGACCTGCGACAACACCAACATCGCGCTGCCCTACCTCGACCTGGTCAACGAGACGCTGGAGTACTACGCCGGCAACGGCCTGTCGATGGCGGGCTACGCCGGCCACGACACCGACGGCACCGTGTCGCACGCCGCGCTCGACGCCGCGCCGCAGAACGACGACGACACCCATGCGCAGGCCGCCTACACCACGCTGCAGCAGGTCTGGTTCCCGGCGCCGCTGCCCTTCCACCGCGAGCTGGAACGGCTGCGCAGCCGGCTGACCACGCTGGGCACCACGCTGCACGACGTGATGAAGGTGCTGCGCACCGGCGAGACGCTGGAGGCGCCGATCCCCGCCGACCGCAACTCCTACGGTTGGCGCGACATCCTTGCCGAGCGCCTGGGCATCTCGCGGCTCGAGTACCGGCTGCTCACCGACAGCACGCTGACCCTGGCCGAGGTGTACGGCTACGCGCCGGGCACGGACGTGGTCGCGCAGATGTCGCCGCTGCAGGAGTTCTCGCGCCGCACCGGCGTCGCCTACACCGACGTCGAGGACATCCTGCGCACCCGCTTCATCAACCCCAGCGCGGCGCTGATCCCGCTGCTCGACGACCTCGAGGTCACCGCCGACGTGCTCAAGCAGGTGCACGACGGCACGCTCACCGCCGCGCAGTTCGCCGCCCTGCTGCCCGCGGGCCTCGACCCGGCGCGCTACGGCGCGGTCAACCTCGACGGCGTCGCCGCGTGGGTCACCAACAACTACGCGAGCATCATGGACCTGGTGGTCATCGACGTCGCGGGCGCGCCGTGCGACACCACCAAGATGCTGCTGCGCCGGCTCAACCCCGATCCCGCGGCGGACATCCTCCAACCCGTCGACTTCGTCCGCCTGCTGCGCTTCATCCGGCTGTGGCGCCGGCTCGGCCTCAGCGTGCAGCACACCGACGACCTGCTCAGCGCCTTCTACCAGCCCACCGGTCCCGGTGGCAGCACCGACCTGCAGCTCCTCGACGGCGGCATGCTGGCGACGCTGCCGCGCATCGGCCTGGTGTACGAGCTGGTCGACCTGCTCGGCCTCGACCTGCAGAGCGACCTCGACAGCGTGCTCACCCTGTGGGCGCCGATCGGCACCGCGGGGCCGGATTCGCTGTACGCGCGCATGTTCCTCAGCCCCAGCGTGCTGCCGCGGCCGGTCGGACAGCCCAGCCCGTTCCGGCCCGCCCAGGACGGCACCGTGCTGACGCCGCCGCCGGGCCACCTGCTCGACGAGAAGACCGCGCTGTGCGCGGCACTCAACCTGACCAGCACCGAGTTCGACCTGATCACCGGGACCGGCACCGCGGCCGGCTCGCCCCTCGGCCTCGGCTACGACGGCACCACGCCGCTGGCGCTCGACCGGATCAGCGCCGTCTACCGGCGCGCCTGGCTGGCCCGTGTCCTGCGCATCAGCGTGCTGGAGCTGCTCAGCCTGACCGTGCACACCGGCATCGACCCCTTCGCGCCGCCCGTCGCCGACGACGCGCACCCGGTGTCGTCGCCGGCGCTCGACTTCATCCGCATGGTGCAGGACATGGCCGCGGCGGGGCTGTCGCCGGTGCAGGCGCTCTACCTGCTCTGGAACGTCGACCTCAGCGGCGTCTCGCAGCCGGACGGCAGCGTGGTCACCGGCCTGGCCGCCGCGCTGCGCAGCGCGTTCGTCGCCATCGACGGCCAGTTCGCGGTGACCCCGACGACCACGCTCGACACCGCGCGCGGGCTGATGGCGCTGGTGCTCGGCGCGCCCGTCGCCGCCACCTACGTGGGGCTGCTCGACCAGACCAACGTGGTGTCGATCAGTTTCGGCTACACCCAGCCACAACTCCCGCCCGCGGTGGTCAGCGCCGGCCACGGCCGGCTCGGCTACGACGACCTGGCCAAGCGGCTCAGCTTCACCGGGTACCTCGACGCGGCAACCCTGACCGCCATGGAGGTCGCCGCGGCCGCCGACGTGGCCTTGACGCCCGCGCTGGTGTCGCTCGGCGCCGCCGCCACGCAGTCGCTCGACACGTTCTTCGCCAGGTACGACAACGCCCAGCTCCGGCTGCGCCCGCTCTACACCGACTACGTCAGCTCGCCGGATCCCACGGTGCTCGGCAACCTGCCCGCGCTGCTGGCCCAACTGCTGCCGCTGCTGGCCGACCGGCGCAAGCAGCAGCAGGCACTCACCGCGGTGACCGCCGCGGCGGGCAGCGACGCCGGGTTCGCCCCGAGGCTGCTCGACACCGGCGGCGTGATCCCCTCGGCGACCGCGCCGGCGTCGCCCGCCGTCGACGACTTCACCGCGCTGGCCGCCGGCGGCCTCAGCGTCGCCTACTTCTTCGCCAACGACCCGACCCTGCCGCCCGACAAGACGCTGGACGTGGTGGGCTCGCTGAGCTATGGACCGGGAAGTCCGTTGCGTCCGCCCGAGGACGCCGGCGTGGCGCCGTTCGCGGCCACCTGGTCGGGTTGGGTGCTGGCGCCGCAGAACGGCGACTACGACATCCGCATCGCCGTCGACGCCGGCGCCACCGTGGACGTGCGCATCGCCGGCGCGCCGGTCGCCGGGGCGGTCGGCGCCGGCAACGTGTGGAGCAACGCCGCCGCCGTATCCTTCAGCGCGGGCAGCCCGACGGCGATCCGCATCACCGCGCGAGGGCTGACCAGCACGTTCGCGGTGACGTGGGAGACGACCGGCGCGGGATGGCAGCCGATCCCCTCGCCGTCGCTGCTCGCCGCCGCGCTGGTCGACCACGTGGCCACCAGCTATCTGCGCTTCCTCAAGACCACCGGGCTGGCCGCCGACCTGTCATTGACGCCCGCCGAGCTGATCGACCTGGCCACCGCGGAGGGCCTCACCGTCGGCGTCGCAGGCGCGGCGTGGCCCGCGGCCCTCACCGTGAACGGTCCGGCGCCGTCGTTGCAGTACGCCGACCTGGCCCGGGTGCTGCGCGCCGTGCTCGACTTCGCGCGACTCAAGGCGCGATTCTCCACCTCGCCGATCAAGCTGCTCGACGCGCTCACCGCCGTGCGCACCTCGCACGACACCGGCAGGCTGCTCGCCCTCACCGGGTGGGCACCGGCGTCGCTGCAGGCGCTGGTGTTGCGTCTGTTCGGCGTCACCGACCTCTGGCTGGTGCCCGACCTGCCCGCGTCGCTGCGCCGGCTCGACGCCGCCTTCGCGGTGGTCACCACCTGCCGGCTCAGCGCGGGCACGCTGATCGCGGCGGCGACCTGCGACCCCACCGACGCGGTGGTCTCCGACTTCGAGGCGGCGATGCGCTCGCGCTACGCGCAGGCCGACTGGCTGCACGCGGTCAAGCCCGCCAACGACACGCTGCGCGAGATGCAGCGCGACGCACTGGTCGCCTACATCCTGGTGACGTCGGGGGAGGCCATCCTGGCCGAGCTGGGCATCGCCACCGGCACCAACCGCGTGCCCACCGCGGACGACCTCTTCAACTACTTCCTGATGGACGTCGAGATGCAGCCCTGCATGGAGACGTCGCGCATCCGGCACGCGCTCTCCTCGGTGCAGCTCTTCATCGAACGCTCGCTGCGCAACCTCGAACCCATGGTCGACCCGGCGAGCATCGACGCGCAGCAGTGGGAGTGGCGCAAGCGCTACCGCGTCTGGCAGGCCAACCGCGAGGTCTTCCTCTGGCCGGAGAACTGGCTCGATCCCAGCCTGCGCGACGACCAGTCGCCGATGTTCAAGACGACCCTCAAGCAGCTGCTGCAGAGCGACATCAGCGACGACGGCGCTGCCTCGGCGTACCTCGACTACCTGTCCAAGCTGGAGCAGGTGGCCAAGCTGGAGCCGTGCGCGCTGTACTACCAACCCGCCACCGCCGCCGGTGGGGACGACGTCGCACACGTCATCGCCCGCACCGCGGGCGCGCACCGCAAGTACCACTACCGCCGCTACGAGGGCGGCGCCTGGACGCCGTGGGAGGAGGTCAAGCTGCAGATCGACGACGACCCGGTGGCCATCTACAAGTGGAACAACCGGCTCGTCCTGCTCTGGCTGCAGATCCAGCAGAAGCCCGCGGTGGACGCGTCGAACATCGGGTCGCACCTGCCCGGCAGGACGACCGGCAACACGCTCGCCCAGCAGCACCTGGGCGACCTCACCTCCCAGGTGGCCGCCACGGCGCCGAGTCAGACCCGCATGACCACCTCGGCGGTGCTGTACTTCAGTGAGTACTACAACGGGCAGTGGCAGCCGGCCAAGACGTCCGATGTGGACCACCCGGTCAACCTGCAGTTCGTCATCGGCGACGCACTCGACCGCTCCACGCTCATGCTCCGGCCCTGGCACAACGTCGACGCCACCGACGAGGCGCTCTACGTCGACATCGCCAACCGCGCCTGGGCACCCTGGACCATCGCCGGTCCCGTGGGCATGGGTCCTCTGCTGACCTGGGGATTCACCACGGGTTTCGTCCTGCACAACACGCACAGCGCGCCGGTGACCTGGGGGAACGTGCCGCCCGTGCAGCTCACCATGGCGCCGCGGACGCGCGGCCTGCCCCCCGCGGTGACCGCGTCCAGTGCGCAGACGCTGCGCGCCGAGTACAAGTCGTCGCTCACCCATATGGCCGACGTCGACGTGCTCACCGGCCACCTGCCGCAGCGCGCCGTCCCCGCCCAGCCGCTCGACATCGACCAGTGGGACATGCCCTTCTTCTTCGGCGACGTGCGCAACGTGTTCTACGTCACCAGCGACGCGTCGGTCATCCTCATCGACCGCTACCGCGGCTACGGCCTGTGGGAGAAGGCCCCGCTGGGTATCGGGGACGTCGTGCAGATCCCGCCCGTGGTCGGCCCGCAGCGGGTTCCGCCGGGCGACCCGGTGGAGAAGCTGCCCATCGAGATGGGCGACCCCGTGGCGGCGCAGCAGGTGATCGCGCAGGGGATGAGGGCGGTGATCGCCGACCCGGCGTCGCTCAGCTTCCAGGGACGCGACATCGGAGCCACCGGGAGCGTGGCGGTTCAGGCCGGCCGGCAGGCGAGCGCCGGCAGCAACGGGGAGACACCGGCATGAAGCCCGTCGGATATCAGAGCCGTTTCCACGAGAACTCGGACGTCCTCCTGCTCACCGGGGAGCAGGACTGGGTGACCTGGGACCTCGAGACCTACGACTACGCGTTCGAGAACTTCTACCACCCCTTCGTCGGCAGGCTGATCGGCCGCATCAACGACGCCACCGGCGACCCCATCGCCGCGGCGCTCGACCCCACCACGCTCGACGGCTGGACCACTCCGTATTCGTCGAGCGAGTACACGGTGGGCAGCGCCGCCACCTCGGTGACGCTGTCGCCCAAGGCGATCGACCTCGACCACGCGCTGCCCTACGCCGGCTACAACTGGGAGCTGCTGTACCACATCCCCGTCGCCGTGGCCGTGCACCTCTCGCAGACGCAGCGCTTCGCGGAGGCGCAGAAGTGGTTCCACTACGTCTTCGACCCGACGTCGAAGGAGACCACGATCGCCGCCCCGGCGCGGTTCTGGAAGTTCCTCTACTTCCGCAGGAACCCCGCCAAGTTGGACCTGACGGCTCTGCTGACGCTGCTGAGCACGCCCAACGGCGACCTGAACGCGGATCAGCTCCGCGACAAGAACGACGTCATCACCGCCTACCAGGCGAGCATCCACCACGCCTTCATGCCCTTCGCGGTGGCCCGCTCACGCGCGGTCGCCTTCCAGTACTACGTGGTCATGAAGTACCTGGACAACCTCATCGCATGGGGTGACAGCCTGTTCGCGCAGATGACAATCGAGACGGTCAACGAGGCGACGCTGTGCTACGTGCTCGCCGCCAACCTGCTCGGTCCGCGGCCGCAGCGGGTGCCGCCGGTGGGCACGACCGGGGCGAAGTCGTTCAACGACCTCAAGAGCACGCTCGACCTGATGAGCAATGCGCTGGTGCAGCTCGAAGGCCAGTTCCCCTTCAACATCACCGCGCCCGCGCCGGCCGGCGGCGACGGCGACACCGGCGCGCTGTTCGGCCTGGGCCGCTCGCTGTACTTCTGCATCCCGCCCAACGCCAAGCTGCTCGGCTACTGGGACACCGTCGCGGATCGCCTCACCAAGATCCGCAACTGCGAGAACCTGCAGGGCAAGGTCCAGCTCATGCCGCTCTTCGACCCGCCCATCGATCCCGGGCTGCTGGTCAAGGCGGCCGCGGCCGGGCTCGACATCGGCAGCGTGGTCAGCGGCCTCAACCAGCCGGTCAGCGCGGTGCGTGCGCCGCTGCTGATCCAGAAGAGCCAGGAGCTGTGCAGCGAGGTGCGCGCCTTCGGGACCGCGCTGCTCGCCGCCATCGAGAAGGGCGACGCCGAGCACATGGCCCAGCTTCGCCAGACCAACGAGATCACCATGCAGCAGCTGGTGCAGAACGTGCGCTTCCTGCAGTGGAAGCAGGCGCAGGCGGCCACCGAGGCGCTGGTGCGCACCCGCGCCACCGCGGTGGAGCGCTACACGTTCTACCTGCGCCTGCTGGGGCTGGCGCCGGATCCCACCACCGTCCCCGCGACGTTCGCCATCGACCACGGCGTCGAGCTGACCGAGGACACCTTCGACGACGTCTACCGCGACCTGGTCGCCCGCTACGACCTGCCCGTGCCGGTCAAGGCGTACCCGCAGTTGCAGATCGCCCAGGGCGGTTCGCCGGCGACGCAGTCGGGCGCGTCCGGCAGTGGGCCGCTGTACCTCAACAACAACGAGGACGCCGAGCTCAACCAGCACATGCCGACGGCGCGCGACGAGCACCTGGCGTCGTCCATCGTCGAGACGGCGGCCGCCCCGCTGTCGATGATCCCCACGGTCAACGTCGACCTGCACTGGTGGGGGCTGGGCGCGCACTCGAAGGTGTTCGGCGGCGACGTCCTGGCCGACAGCGTCAGGACCGCGGCGTCGATCCTGCGCCTGCTGGCGACGTGGCAGCAGGACCAGGGCCAGATGGCGGCGCGCACCGCTGGCTACCAGCGTCGCGCCGACGAGTGGATGCTGCAGGCCAACCTGGCCGCGCGCGAGCTGGTGCAGATCGGCCGCCAGCTGCTCACCTCGCTGATCACCGAGCAGGCGGCGTCGCACGAGTACCAGAACGCCAAGGCGCAGGTGGGGCAGAGCCAGGAGGTGCTCGCCTTCCTGCAGAGCAAGTTCAGCAACGAGGAGCTCTACGGCTGGATGCAGGGACAGCTCTCCGACCTCTACTACCAGTACTACCGCTTCGCCCTCGACACCGCGCGCAAGGCGGAGGCAACCATGAAATGGGAGCTGATGCGTCCCGAGCTCGACGCGGTGACCTACGTGCAGCCCAACTATTGGGACAGCGGACACCAGGGCCTGCTCAGCGGCGAGGCGCTCTCCCTGGACGTCAAGCGCATGGACCTCGACTACCACGACTACAACCGGCGCGAGCTGGAGCTGACCAAGCACGTGTCGCTGCGCCGCCTCGATCCGGTGGCGCTGCTGGCGCTCAAGGCCACCGGCACCTGCACGGTGACCATCCCCGAATGGCTCTACGACAGCGACTGCCCCGGGCACTACATGCGCCGCATCAAGACGGTGGCGGTGTCGATCCCGTCGGTGGTGGGTCCCTACACCAGCGTCAACTGCACGCTCGACCTGCAGCACAGCTCGGTGCGCGTGTCACCGGTCGCGGGCGCAAGCTATCCGCGCGACACCACCCACGACGACCCGCGCTTCGTCGACTACTACGGCAACGTGCAGACGGTGGTGACCAGCGGCGCGGTGTCCGACAGCGGCATGTTCGAGACCAACCTGCGCGACGAGCGCTTCCTGCCCTTCGAGGGTGCGGGCGCGATCAGCACCTGGGACCTCTCGCTTCCCGGCGTGCCCAGCTTCGACCACGCGACCATCAGCGACGTCATCCTGCACGTGCGCTACACCGCGCGTGACGGCGGCCAGGCGCTGGCGACGCATGCGGTGCCGCACCAGCTCCCGCCGGCGGGCGGCATCGGCGACCCGACGCCCGCGCTCGCGCTGCTGCTCAGCCTGCGCCACGACTTCCCCACCGAGTGGTACGCCTTCACCACCGGGGCCGCCGACTTCAGCGCCCAGCTCACCATGGACCACTTCCCCTATGCTGTGCAGGGCGCAACCCTGACCATCGATTCGATCACCCTGTACGCGAGCAGCGGCGCCGCGCTGGCGCAGGTGACCCTGCCGGTGCCGGCGGCCATGGCCAACGACCTGCACACCACGCGGACCACCACGCTGGACCTGCCGGCCGACGCGCAGGTGCTGACTCGCGAGGCGAAGAAGGAGGTCTTCGCCGTGATCACCTACAGCGCGCACCTGCCGTGACCGGCGCAGTGCGTTGACCGAGGGCGTTGGACAAACCGTATGATCGGTGCTGTCATCCATGGCCAGCCCTTCCCCCGACCCCGCCGGCGACGCGCACCGGTATGCCTTTCCAGACGGCGATCGCGACGCCGTGTACCGCGCCATCCATCAGCGGCGCGACGTGCGGCTGTTTCGCTCCGACCCCGTGCCCGACACGGCGCTTGCGCGACTGCTGACGGCGGGCCATCGGGCGCCGTCGGTGGGCTTCATGCAGCCGTGGAACTTCCTGGTGATCCGTTCGGCGGCGACCAGGCAACGTGTCAGGGATCTGTACCTGCGCGAACGGCAGGCGGCCGCGTGCTTCTTCGACGAGCCGCGCCGATCCCAGTACCTCGGCCTCAAGCTCGAGGGCATCTGCGAGGCGCCCGTGAACGTGTGCGTTACCTGCGACCCCACGCGCGGCGGCACCCAGGTGCTTGGTCGCAACAGCCAGCCCGAGACCGACGTGTACAGCACCTGTCTTGCCGTGGAGAACATCTGGCTCGCCGCGCGCGCCGAGGGTCTCGGCGTGGGCTGGGTGAGCATCCTCAAGGCGGGCGAGCTGCGCGAGATCCTGGCCATCCCGCCGCACGTCATACCGGTGGCGTACCTGTGCATCGGCTGGCCGGTGGACCTTCCCGCGCGTCCGATGCTGCAGGACGTCGGCTGGCGCGAGCGCCTGTCCCTCGACAGCGTCGTCCGCGGTGAGCGGTTCGACATCGCCGCCGACCTGGAGGCGGGTGCGCTGGCGAATGCGGAGGACGAGCTGACCAGGTGGTCAGCGCCGGGCTAGGTGCTCAGGCGGTCGGCGTCAGCACGGTGGCCGGCTGCGGCGCTCGCGTGCGCGGGATGAATCGCACCTGACGGACTGACGGAACCGCCTGCAGAACCGCATTCTCAACCTGCGCACCGATGGTCGCGGCCACATCCATGGTCATGGTTGCGGCCACCCGTGCCTCGACGTCGACCAGCAACGACCGCCCCATCCACCGCCCGCGCACGGTGGCGTCCTCGATCTCGGGGACGGTGAGGACCGCGTCGCGCGCGGCCGTGATGTCCGCGTCGTCGACGCCGTCCATCAGGCGGTGGACGATCTGCGCGGTCACCTCGTAGCCGACGTGGAGGATGAAGAGGGTCACGGCGAATCCGGCGATGGGATCACCCCAGCGCTGGCCGGTGGCGACGAGCACCAGTCCGACGAGAGCGCCGAGCGACGACAGCGCGTCCAGCCACGAGTGTTTCGCCTCGGCCTGCAGCGTCGCGGATTGGATGCGCCTGCCGATGGTGGCCTTGTAGCGTGCCACCAGCTGATTGCCGATGATGCCGAGGGCCGCCGCGGCGATGCCGAAGCCGAGATGCGACGGCGTGCCGCCGCCGACCAGCTTGCGATAGCTCTCGTACCCGGCGAACACCGCGCTGCTCAAGATGACCAGGGCGACGCCGAGGCCGGCGAGGTCCTCGGCCCGCTCGTACCCGTAGGTGTATCGCGCGCTCGGTGGTCGCCGGGAAACCCGGAAGCCGATGAAGACGACCGCTGACGTCGAGACGTCGGCCAGGTTGTGCAACGCGTCGCCGAGCAGCGCCACCGAGCCGGTGACGATGGCCATGGCCAGCTCCAGGCCGCCGGTGACCGCCAGACCGATCGCGGACACGCCGATCGCCCGGTTGGCGGCGCGCCGGTGACCCCGCTCGTCGTGTCGAGCGGTCCCAGCGGCGTCGCGGTGCCGGGACACGAGCGGCGCCGTCATCCCGCCGGACCGTGGTCGGGCAGATCCTGCGCGACGTGGTCGGCGTGGTACAGCGCTTCGCGCAGCAGCTGCACGACGTGCACGTCCTCGGCGGCATAGAAGATGCGCGTGCCCTCGCGCCGGGTCCGCACCAGCCGGGTCAGGCGCAGCTTGGCGAGATGCTGGGAGACGGCCGCCGGCTGGACGCCGACCAGCTCGGCGAGCTGGCCGACCGAGTACTCGCCGTGGAGCAGCGCCCACACCACCCGCAGGCGCGTGCCGTCGCCGAGGAGCTGAAAGGTGCGCACGGCGACCTCCACCTGGTCATCCGTGGGCATGTCGAGCCGGGCGCCTTCCTGCATATCTGCATCCATGCGCAGATAGTAGCGCAAGGGAGGCGCCTGGCACGTGGCGCCGGTTGCCGCGGGTGGTCGGTTAGAGTTTCCTGATGATCATAGCCATGGTCATCATTGGTGCCCGCCGGCCGGTGCCGGGGCGGTGACGACCGCCGCGGGAGCGCCCCCCGCAACCGAGGAGGGCGCCGTCGACTGGAAGCGCAACGTCGTCGCGCTCTTCGTCGGCCAGGTCGCCGCCATGTTCGGCCTGAGCTTCACCTTCCCGTTCATCCCCCTGTTCCTGCGCAACGAGCTGCACATCACCGACGCGCACCAGCTCGCCGTCTGGTCGGGCGTTGCCTCCGCTGGGCTGGGCGTCGGCCTCTTCGTCTCCGGGCCGGTGTGGGGCATGGTCGCGGATCGCTACGGGCGCAAGCCGATGCTGATGCGAGCCATGCTGGGCGGCGCCATCACCGTGCTGGGCATGGGGCTGTCCACCAACGTCGCCGAGCTGGTCATCTTCCGCATCGCCTTCGGCCTGCTCTCGGGGACGACGCCGGTGGCGATCGCCCTCGCCGCCGCGGAGACGCCCACCGAGCGCATGCCGTTCGCACTGGGCTGGATCAGCGCCGCGGGCGCCTTCGGCACCGCGCTCGGTCCCGCTGTGTCGGGCGCGGTCGCGGGCTTCCTCGGCCTTCGCGCAACCTACTTCGTCGGTGCGGCGATCGAAGCCTGCGCCGTCATCCCCGTGCTCCTGCTGGTGCGGGAGACACGACGTCCGCGTCACATCAGTGGCGAGCCACGGCGCGCGGGAGGCTGGCGCGATGTGCGCGCGCTCGGCCGGCACACCATGGGAATCATCAGCCTGCTGCTCGTCGTCCAGGCGCTCTACCTGACCGTGTCCGGGGCGATGCAGCCGTTGCTGGTGCTGCGCATCGTCGCGCTCTACACCGCGGCGGCAACGGTGATCACCGGAGTCGCGTTCACGCTGAGCGGAGCCGGCACCGGTTTCGCCGCGGCGCTGTACTCGCGAGCAGCGGGACGCACGGGCCATCGTCGCGCCGCCGTCATCGCGACGCTGCTCATGGCCGGCGCGGTCATCGCCATGGCCTCGGGTGGATCGCTGTTCGTCATCCTCCCCGCGGTGACGCTCTTCGGCATCGCCAGCGGCACCCTGGCACCGGGCATCGCCACCATGCTGAGCCTGGAAACACCCGTGCACATCCGCGCAACCGTGTTCGGCTTCGTGCAGAGTGCGACGGCGGTCGGGCTGATCGTCGGGCCGCTGCTGGCCAGCGCGGTCGCCGCAGCGTCCGGCCCCGCGGCGGGGCTGGTCGCCGCGTCCGGCGTCGCCCTGCTGGCAACGCTCACCCTCGCCGCCCTGGGTCGCCTGTCGCGGCTAAGCTGATGCGCGTGCGTGCACGCGCAGTGAACACCGAGCAGGTGCTGGCCGCGGCCGATCGGGTGGCGCGGCGGGACGGCATCGACGGGCTGACCATTCGAAGGCTCTGCGACGAGCTCGGGGTCACCGCGCCGAGCATCTACGTCCACTTCGCCAGCAAGGACGACATCGTCGAAAGGCTGGTCAACAACATCCTCGGCCAGGTCCACCATCCAGAGGCCGGCAGCGGCGACTGGCTCGACCGGCTGCGCGAATTCATCGTCAGCGTCTTCGACCAGGTGGCTCCGTACCCCGGCCTGGCCGGGCGCATCGCGCGCCGGCTGCCGACCACGCCCTCGTCGCAGCGCAATGCCGAGTACCTCGCCGAGCTCTTCCGCGACGCCGGGCTCAGCGACGCCGACCGGGCACAGGTCATGCCCACCCTGCTCGTCTTCACCTGGGGCCACCTGCTCGGCGGCGAGTCCGACTGGACGATCGGCGGCGGCCAGAGGCTCACCTCGCAGGCCTCGCGCGAGCGCTACCTCTGGGGCCTCGACCACCTCCTCGACTCGTTCCGCCGCCACCACATCGGGGCCCTTGACAGCAAGGCTAGCGCGCGTTAGCTTTGCTCCCGCTGGGCGCCCCAGGGCGGCTCGTGGTCAACGGATTGGAGGACTGCCGGTGAGGCCGTACGACATCGTCTCGACGGACTCCCATCTCGAGGTGCCGCCCGACCAGTGGGGGCCCTACGTCGATGCCGAGTTCAGGCAGTTCGTGCCAAAGGTGGTCCGCCTCCCCGACGGCAGCGGCGATGCGTGGGAGATGCCCGGCGCGGGCCTGGTCCCGCTCGGCCTGCAGTTCGCCATCACCCGGCCCGGCGTGGAGAACCGCTACAAGTACTCGCGGCCGACGGGCATCAGCTACGGGCCCGGCCTGGCCGGCACCGGCGACGGCCACAGCCGCCTCCGCGAGATGGACGAGGACGGCGTCGACGCCGACGTGCTCTTCCCCGCCGTGTTCGGCACGCGCGGCGTCAACCTGCCGGTGGAGGCCGACGCCGCCATCTGCCGCGGCTACAACGACTGGCTGTCGCAGGAGTACACCGCCGCCGATCCGGAGCGCCTGCTCGGACTCGCGCTGCTGCCCAAGGGCGGCATCGAGGAGGCCATCGCCGAGATGCGCCGCGTCGCCGGCCGGCCCGGCATCTACGGCGTGGTCAACTTCCCGGAGTGCGAGCCGGGCGACGATCGCTTCTTCGAGGCGGCGCTGGAGCTGGGAATCCCCCTGTGCTCGCATGGCTCTTTCCCCGCGCCGCGCGTGGAGTGGCCACCCAAGGGCGTCGAGCTCGACCTCAGCAAGTCGATGAACGCCACCGCTGCACTGAAGTACATCCTCTCGGGCGTCTTCGACCGGCTGCCCGATCTGAAGATCTTCTGCGCCGAGACCTTCTGCGGCTGGCTGCCCTACGCGTACGAGCAGGTGGACGCCTGGTACCAGGACCACGGCCTGTGGGTGAACGCCGACCTGCCGCGGCTGCCCAGCGACTACATGAAGCGCCACTTCCGCTGGAGCTTCATCGTCGACCCCATGGCGGTGCGGTTGCGCCACACCATCGGCATCGACACCATCATGTGGTCCACCGACTTTCCGCACATGAACACCGACTGGCCGATGTCGCTGCAGAGCATCGAGGAGCAGATGGGCGGCATCCCCGCCGACGAGCGGCGCCGCATCGTCCGCGACAACGCCGTCGAGCTCTTCAACCTCCCCGCGGCGAACTGACCATGGGCAAGGTCGAAGTCGTCTCCGCCGCCTCGCACACCGAGGTCTCGCCCGACGTCTGGCGCCACTACGTCGACCCCGAGTTCCGCGCCTTCGTCCCCACGGTCACCACCGTCGACGGCAGCGCAGCCTGGGTCATGCCGGTCACTGACCAGGTGGTCCAGATGCCGCGCAACCTCTTCCTGTCCAGGGACGGCAGGGCGGTCGACGCGGTGCAGTACGGCATCGGCCTGCCCGGCACCGGCGACGGCGCCCAGCGCCTGCGCGAGCTGGACGGCGACGGCATCGACGCCGAGGTGCTGCTGCCGCCGTTCTTCGGCGTTCGCCGCCTGCCCCGGCTGCCCGCCGAAGCCTCGATCGCCGTGGCCAGGGGCTACAACGACTGGCTGTCGCAGGAGTACACGGCGGCCGACCCGAGCCGGCTCATCGGCGTCGGCCTGCTGCCCGCGTCAAGCCTCCAGGACTCGCTCGACGAGCTCGCTCGCGTCGCGGCGCTGCCCGGCGTGCGCGGACTGCAGCTGCAGCAGTGGCCCAACGGCAGCGGCGGACCCGCCCCCGAGGACGACGCCTTCTGGACCCAGGCGGTGAAGCTCGGCGTTGCCATGGTGGCGCATGCCGAATTCGGCGGCGGGATCGTCGAGGACCCGGCGCGGATGGGTGCCAACGAGGGCACCGGCATCATGTTCACCATCAACTTCCTGACCACCAAGGGCGGCGCGCCGTACTCGGCGTCGCAGCTGATGACCACCGGCGTCTTCGACCGCATCCCCGACCTGCGCGTGTACTACGTGCACGACCGCATCGCCTGGGTCGAGTACTGGGCGGAGCAGGCCGACGACCACTACATGCGCCACCGCCACTGGGCCGGCTCCGACATGCCCCACCCGCCGAGCCACTACGTCAAGAACAACCTGATGCACAACTTCGCCGTCGATCGCACCGGGCTGCAGATCCGCGACATGCTCAACCTCGACAACGTGATGTGGTCGCGCATCTTCCCAGCCGCGCACGGGACGTGGCCGCGGACCGCCGCAGCGCTCGGCGACCAGTTCGCCGCCGCGGGCGTGTCCGACGACGAGAAGCGGCGCATCCTCGGCGGCAACGCGGTGTCGTTCTTCGGGCTGTCGGGGGTCCCCGCGGAGCTGAGCTCGAGCCTCGCCAGGCCCTGACCAGGCCCTGACGGCCGCTCCGCCGCTCCCGGATTGCCACGGTTGGCTCACTTGGTGCAACATCGTCGGTATCACGTTGTCTAGGAGGTAGACACTCACCACAGATGCCGCCCCGGGGCAGAGACGGCGGCAGAGGAGGCGACACGCTGTGACCAAAGGTCAAGGGAATGCGCTGAGACGGGCGGGGGGAACCGCGTGCGGGCTGGCCGCGGCGGTCGCCATGCTGGCGCTGGCCACAGCCACGCCGGCGGCGGCGGGGCCGGGCGGCAAGGGCAGCAGCGGCAGCGGCGCCGGCAACAACAAGGGGGACGTCTGGGTCGACGCGGCCGGCCAGGGCCAGGTGGGCCAAGAGAACGACCCCCACCTGGGCTGCAACGACATCGCCGTCTGGGGCGCCGCGCTCAACGACGCCTCGGGACCGTTCGCCATCCAGGGCTGGGCGCCCTCCGGCGGCAAGGAGACCGACTACTCGGCCACCTGGCACTACGACACCGGCGCCGGGGGCAGCCAGGTGATCGCGGTGGTGCCGGTGCACACGCTGATCGCCAACGCCATGGCCGCCGGCGACGCCCCGGTCAACAAGCAGGGCTTCCACTTCAAGCTCGACCTCGAAGACCCGCGCACCGGCGCCAGCGTCGGCGACGACAAGTACAAGGTCTTCTGGGTGGACTGCGGCGTGACCCGGACGGGCACCACGCCGACGCCGACCCCGAGCCCGACGCCCGCGACCTCCACGCCAACTCCGACTCCCAGCGGTGGCGTTGGCGGCGCGACGCCCACACCGACCCCGGGCGGTGGCGTCGGCGGCCTCACCCCGACGCCCACGCCCACGCCGGCGAGCGGTGTCGAGGGCATCACCACGGGGCCGGGCGCCACGCCGGGCAGCGGAGTGGCCGCGGCCATCGGCGGCAGCGGCGCGTCCATCCCCTTCACCGGGACGGTGCTGCCCCTCGGTCTGGCCGGTGGCCTGGCCGCGGGCGGCCTGGGTTTGCTCGGCCTGAGCCGCCGCCGCCGCAACAAGACCTGATCCGTTGACGTGTGGGCGGGGTGTCGAAGTGCACCCCGCCCGCTTCGTCCGGCGTGTAACGCGCCCCCCTATTCCCTTGCGACAGAAGGCGATTCGGAGGCTCGGCACACGCAATGGTCCACTTCACGCGCATGGTTCCGGCTGCCCACAAACTCCTGCTCATCGCGCCCGCCGCAGGGCTTGCAATGCTGATCGCCGCATGCGGTGGCACGGCATACGGCGGCACGTCGACGACCGGCGGCGTCGCCGGAGCGAATGCAACCGCAGCACCGGTGGTCGCGACCGTCGCGGTGAGTGCGTCGAGCCTCGGCCAGATCCTCACCGACGACAAGGGGCGCACCCTCTACCTGTTCGAGAAGGACACCGCCACCATGTCGGCGTGCGCAGGGGCGTGCGCGTCGGCGTGGCCGCCGTTCACGAGTGGCGCGGCGCCCATTGCCGGAAGCGGGGCAACCGCGAGCGTGCTCACCACCGTGACGCGCGGCGACGGCAGCAAGCAGGTGACGTACAACGGACACCCGCTGTACTACTACGCCGGCGACCAGAAGCCCGGTGACACCAGTGGCCAGAACCTCGACCAGTTCGGCGGCAGCTGGTACGTTCTCTCGCCCGCGGGCATGCAGATCGGCAACTAGGGCTTCGTCGGCTACGCCAACGGCCCGGGCCTCCCCAGGTAGTACCCCTGGGCGAAGGGCACCCCCAGCTCGCGCAGCGCGGCCAGCTCGGCGGCGGTCTCCACGCCCTCGCCGAGCAGGCAGGTGCCGACCGACTCGCCGAACGAGATCAGGCCGCTGGCCAGGGCGCGGCGGGAGCGGTCGGTGTCGATGCCCTGGGTCAGGCTGATGTCCAGCTTGATCAGGTCGGGCGACAGCGAGAGGATGTGGCGCAGGCTGGCGAATCCCGAGCCGGCGTCGTCGATGGCCAGGCGCACGCCGCGCTCGCGCAGCGGTGCCAGCGCGACCACGAGCTGGCCGTAGTCGGCGATCGGCGCGTGCTCGGTGATCTCCAGGTACACGCGCTCCGGCGCGACGCTGAGCAGCACCGGGATGAGCCGCTCGGACAGCGCCGAGGTCGGGCCGACGTTGACCGAGAGGTAGGTGTCGGGCGGCAGCTCGTCGAAGGCCTGCAGGGCGAGGCGGATGGCCATCAGCTCGAGGTCGACGCTCAGCCCGACCATCTCGGCGTCGGCGAACCAGTCCGCCGGCGACCGCGACGGATCGTCGCAGAAGCGGGCCAGCGCCTCGAAGCCCACCGTCCTCCCCGAGTCCAGCTCGACGATCGGCTGGAACACCATGTTCATGCGCTCTCTGTCCAGAACCGAGCGGATGGCGGCGAGGCGGCGACGCTGCCCCTCCTTGGCGTTGTGGTCGAGGGCCAGGTGTTCGCGCAGCGCGTCGACCACCGCGGGCGCCAGCACCGGCGACAGCGAGGGCATGCCGCGCGCCGCCTTGTGCAGCGCCTCGACGATCTGCTCGGCGGTCGCGCCCTTGACCAGGTAGCCGACCGCGCCGGCGGTGAGCATCTCGGTGACCGCGCCACGGTCGGCGTATGCGGAGAGCGCCAGCACGCGCGTCGAGGGCTGCAGCTCCCTGAGCTTGCGCACCGCGCCGACGCCGCCGGTTCCCGGCATGCGCACGTCCATGACCACGACGTGCGGCCGCTGCTCCAGGCAGACCGCGATCGCCTCCTCGCCGGTGCACGCCGTGCCCACCAGCTCGAACGCCGGCTGCAGGCCGATGATGTCGGCGAGCACCTCGCGGATCGACGGGTCGTCGTCGCTGACCACGATGCGGATCGGGGCGGTGGCGACCGCGTTCACACCGCCGCCGCCAGCGCCTCGGCCACTGCCGCGGGCCGTCCGCCCGCGGGCAGCCAGACCTCGACCACGGTGCCGTGCGCCGCCGCGCCGTAGATGCGGCACCACCCGCCGGCCAGCTCGGCGCGCTCGCGCATGGTGACCAGGCCGAGGTGGCCGATCGACGAGCCGTCGCTGTTGCCGGAGTCGATGCCGACGCCGTCGTCCTCGATGCACAGGCGGACGCCGCCGCCGTTGTCGTCGAGGGTGACCGTCACCTGGGCGGCGCCGGAGTGCTTGCGGACGTTGGTGAGCGCCTCCTGGGCGATGCGGAAGAGCGCGACCCGCGTGTTCTGGTCAGGTTCGGCCGAAAGCTGGTTGTCGATGCGGTAGGCGATGTTCGACTCCGGCGCCCACTGCTCGAAGTATTCGGTGAGCGCCGCGCTCAACCCGGCGCGGTCGAGCGACGGCGGGCGGAGCTGGAAGAGCAGGTTGCGCAGGCGCTCCACCGCGCCCTCGAGGTTGGCCTGCAGCTTGGCCAGCTGCTCTTCGCTCGCCGGGTCGGTCTGCTGCTGGCGGATCAGGCTGACCCGCATGATCGACGCGGCGATCAGCTGCACCGAGTCGTCGTGCACGTCGGAGGCGATGCGGCGGCGCTCCTCCTCCTGGGCGGTGACCAGCTTGTCGAGCAGGCGGCGGCGCTGGGCGTCGACGATCTCGATCTCGGCCAGGCTGCCGCTGAGCCGCGCCTCGGCCTCGCGGCGCTGGGTCAGCTCCTGGTCGATGGCGGCCATCAGCTCGTTGAACGACGCCGCCAGCGCTGCCACCTCGCGCGGCCCGGAGACCGCCAGCGGGGTGAAGGCCGCGGCCGGTTGCGCCCCCCGCACTCCGGCCTCCAGCCGCACCATGGGGCGGGCGATGCGGCGGTAGACCAGCAGCAGCGCCATCAGCACCACCACCGCGCCGCCGACGATCACCGCGATGTCGCGGCTGGCCAGGCTGCGCGCGTCGGCCAGCGCCACCACGGCGCTCTCGCCGGCGTAGACGTGCCAGCCGACGCCGGGCACGGTCGCGGTGCCGTAGAGGCGGGTGGTGCCGTCCACGTCGGAGCGCTCGGTGTTGCCGGCGCCCCGCGCGAAGGCGGTGCCCACCAGCGAGGTGCCGCTCCAGGCGGCGGGGTGGATGGAGCGCGACAGCGCGCTGTTCTGGTCCGCGCTGGTGAGCAGGAACTCGTAGTGCGTCGGTCCCCCGAGGGTGGTGGCCAGGCCGCCCGCCGCGGGGGCGAGGTCGATGGCGCCGACCACCACGCCGCCGCCCGCGATCGGCGCGGTGCTGACCGCCACCTGGTTGCCGGTCACCGGGTCGACGTAGGGTGCCAGCAGCGCCGGAGTCTGCAGCGCGCTGCTGAACCATGGCGCCGACGCGTAGCTGAGGCCGCGCGCGTGGGTGGAGGAGGAGCAGGCGATGGCGCCGTCGGGCTGCACCACGTCGAGATGGCCGGTGGTGAACGGGCCGACGCCGGTGAAGTTGAGCGTGCACCTGGCTCCGGCGCGGAAGAGCCCGGAGAGCCCGGGCGTCCCCGCGGTGGCGGCGACGCCGGCGCGGAGATCCCTGATGTCGGTGGCGATGCCGGCCGCCGCGGTCTGCGCCGCGTAGGACGTCTCCGTGTTGACCGTCCGGCGGGCGTAGCCGTCCGACTGCACGGTGGTGTAGATCGCGCCCGCGGCGAGGGCGGCGACGAACAGGCCGGTCAGCGCGAGAACGTGGGCTCGCAACGACCAGCCGCCGAGACGGTGTCTGCCCTGACCGTTCGACATGGGGATGGACCTCAGGTGATGACCGCGGGGGCGCCTCCCGCGGGGGCCCAGCGCATTCTTGAACCGCCCCCACCCCCAGGATTGGGGGGTAACCCGGCCGTTGCCACTTCGCGACCGGATCAGCGTTGCCTTCGGAACACCCGCTGCTCAATGTTCGAGTTTTTGAACTGACCAGCAGTCAGAACCGCGGACCGCGGGGGTGGTTGGCGGCAACGTCGGGGACCGTCGCGCGGTCCCTCTGGTCGTGGCCCCAATCATTTCTGCTCCCGCCCACAATTCGCGCGCCCGTACGGTGCGCCTCGCCGCGGTCGCCCTGGCGGCGGCCGGTCTCGCCGCATCCGCGCTGAGCGGCCTCGCCTCGACGGTCGGCAGCGCGCCCGCGGGGAGCAACGTCTTCACCATCTACAGCCCGCCCGCGGACTCCGCCGGCGCGCACACCGGCGAGGAGCCGTCGATCGGCGCCGACTGGAAGACGGGCGCGGTCATGTACCAGTCGCTGCTGACCACCTATCGCGTGACCTTCGACAGCGCGAAGACCCCGGCGGCAACGTGGACCGACGTCAGCGCACCGCTCACCTCGCGGCAGTCGCTCGACCCCATCCTCTTCACCGACAGGGACACCGGCCGCACCATCGTGTCGCAGCTCGCCGGCCAGTGCAGCCTCTCCGAGTACAGCGACGACGACGGCGCCACCTGGACTCCCGACGAGGGCTGCGGGCCGCCGTCCGGCGTCGACCACCAGTCGGTCGGTGGCGGCCCCTTCGCCGCGCCGCTGACCGGCGGCGCGATCTACCCGCACGCGGTGTACTACTGCTCGCAGGCGGTGGCGGCGGCGTTCTGCGCGATGAGCCCAGACGGCGGCGTGACCTACGCCACCGGCGTGCCCATCTACTCGCTGGCCCAGTGCGGCGGCCTGCACGGCCACGTGCGCGTCGGTCCCGACGGCACCGCGATCGTCCCCAACCAGGCCTGCGCGCCCGCGCCGGTCACCGGCGGCGTCACCGCCGCGGCGGGAGCCGGGGGCAGCTTCCCCAACCAGGCCGCGGTGGTGTCGACGGACAACGGCGTAACCTGGACCGTCAACGTCATCCCCGACAGCGTGGCCACCTCGCGCAGCGACCCCGCGGCCGCCGCCGACAGCGCCGGCACCTGGTTCTTCGGCTACGAGGGCGCGGTGCTCGACGGCGGCGGCACCCAGGTCGGCGGCCATCCCATGATCAGCACCTCGAAGGACGGCGGCACCACCTGGTCGCCCTCGGTCGACGTCGGCGCCGTGATGGGTCTGCAGAACGTCACCTTTCCCGAGGTGATCGCCGGTGACCCCGGGCGCGCCGCCTACGCCTTCCTCGGCAGTCCCACCGCGGGCAACCCCGAGATGCAGACCTTCCAGGGCCTCTGGTACCTCTACGTCGCCCTCACCTACGACGGTGGCGCCACCTGGACGGTGCAGAACCTCACGCCCGGCGACCCCGTCGAGCGCGGCTGCATGTTCCTGGCCGGCAACGGCGACTGCCCCAGCCCCGCCAAGCGCAACCTCTACGACTTCATGGACGTCACCGCCGACAAGGACGGCCACGTCCTCATCGGCTACGCGGACGGCTGCAGCGGCACCTGCGACACCCAGCAGTCCGCTCCCTGCGACGACGCCGCGTGCGACAAGGGCGCCACCGGCAGCACCGACCACCTGGCCTCGATCGCGCGGCTGACCTGCGGGCGCGGGCTGGTGGCGGCGCAGGACAGCGCGATGAGCTGCGGCGGTGGCAGCACCGCCGCACCGCAACCGCAACCGGGCGCGTCGCCGCCGGACGGGTCGCCTCCGGTCACCGCGGCGATCGGCATTCCCAACACGGCGGGTCCGGCGCCCGCCGCCGCGCTGCCGTCGCTGGCGGCGCTGGGCATCGCGCTCGGGGCCGGGCCGTGGCGGCGCCGCAGGCGGTCCGGCTAGCCTGACGCATCCGACCGCGCCCGCCGCCCGTATCCATTCTGAAAGGCCGGCGAGGCGGGCTGTCGCTCGCCACCGCGAGGGAGCATCATGCAGGCGTGCCGCGCAGCGCAGGAACCCGCACCGGGCGCTGTCGCCGTGGGTGAGGCGGGCGGCAGTCCGCCGACGCCCGCCGCACTGGGTGCGATGGACGATGACGCCGCGCTGCTCGCCCTGGCCGCCGGCGCCACCGACGCCATGGCCGTCCTCTACGACCGCCACGGCGCCGCCGCCTACCGCACCGCCATGATCCTGCTCCGCGAGCCCGCCTCCGCCGAGGAGGTGGTCCAGGAGGCCTTTCTTGCGGTGTGGCGCAACCGTGGACGCTTCGATCCGGGCAGGGGCAGCTTTCGCCCCTGGCTGCTGAGCATCGTGCGCAACCGCGCCCGCGACCGCATCCGCGCCCGCCGGGTGCGCCCGGAGAGCGCTGACGACCGCTGGGACACGCCGAGCGACGCCGTCGACGTGTGGGAGGAGGTCAGCGCCGAGGCCGAGCGCCAGCGGGTGCGCCGCGCCCTGTCGTCGCTGCCCGGCGACATGCGCCGCATGTTCGGCCTCGCCTTCTACGAGGGGTTCTCGCAGAGCGAGATCAGTGCCCGGCTGGAGATGCCGCTGGGCACGGTGAAGTCGAAGATGCGGCGCGGGTTGCAGCGGCTGCGCAGCCTGCTGGTCGAGCCCTCCGGCGACGCGGAGGGCTCGCCGTGAGCTGCGACGACGCCGAGCTGACCCTGGCCCTCGCCGGCATGGGCGACGTCGACGCCGCCGAGCTGCGCGAGGCACGGTTGCACGCGCAGACCTGCGCGCGCTGCGTGGCGGCCGAGCGGGAGTACGCGCTGGCGCTCGACATGATCGCGCGTGCCGCCGTTCCCGACGGGCCGCCGCCGGAGCTGCGCCGGCGCATCCTCGAGTCGATCGCGCCGCAGCCGGTGCGTCCCGCCGCGCGCGAGGAGCCGCGCGAGACCGCGACCTCTCCCTGGTGGCGCCGCGCCTGGCAGCGCGTGCCCAGCGGTCGCGCCGCCACCGCGTTCGGCTTTGCGGGCAGCGTCGCGGCCGTGGCGCTGGCCGCGGTCCTGCTGCTCACGCGCGGCGCGGCGCCGCTGGAGACGCTGCCGCTGCAGGCCGGCGTGAATCAGCCGGGATTGGCCGGAACTCTGACGTACTACCGCAGCAGCGGCGACGCGGTGGTGTCGCTGCACGGCCTCGCCGCGGGCCCGCGCACCGCGGGCGGCGCGCCCGGCGTCTACGAGCTGTGGCTGCTGCGCAGTGGTGGCGCGGCGACGGCGGCGGGCGTGCTCTCGCAGCAGCCTGACGGGACGTGGCGCGCGGTGGTGCACCGCCAGGCGCCCGCCGACGTCACCGTGGCGGCGACGCTGGAGCCGGCGCCGGGCACGGCGTCGCCGACCGGTGCGCAGCTCTTCGAGGCGAGCCTGCCGCAGACCTAGTCGCCGGGTCGACCGCAACGCGGTGGCGGGCGCGGCGGTCATCTCCAACTGAACTGCAGCGGAGTCTCCCGGGAGGCCTGGCAATGCGCCGTGTGGCATTCGCGCGATTTGGCGCGTCCGTGGTCATCGCGGTGACCGCACTCGCGGTGGCCGGTCCGCGCGCCGGCGCCGGCACCACCGCGCAGGCGCTCGACCCCGGCGCGGCGGTGGCGGGCACGTCGTCCAACTTCACCCTGGTCGGCCACGAGCCGCTCTACAACCGTGGCGAGAACGCGGCCATCACCCTGTACGGCCACTACGTCTACATCGGCAGCCGCACCGACTCCGAGCCGCACCACCTGCATCCGGGCGTGCTCGTCGTCGACGCCGCCGACCCGTCGCAGCCGAAGGTGGTCAACGAGGTCAGCGTCACCAGCGTCGACCCGCACCTGGTCGACGGCTACACGTCGCGCGAGCTGCGCGTCTGGCCACAGCAGCAGATGCTGATGGTCGTCTACATGAGCTGCAGCGACATCCTCCACCAGTGCGCCGGCAACGGCGACGTGGGCGGCCCGCCCAACTTCCAGCAGATCGCCTTCTTCGACATCAGCACTCCGTCGTCGCCGCGCCTGGTCACCACCTTCGTGCCCAAGGCGATGCCGCACGAATTGTTCCTCTGGGTCGACCCGGCCAACCCGGCGGGGCGCGCGCTGGTGTACTCGACGTCGCCGAACCAGTCGGGCCGGGGGCTGGCACTGTCGGTGTTCGACATCAGCAAATGGCGCAGCGCGCAGGTCGGCGAGCTGGCCCACTTCGACGTCGCCTCGCTGTACACCGCCGCGGAGAAGCAGCTCTGCCCGCTGCCCGACGACGGCACCTCGCCGTGCTACGACGTGCGCCTGCACTCGATCAGCCTCACCCCCGATGGCACCCAGCTCTACATGGCCCATCTCGGTGGCGGCGTGCTGGTCGCGGACACGCACGAGGTCGCGGCGGGGACGCCGAACCCGAAGATCACCCTGGTGACGCCGATCGCGCAGCGCGCCTACTGGGACAACCAGGGCGCGCACTCGGCGGTGAAGATCCCCGGACGGCCGTACCTGTTCACCACCGAGGAGATCTACGGCAAGCTGGGCTACGTCGGCACCCAGGCATTCGGGCGCGCGTTGAGTGGCTGCCCGTGGGGATGGGCGCGCGTGGTCGACATCGCCGACGCGGCGCGGCCCACCGTGGTGTCGCAGTACAAGATCGACAAGAACCAGCAGACGTCCTGCACCGCGCCGACCAGCCCGGGCTACGTCAACGTCCTCGCCGAGGACAACTTCAGCAGCTACGCGTCGCACAACCCGACGGTGCTGCCCGACCTGGCCCTGGTGACGTGGCACTCAGGCGGTCTGCGTGCCGTGGACCTGCGCGACCCGGCGAATCCGGTTGGCGCGGGCTTCTTCCTGCCCGCTCCGAATGCGTACTCGGTGACGCCCGATCCCGCGCTGGAGCCGGGCAGCAACGGGGTGATCGCCTGGAGCTACCCGATCATCAGCAACGGGCTCATCTACTTCATCGACATTCGCAACGGGCTCTACATCGTCAAGTACACCGGCACCCATGCGCAGCAGGTGCAGCACGTCAGGTTCTTGGAAGGCAACTCCAACGTCGGCGACGCGTACCGGCTGGAGTACGGCGACAGTGAGACCGCGCGCGTGGTGTCGGATTCGGTGGGTGCGGCCTCGCCGGCGGAGGTCGGTCTTCCCATGACCGGTGGTGCGGCCGGCGCCACGGTCCTCGGCGCCGGGGGTGTGATTGCCGTCGTGGCGGGGACGGTGCTGGTGCGCAGGCGGCGCAGGCGGGCGACCGGCTAGAGACCCTGCAGGCAGGCGGGATAGGCGTGCTGCGTCGTGCACGGCGGTGCGTAGACGGTGACCTTGGCGTCGCGCAGCGCGCTGGCGAAGGCCGTGTCGTAGCCGGTCGGGTCGGCGGCGCGCAGGCGTTGCTGGACCAGCAGCTCACGCACCGCGGCGCGCGTGCCCGCGTCGCTGAGCCCGCTGGCGCCCAGGTCTGCGACCAGCGCGTCGGCGTTGCCCGCGGTGCTCTGCAGCCGCTGCAGCGTGGCGCTGACGTCGGCGTCGCTGACGGTGACGTGATGCGCGGTGGCGATCTGCTCGATGACTGCGGTGGCGACCACGGCGCGAACTCCCGCCGCCTCGATGCCCTGCAGGCGCTGCGCGTCGGCGGGCACCGCGGCGTTGAGGGCGTGGCCGGTGCGCTGCTCCAGGCGTTCGCGCAGTGACTGCACGGCGGCGTTGTAGGCCTGGATGCTCACGGAGGCGCCGTTGACGGTGGCGGCGACGCCGGTTGTCGACGGCGTGGCGTCGCCGCACGCGGCGAGGACGACGGCGGCCAGCGATATGGCGACGAGGGCGAGTCTGCGCATGTCAGGCAACTCCTGAAAGGGCCTGCACGGTCAGTCCCAGACCGGCGGCGGAGATGAGCAGGGCACTGGCCACGGGCAGCACGGCGGCCGCGCGCTGCAGGGCGCGGACGCGGGCGAGGTTGGGCACGCGGCGGACGGCGCGCGCCCCGGAGGCGATGGCGGTGCCGATGCCGACCAGCACCGCGGCCAGCCCGGCGCTGAAGGCGACGATGAGCAGGATGCCGCCGGCGATGCGGTGCAGCGACACGGCGGCGAGCAGCACCAGCAATGCGGACGGGCAGGGGACGAGGCCACCGGCGACGCCGAGGGCGAGCAGGCCGCGGCGCGAGGTCCGTTGCGCAGCGTTGTGGTCATGCGCGTGCGCGTGGTCGTGCGCGTTCTCATGGTGGTGGGTGTGCCCGTGATCGCCGTGCGCGTGCGCGTGTTCCGCCAGCGCCGCGAGCGGCCCACCGCGCCGCGCCGAGCGCACCCGCACCGCCACCATGGCCACGCCGACAACCAGGATCAGCGCCCCCGAACCGAGCGTCAGGATGGGATACAGCCGCTCCGGTGCCACCACGGTCGCCGCGAACAGCGTCAGCAACCCCAGCGCGAACACGCCCGCGGTGTGCGTCACCGTGATCGTCGCCCCCAGCATCACCGCGTCGCGCCAGGAGCGGCGCGTCCCCACCAGGTACCCGGCCATCACCGTCTTGCCGTGCCCCGGAGAGAGCGCGTGCGCCGCGCCGAGCGCCATCGCAGCGAAGACCGCGAGCAGCACCAGTGCTCCGTCGCCGTGCGAGTCGAGCAGGCCGACCAGCCCGTCGCGCGCCGCGGTGGCCGCACCGCCGACCGGCCCGAGCAGTGTCGTGTCGCTGCTCACCAATCCCGCTCGCAGCTGCAGGCGCGCGTCGGCGACGTCGAGCGGCGAGGTGAGCCGGTCCTGCGGATATGAGCGCAGCATGTCGCTCGGCGACGTCGACGGCACGTCCGCCGCCTCCACCGCTGCGCCGCCCGCCACCTGCACGGTGATCTCCCGCCAGCCGATGCGCCCCGCGTCGTCGCCGTCGTGCACGGTGACGGTGTGCGTCGCACCCGGCGAGACGCGCGCGGTGAGCAGCACCTCGACGCGCAGCGTCTGCAGCCCCGCCTGCCCGGGTCGGAACGCCATGCTGCGATCGGCGACGCCGAGTGAGACGGCGGCGCCGTCCACGGCGACGTGCACCGCGTCGCGCACGGTCGCGGCCCGGCGCGACAGCCACCCCGGGCTGTCAGCGCCCATCGCCTGCTGCTCCTGGAACGCCGGGATCTCCGCGTAGTCGATGACGTGGCGCACCCGTAGCACGTCGCCGTCGAGCAGCACCGCCGTGGCGTGGTTGACGGTGAAGTTGCCGAGCGGATGCGCCAGCGCGGTCAGCGGCAGCAGCACCGCCGCGGCCGCGCCGAGCATCGCGGCGAGAACCACACGGCGTGCGCGCAGGTGGCGGCCGATCATCGTGACAGTCCCTCCAGCGTGGAGCGCGCCATCCCGCTCTGCAGCACCGAGAACGACGGGTTGATCGACAGCGCGGTCGACAGGTCGTCGCGCGCCTGCGCAGCCATGCCCAAAGCGGCTTCGATCATGCCGCTGTGGAAGAACATCAGCGCGTCGCGCGTGCCCAACCGATGCGCCAGGTGCATGGCATCCAGCGCGCCGTGCAGGTCGCCGCTCTGGAACAGCGTCCAGGCGAGCACGTCGGCCGACTGCACGCTGGGACGGTCGCGCATCGCCCGCTGCGCGGCGGCGAGCGCGCCGGGCAGGTCGCGGTGGTGGTCGGCGTCGAAGAGGGCCAGCTCCTGGTCGACGTCGACGCCACCCGTCGCCGAGAGCAGCGTGTCCTCCGCGGCGGCGAGGTCGTACTGCTGCGCGGCCCCGGCGCTGTCGCCACTCGCGGTGAGCACGTCGCCGAGCGCGATCACGTACTGCGGCAGCGGATACGTCGCCACCGCGGTGCGGTACAGCGCCGCCGCCTCGCCGACGCGCCCCTGTGCCGCGCGGACCTTCGCCAGCGCCGCCTCGGCGTGCACGTAGCCCGGGTCCTGCTGCAGCGCCGCCTGGTACTGCGTCTCCGCCGAGGCGAGGTCGCCGCTGTTGAAGGACAGGTTGCCGAGCAGCACCTGCACGTAGGCGACGTTCTCCGCAACCGGCCCACCCGCGGTCACCGCCATGCCCATCGCGGTGATCGCGCCCGCGACGTCGCCGTGCAGCTCGCGCAGGTACGACACCCGGCTGTACGAGGCGAGGTCGGGACGGACGTCGACCATCTGCTGCACGGTGGCCACCGCGTCGCCGTAGCGGCCCAGCTCGACCTGCGCGTCGGTGATCACGCCGAGCGGCCCCGCGCCATGCGGGTCGAGCAGCGCGGCGCGCTGTCCCCAGGCGAGCGCGTCGGTGAAGCGGTGCCGGGCCAGGGCCAGGGTGCCGCTGAGCAGCGTCGCCTCACCGTCGTGCGGCGAGAGGCCCAGCGCCGAGCCGAGCAGGTCGTCCGCCTTGGCGTAGTAGGAGGGGTCGCCGACCTCGCGCACCCGCTGCAGGTACGCGGCGGCGAGCGTGTCGAGCGCCTGCACGTCGTCGGGCGCGCTGCGCAGGTGCGCCTGGGTCGCGGCGATGAGCTGCTCGGTGCCATCGGCCACCGCGACGGCGGCAACACCGGCGCCGGGCGACGCATGCGTCACCGGCGCGGCAGCACCACCACCGCACGCCACCAGGGCCATCCCCAAAGCCGACGCCGCCCCGAGGACGAAGGGGCTCCGTGTGGAGCCCCTCCTTCCCGAGGTGGGCGCAGGCGGAACCTGCGTCGTGCTCACGGCATGTGGGGGTCGGCGAGGTAGGGGAAGTGCGCCTGGAAGGGCACGTCGTTGGCGTTGACACCGTCGCCCACCACGGACGGGATGCTCACGCCGTCGGTCGCCCCGGCCACCGCCTGGACCGCGATGTCGACCACGTCGTCAGCAAGCCGGCGCCCGTTGGGCCAGCCGTCGAGCTGTCCACCGAGGACGCCGAGGCGGTTGACCGCGTTGGGATCCGCGCTGCTGGGCGCGATCGACATGTTGAGTCGCAACTCGTCGGCCAGTGTCGGGTTGGCCAGCGCCGACTTGTTGAGCCCCGGCAGACCGGTGAGCAGCACCGCGACCAGGTCCTGACGGTTGGTCGTCGGCGTCTGCGGATCGATCAGCGCGTGGATCAGCGCCGCCAATTCCGGTGTGGTGAAGCGGTCGAGGAACTGCTTGTCGTCCTGCGGCTTGCTGCCGTTGAACAGGTCCTTGGTGGCGAAGTCGGTGATCACCTCGTTGACCAGCGGGTTGCCCAGGCGCGAGACCTGGACCCAGGGGCCGGACTCGTCCTTGCTGCCCTTCTCGAGCACGGTCACCTTGTGCCGCGAGGCGCTGGCCCAGACGCCGACCACGTTGTCATTGGCGTTCTCGCTGTGCAGCATGGCCTTGGGCACGCGCAGCACGATGCTCTGCGTGTTGAGGCCGGCCAGGTAGTCGTGGCCCGCGGTGCCGAAGGGCGGCAGGTTGAGCAGGTCGAAGATGCCGCCGAGGTCGGCGAAGAACGGGTCGTCGCGCTGCCCGGCCCAGACGGTGACGTCGCCCTGCGGCGTGTTCAGCGTGTGCACCGCCGCCTGTGCCAGCGCGTGGTAGTGCGCCGCGTTGCCGGTCGACGCCGAGCCGACCACGTCCGGCGGGGTGAGCAGGCCGCTGCCCAGGACGGTGCCTCCGTCACCCTCGTCCGTATGCATGGTCAGGGTGTACGTCTGCGGCCGGTTCCAGTTGAGGTAGCGGTTGTGCACGGCGTCGTAGCTGATCGGGCCGGTGTTGTAAAGGAATGTCTGGCTGTTGACGGTCGTGGTGGTGAACCGCAGATCGAAGGTGACGTGGCTGCGGCCGTCGCCCACGTTGTCGACGTGGAACTGGTAGAGCACGTCGTCGCCGAACCGGTAGAAGTTGGGGCCCCCCGCGGGCTGCTCGAAGGGCACGTAGTCGGCCACGAGAGTCACCGTGCCGGTGGCGTCGGGGCTGACGAAGGCGTAGAGGTCGGTGTTGTCAGCCACCGGGTCCTCACTGATCAGCGGTGCCTCGCGGTGGCTCGATGCCGACACCGCCCAGGGCGTGATGGTCAACCCCGCGGTGGCCGCGAGGATCACGCCGACGATGAAAGGTCGTCGTTTGCGCATGGGCTGCCTCCTGAGTCGCTGCGACAGGCGCGGTGGCGCCCTCTTCTCGCTGTACGCAGCGCTGCGCGGAGCGGATGCAGCGATGAGTCCCGGCGCGACGCGGCGTCTCCAGAGGCGATGAACGCCAGAACCGCGGTCCGCTCAGTCCTCGGGCTGCTCGTGCTCCACGCTGAGGCCGGGATGCACGCCGGAGGTGAGCTGCATCTCCACAGCCAGCTTCTGCAGCAGCGCCACCAGACTGCTGCGCTCCGCGTCGCTGAGGGTGGTGCCCAGGCTCATCTCGTGGGCGGTGGCCCGCTTCAGCGCCCGGCTCATCAGGCGCCGTCCCGCGGGTGTCACGTGGAGGGCGCGCGCTCGGCGGTCGTGGGGGTTGGCGCGGCGTTCCAGCAGCCCGCGCTCCTCGAGCTGGTCGACCAGCGCCACCATGCGGCTGGCCGGGATGCGCAGCATCTCGCCGAGCGCCTGCTGCGAGCGACCCTCCTCGCGGGCCACGAAGCGCAGCAGCAGGAAGTGGCGCGGGTCGATGCCCAGCGGCGCCAGCGCCGCGTGGAAGCGCCGCGACCCCTCGAAGCCGAGCTGGGAGAGCAGGAAGCCGAGACTGTCCAGCGGCCCGCCGCCGCCGGGCTCGATGCCGAAGCGCTCCTTGACATCAGTCACCCAGCAATACTACCATCGCACAACCATTACAGACGAAATGATTACGGGCGGCACGGCCTGACCGGACCCGCGGCCTGAGCTGAGCGCAAGGAGGTTCCCGATGGCCCCGGCACGACCCTTGACCAATCTCGACTCCTGGCCGGCCCGCCTGGCCCGCCGCATCCTGCATCACCGCCGCCTCGTCTTCGCCTTCTGGGCGGCGATCTTCGTCGCCGGCGTGGCCGGCTCGGGCGCGGTGTCCAACCGCTTCACCTTCGACTTCTCGCTGCCCGGCCAGCCCGGCTACGAGACGGCGCGGCAGATCGCCCGCACCTTCGGCAACGGCGGCGACACCGGGCCGGCGATCGCCGTGGTCACGCTGCCCCAGGGGCAGAGCGTGGCCACCAACCGGGCCATCGCCACCGCGTTCGAGCAGGTGCGCAGGGCCGAGCCGAGCGTCCGCGTCGTCGACTACGCCGCCACCCACGACGCGCGCTTCATCACCAACGACGGCCGCAGCACCTTCGGCCTGCTCTTCGAACCCATCCCCAAGACCTTCGGCGCCGACACCCTGGGCGACTCGGCTATCACCACGTTGCGCACAGCACTGCCCGACTCCAAGGTGACCCTCACCGGATTGGAGGCGCTGCAGACCGGCGGCGACGCCAACGGCCCCGGCGTGCTGGTCGAGACGCTGATCGGCGGCGCCGGCGCGTTGGTGGTGCTGGCCATCGTCTTCGCCTCGTTCCTGGCACTGGTGCCGCTGTTGATCGCGGCGGTGTCGATCCTCACCACCCTGCTGGTGGTGCTGGGACTCACGTATCTCACCGACATCTCGTTCATCGTCGAGTTCCTGGTGTCGCTGGTCGGGCTCGGTGTGGCCATCGACTACTCGCTGCTGGTGGTGACGCGCTGGCGCGAAGAGCGCGCCCTCGGCGCCGAGAACCACGACGCGGTGATCACCGCCGTCGCCACCGCGGGACGTGCAGTGCTGCTCAGTGGACTCACCGTGGCCATCGGCTTGGTCGCGCTCATCGTCCTGCCGGTGCCGGGGCTGCGCAGCGTCGGCTTCGGCGGCATGCTGATCCCGGTGGTCTCCGTGCTGGTCAGCCTCACCCTGCTGCCCGCACTGCTCGGCGGCGTCGGGGTGCGCATGGACTGGCCGCGGCTGCGCCACGAGGCGCAGGCCAGCCGGGTGTGGTCGCGCTGGGCGCGCATGATCGTCCGCCATCGCGCCGCCGCGGCGGTGCTCGGCGCGGCCATTCTCGGCGTGCTGATCGTGCCGATCTTCAGCCTCAAGGTGGGCATGACCAGCGCCTCCGCGCAGGCGCAGAACGGCGCCGCGCACGACGCCTACGCGACGCTGCTCGACGGCGGCGTCCCCGGAGGTGTGCTGACTCCCATCGAGGTGCTGACCAGCTCCGACAGGGCGACCGCCGTGCGCGACAAGCTGGCCACGGTGCCGGGCGTCACCACCGCCTTCGTGCCCGCGGGCACGGACGGCACGCGCGCCGGGTATTCCGACGTCATCGCCCTGCCCCAGCAGGAGACGGTCAACAGCGACACGCTGGCCGTGGTCGACAGCGCCACCGCGGCGTTGAACGGACAGCCCGGTGTGGTCGGCGTCAGCGGCATCGGCGCCATCGAGACGGCCTACGGCAACGCGGTGTTCGGCAACTTCCCGCTGATGTTCACGCTGATCACCCTGGCCACGTTCGTGCTGCTGACGCGCGCCTTCCGCTCGCCGCTGCTCGCCGCCAAGGCGGTGCTGCTCAACCTGCTCTCGCTGGCGGCGACCTTCGGCCTGCTCACCTTCTTCTGGCAGCAGGGCCACGGCTCGAACCTGCTCTTCGGGATTCCCGCGACCGGCGCGATCACCTTCTGGATCCCGCTGATGATCTTCGCCTTCCTCTTCGGACTGTCGATGGACTACGAGGTGTTCATCCTCACCCGGGTCCGCGAGGAGTACGACCGCACGGGATCGACCACGTCCGCGGTGATCTCCGGGCTGGCGCGGACCGGACGCCTGGTCACCAGCGCGGCCCTGATCCTGTTCCTCGCCTTCGGCTCACTCGCCTCGGCGCCCAACACCGACATCAAGGTGCTGGCCACCGGCCTCGGCGCGGGCATCCTGCTCGACGCCACCGTGGTGCGCGCGCTGCTGGTGCCGGCGCTGGTGGCCCTGTTCGGCAGCGCCAACTGGTGGATGCCCGCCTGGGTCGAGAAGGTGCTGCGCATCAAGCCTGCGGCCGCGCCGCCCGCGCGCATCGGTGGTGGCGAGGCCGAGACGGCCGCCTAGGGTTAACGTCTGCGGAAGACGTGCAAGGGGTTGGGCGCAGCGGCCGTCCGAAGCTGATGTGGCCCAATCCCTGCTGACCCGTCGCGACCTGCTCAAGGGAGGCGCGGCGCTGGCGGGCGCGGCGCTCCTCTCCGATCCCGTGCTCCGTGCCCTCGCCGCCCCGCCCCGTGCCGGACGGCTTGAGGACATCGAGCACGTCGTCATCCTCACCCAGGAGAACCGCTCCTTCGACCACTACTTCGGCACCTACCCGGCGGTGCGCGGCTTCGACGACCGGCACGCGCGGCCGGGTGTGTTCCGCCAGCGGTATGTCGATTCGAGCGGCGCGGCGCGCAGCGTGGTGCCGTTCCACCTCGACACCACGCAGCTCGGCGCCATGCAGACCGGGGAGTGCACCAACGACATCACCCACGGCTATGGCGACCAGCACACCTCGTGGAACAACGGTGCCATGGACCGCTGGGCGCAGGCCCACGCGGGCGACGGCGACCGCAGCTTCATGGGCTACTACCAGCGCGGCGACCTGCCCTTCTACCACGCCCTCGCCGACGCCTTCACGCTGTGCGACGCCTACCACTGCTCGGTGATGGGCTCGACCTCGTCGAACCGCCTCTACGCGCTCACCGGCATGCTCGACCCGCTTGGCAAATACGGCGGCCCCGTGCTGAGCACGCGCAAGCTGACCGACGCCGTTCCCGCGTCGCCGGGCGGTCGCTGGGGCGTGTTCTCGCGCGACTGGATCACCTATCCCGAGCAGCTCACCGACGCGGGCGTGTCCTGGCGCTACTACGGCAATCCCGACGGCAGCTACGAGGACAACCCGATCTACCTGTTCGAGCAGTACTGGCCGCAGAACTACAGCGGTGATCCGGCGATGGCCGCGCGCGCCGCGCAGCTGCAGGCCAATCTCGCGCCGGTGTTCCCCAACGACTTCCTCCGCGACGCGGCCTTGGGGACGCTGCCGTCGGTGTCATGGCTGACCGCGGGCGTGGTGCAGTCGGAGCACCCCGCCGCCGCGCCGCACGACGGCGAGAACATCACCAGCATCGTGGTGGGGGCGCTGATGGCCTCGCCGCTGTGGTCGAAGACCGCACTTTTTGTCACCTATGACGAAAACGGCGGCTTCTTCGACCACGTCGTACCGCCGACGCCGCCCGCCGGGACGCCGGGCGAGTTCGTCGCCGGGCACAGCGAGCCGATCGGGCTGGGCTTCAGGGTGCCGATGACGGTGGTGTCGCCGTTCAGCCGCGGCGGCTTCGTCTGCCGCGACCGCTTCGACCACACCTCGCTGCTGCGCTTCCTGGAACGACGCTTCGGGGTGCGCGCCGCCAACATCACCGAATGGCGCCGCCACACCGTCGGCGACCTCACCGCGGCGTTCAACTTCGTCCGGCCCGATCAGTCGATCCCGCTGCTGCCGGTCGCGCCGCCCAACGACCCGGCGCAGCACCCCGAATGCCTGACCGCCGAAACCCAGTCCGACCCCTACCCCTCGCCCGACCCCGCGCACACCCCCGCGCCGCACCAGGAGCCGGGGGCGCGCCCATCGCCGAGCGGCCTGCCTCGTGAGCACCGCGAGCGCGGGCGTCGCGAGGACTGAGCGGTCGCGCCGCTGAGGCGCCTCCCCGTTTCTTCACGAGCCCTACCGCAGGGTGAAGGCTCGACTGGGCGGTGATGTCCCGAGTTCCCGCCACGTCCCCGTGGCGGTGTACTGTCCGGCTGGCGCCGCCTGCGACCGCTTCGTCTCGTTGCAGAACGTGCCGCAGTCGTCCTGGCGCCATTGCTCGATGACGGGCAGATGCTGGCTCGGCTTGCTCAACAAGGCGGGGGGCGTGCCGGCGCAGGCGCCGCCGGCGACTTCCCCGAACGTGCTCCACACCTTCCCGCCGTTGGCGTCCCAGACGGTGATTTCAGGGAAGCACATTGTGGTCACGCGGCAGGTCCGGACGCCCTTGAACCGTGCGTCGAAGAGAAAGGTGACGGTGTCGGCGCTGTTGTAGCTGGATCGGTCGGGCTCCACGGACAGGCTGAGGTCGTCGGGGGAGCAGGGCGGGACCGGTGTGATGGCGGGGTTGGGAACGGTCCCACCCGCATCATCGACCCACGTCGTCCGGTGGCGGAAGACGCCTGGCGTCGCGACCGCTCGACTCTGAGGAGAGGCCGCGCCGGGTTGGCTGGCGACAGCGTGGCGTGACGCCAGGGTTCCCGCCAGTATGGCGGCCAAAACTGCTCCGGTCGCCAGACCGATCAGACCATTTTTCCACGGGATCGTCATGGTGCTTCTTCCCTTCCTACCGAACGAACGCGATGCCGACGAAGCGGCCACCGGTGGCGCCACTGCTCGGCCCCGAAATGTCGCCCACGGCATAGGTGCTTCCGTTCGCATCGAGCGCCAAGGTGCCCCAGCGATCAAAGTTGAAGGCCGCACCAGTCATCGGCGCAGAGGAGTCGCACACGGCGCTGCCGAAGAACGGTGCCGGGTTGCCGGACGCACCCTGGGCGGACGCCGGAACGATGTCGCCGATGTTGCTGAACAGCCAGTAGCCATCGCCATCCGGGGACGAGCTGATGCCAATCCATGCTTCGCTGGTGGCGCCGGAACAGCTTCCGTAGGTTTGACCGAGGGCGTTGCCGAAGAAGAGGGCGTCTCCGAACGAGAACACTCCGCCGTCCTGGCCGACCAGCCAATAGCCCTGGCCGTCCGGCGTGCTGGTGATGCCCGCAACCGGCGCATTGAGCTGCTTCCCACCCATGCTGCCTAGGAACGGGGCGTTCCCGAAAGCGAAGACTCCTCCGTCAGCTCCAACCAACCAGTAGCCACCCCCGTCCGGCGTCGAGGCGATGCCGACGATGGGCGCGACAGGGCTTGTATGTTGTCCCGGCAAGCTCCCCTCGTACTGGGCTGAGCCTTTCGCGAATACCCCGCCGTCCTGCCCCACCAGCCAGTACCCCTGGCCGGACGGATGAGCGGCGACACCCGAGATCGGTTGATTGAGCGCCGTACCACACTCGTCGCCATGCCAACTTGCATGGTTGACTGACGTGATGCAGCCGCTGCTCGATGTGAGCCAGTAGCCGCCCTCCTGCTGCCCCGTGCACTGACCGGCCCCCTTGTCGTAGAACTCCGACCCGGTCGCGTAGCGGACGCCGGACACCAGGGTGGAATCCCAGTTGCAGACGTCCGCGATCTCTTGATTGCCAACCGTCCATCCTGATCCAAACTGCGGATCGGTGGCCGCTTCGACGATTTCGTGAGTCATGACCTCTTCGTCCGAATTCTGCGGAGACGCCGTTTCTCCGGTGACGCAGTCGGAGAAGTAGTTGCCGTTGTCGAAGTTCGGGAGGGCAACATAGGCGTATGAGGGATTGGAGTTCCAGTCGTGAAACGCGCAAACGTGCGTGCCTGTTCCGGCCGTGTTCTGGATCGAATACCCGGCTTCGGGCTCGACAACGTAAATGTGGTTGCCACTGCCGCTCCCCCAGCCCGTGATGGAGTTCACGCGGTTGATCTCGTTGATCAAGTCGTTGGCGCTGAGAGGATCGTTGAGTGCCCCGTCGTTTTGGGTATCGACGTAGCCTCCACCGTAGCTGAGGCCGCCGACGCCATACTGCGCGAGACGACCGGCATACTGACTGCCGGGGAGGTCTTGTGCCGTGGCCTTGAGTGCTGCCGGCATGGCGTCGAGCGTGTCACTGGCATACAGCGAGCCCCACAGGATGACGAACACCTGAGGCGAGGACATGACCGTCCCGCCGCTGGTGAAGTTGCAGTTGGGATCGGGACACGAGCCGCCGTCGTTGGGACCGCTGCCGGCGCCCGCACCAATCACACGCAACCACAGGCTTCCGCTGACGTACGGGGGGTTGGCCAGCGGCGATTCAGCTTGAACCGTGTATTGGTACTCGCCCAGCTTGGTACCGATCGGGACGGCGAACGTCAGGACCTGGCCCGCGTACTGGCCGCTGCCGTTGGGCGACGACTGCGTCTCCGGCGTTCCGTTGCTGAACGTGGCCGCCGGTTCACTCGTACCGACCGGGCTGCTGGGATACAGCGCGACCGCCATCGTGACCTGTCCTTGAAATCCGTTCCAGGGGACGACGGTCAACGTGCTGGTGGTTGACAGGCCCTGCTGAACGGTGAGGAACGTCGCTGACGGGTGGATGGCATACGTCGGTTGGGTCGGGCTGAGTCCGGCGCCTCCAACACACGACCCGTCAGGCGGCAGGTTGCCGCCGGTCGGGTTGGGTGCACACTGGGACACCCACAGGTAGATGGCTGCCGAGCCGTCGGTGGCTGTTGCGCAGAGCGCCAACGCCATGACGAGCAGCGCCGCCAGGCGACGCCAGCGGAGCCATCGCCCCGGACGTCTGCGCACAACCATGTGCAGCGATACAAAGCGAAATGTACCCGCCAACTGAGGCCTCACCGACACACTCCTTCCTGCAGTCAGGTGGCGTGTCGGTTGGTGCCCGCCCGCAACGCCGCGAGATGCGCAGGATGCAAGACGGAGATGGTGCGTGTCAAGCGTCTGAACAGAACCACCGTGCGGTTCGTGCAACTGACCGCCGCGTCAACAGGACTGGTTCTAGCTAGGGTCGCCCCTGAACCCGCGACCCCCACACACCCCGCTGGGCCGCCGCGCCCGCCCCGGCTCCTGCACCGGCATCCGCTGCGGCGAGGGCACCGGATACGGAGCCGAGGACACGCCCACCAGGTTCTGCAGCGCCCCGCCCTGGGCGCACCCCACCGCCACCGGGGCGTCACGCGTCACCGTGGCGGGCAGCGAGGGCACCGAGGCGTCGGGGCGAGCCGCGAGGTTCAGCGCCCCCGTCAGGTCGCCCACCGTCTCCCGGCGCCAGTCGCTGAGGTTGGGCACCTCGACCCCGAACCGCCGCTCCAGGAACAGCAGCGTCGAGGTGTGGTCCAGGGTGTCCGAGCAGACCAGCCCGCCGCGGCTGACCGGCGAGATCACCAGCATCGGCACCCGAAAGCCCAACCCGATCGGCCCCCGCGGCTGCGCACCGCCCGCGGTCAGCCACTCCCCGGGCGTGCCCGGCGGCGAGGTGGGCGGGACGACGTGGTCGAAGAAGCCGCCGTTCTCGTCCCAGGTGGCCAGCAGCAGGGTCTTGGCCCACACGTCGGGGCGCGCGGTGAGGATCTGCAGGATCTGGTGCAGGGCGTCCTCGCCGAGGCCGGGCGGGTCCGGCGGATGATCGGAGGTGGTGTCGTTGAGCTGCAGCCAGCTCACCTGGGGCAGCGAGCCGGCGAGCACGTCGCGGGCGAAGTCGCCGGGGTAGGTGGGCAGCACGCCGCGCGCGAAGAGGTCGGACTTGGGGTCCTGGTAGGCGGCGAAGAGCTGGAGGACGTTCGAGGACGAGGACTGCAGCTCGGGGTCGAGGTACTGCTTCCAGGTCACCCCCGCCGCCTCCAGGCGCTCCGGGTAGGTGGTCCAGGAGAGGCTGCCGTAGTGCTGGTAGTTGGGGTTGCTCAGCACCGGGCCGCCGTGCAGGCCCGCGGGGTCGATGGAGGCGGTCATGGCGTAGAGCCGGTTGGGGTCGGTGGGGCCGAGCACCGAGCAGTGGTAGCCGTCGCAGAGGGTGAAGGCGTCGGCCAGGGCGCGGTAGAAGGGCACGTCCTCGCGGGTGTAGTAGCCCATGGTGGCGGCGCCGTAGGGGTCGTCGGCGGCGCGGTGGACCTGGGCGAAGCGGTCCATGCGGCCGCCGTTCCAGCAGTCGTGCTGGGCGCCCCAGGCGTGGGTGATGTCCTCGGTGCAGGTCCCGTTCGGCCCCGGCGGCGGGGCGGAGGTGTCGAGGCGGAAGGGAAGCAGGCGGCCGGCCGGGGCGTCCCCGGTGTTCGAGGGGTCGGGCTGGGCGAACACGGAGCTGCCGTCGGGCAGGCGCACTGCGTGCCGGTCGGAGAAGCCGCGCACCCCGCGGTGGGTGCCGAAGTAGTGGTCGAAGGAGCGGTTCTCCTGGATCAGGATGACCACGTGCTCGATGTCGCTGAGCGAGCCGCAGCGGCGGCGCGGGGCGGCCAGGGCGCGGCCCAGCCCGAGCGGGTCGAGGCTGGCGGCGAGGGCGCCCGCGGCGAGCCCGGCGCCACCGCGCAGCACGTCGCGGCGGGAGATGCGGGAGTTGAGGAGAGGGTCCATCGCTGAGTGCAGACGCGCGCCGCACCACCGCGCATTGCAGCCCGCGCCACCTGTTAACCGGATGCCCGCCTCGCCACCCCGCCTTGCTATCGTGCCGACCCGTGTCGCTGTGGCTGGTCTCGTTCCTCGGGCTCCTGCAGGGCGCGACCGAGCTGTTCCCGGTGTCCTCGCTCGGCCACGCCGTGGTGGTGCCGTTGCTCCTCCACCTCGACTTCAACCCCGCCGACCCCACCTTCGTGCCCCTGCTGGTGCTGCTCCACCTGGGCACGGCGACGGCATTGCTGATCATCTATCGCGACGACTGGCGGCGCATGATCGTCGGCTTCGTGCGCGCCACCGTGCGCGGTGAGATTCGCGACGCCGACGAGCGCATGGCGGTGCTGCTCATCGTCGGCACCATCCCCGCGGGCGTGCTCGGCGTCATCTTCGAGGAGCGCCTCAAGACGCTGTTCGCCAACGGCCGCACCGCCTCGGCGTTCCTCATCGTCAACGGCGCCATCCTGCTCGGCGCCGAGGCGCTGCGCCGTCGCGACGAGCGCCGCCGCGGTGAGCGCGAGCTGGCCCGCGAGTCGCAGGAGGAGTCGTACCGCGAGGTGACCCAGCTCTCCTTTCCTGCGGCGGTGCTGATCGGCACCTGCCAGGCCGCGGCGCTGTTCCCCGGCATCTCGCGCGCCGGCATCACCATGGCCGGCGGCCTCGCCGCGGGCTTGCGCCACGAGGAGGCGGCGCGCTTCTCGTTTCTCCTGGCCACGCCGGTGATCCTCGCCGCCGGGCTGCTCGAAGTTCCGCAGCTCTTTGGCCACAACGCGCCGCTGGGCACCTACCTGCTCGGCGCAGTTCTGGCCGGAATTGCCGCGTACTTCAGCGCCCGCTTCCTGATCCGCTACTTCCGCGTCGGTCGTCTCGACCCGTACGCGTACTACTGCGCGGCGCTGGGCGCCGTCGGACTCGCCGTCATCCGCTGACACCGACCACCACAAGGAGGTTCGCACCCATGCAGAAGAGCTGGGGACTGGTCGGGGCGTGCATCGCCCTCGCCGCCGTCTTCGCCGCTTTGTCGATCTTCTACGCCACCACGGTCACGGGGTTCCTGGCCAGCTCCACCGCCAAGCACAGCAAGCACGCCATCCTCTTCGCGTTGCTCGCGCTCCTGGCCCTGGCCGCCGCGTCCTTCGCCCGCCCGCGCAAGATCGACGCGTAGGCGCACGGCGCGCCCACGCGTCGACCTGCGGTCGTTCAGCCCAGGTTGAGCGCCTGCGTGTGCTCCATCTGCACTGCCTGCAGGAGGTTGGGGTCGAAGCCGAGGAGCTGCAGGATGGTGGGCGCGATCTGCGTCGTCTCCACGCTGCCGCCGACCACGCCGTGGTGCAGCAGCGGGTCGCCGCTGACCACGAGGGCGACGTCGCGGTCCTGCGCCGAGGCGCCACCGTGCTCGGCGATCTTGCCCATGTGGCCGGTGTAGACGACGCCGTGCTGGGCGATGCCGATCAGGTCGGGCACGCGCGGGTCGCTCTGCGGGACATGGAGGTAGCCGGCGGCGTCGGCGCCGGCGAAGATGGCGGCGTTGCCGGCCTGGGTGTACGGCTTGGGATTGCCGTTGATGTCGTTGCCGGTGCCCGAGTAGTTGAGCAGGAAGTTTTTGGCGAACGACGTCGCGGTGTCGGAGCGGTCGTTGAGCCAGATCAGCATGCCGTCGTCGTCGATGGAGAACGGCGCCAGCGGGTTGGCCGCCGCCGGGTGGGCGCTGTGCCATGCGGCGTTGAGGGCGTCGATGATCGGCCCGTCGGGGATGCGGGTCAGCGCCGAAGGCTCCTGCGGCGACTGGCCGTGCTTGGCGGAGAGGATGACCACTGTGTTGGGCTCCAGGCCGTTCTGCCTGATCGCCTGCAGCATCGCGCCCACCTTGGTGTTGATGTAGTCGAGCGCGCGCGAGAGCAGCGGGCCGGGGGTGACGCCATCGGCCTGGTAGCCGCCGGCCAGCCCGTTCGAGGTGGGCAGCTTCTCCGCGGTGGACACGGTCTGGAAGTTCATGCCGAACAGGGCAGGAACCGGGCGCGCGCTGCTGCCGCTGTGGTCGAGGCCGCCGATCTCGTTGAGCACCGCCTGCACCTTGTAGCTGTCGTACTGCTGGGTGAAGGCGTTGTCCTGGGTCCAGTCGACCGAGGAGCCGGTGTTGGGCGCGCCGCTGTTGATCTCAGGAGTGAACAGGTCGTTGAGCCCGGTGCCCGCGGTGCCGCTGAGGATCTCGTAGGAGGCGTGCTTGTCGGACCAGGCGGTGTACAGGCCCGCGTCGTGCAGCACCTGGAACACCGTGTTCACCTTGAGGTACTGGTCCGGGTACAGCGGCTGGCACGTCGCCGGGTCGACGGGGAGCTGCGCGGGGTCGAGCAGGGTGCGCGGGTTGCCGGTCATCTGCATGATGCCGTTGGGCAGGTTGGGCAGACCCTGTCCGGCGTCGAGCGCGTGCTGGTTGAGGTCGGCCTGCTCGAAGTAGGTGACCTCGGCGCCCAGGGGCACCGTGCCCGCATGGCAGTCGCTGGGCGACGTGCCCGCGGGGAGCAGGCCGTGGTTCCAGGAGTCGTCGTAGTAGACGCCGGTGCTCGACGGGTTGCCGCCGGTCACCTGTCCCACCATGCCGGGGAAGGAGTCCGAGGGATACGGCGTCTGCGCGCCGGTGAACTCGGTGCCGCCGCGGGTCAGCTTGGCCAGCGCCGACGCGGGATGCTGGTTCACATACCAGGCCAGGTCGGTCTGGTGCAGGCCGTCGACAGAGAGCAGCAGGACGTGCTGCACCTGCGTGTTGACGTGTCCCTGCGCCGACGCGGCGTGCGGCAGCGCCACCGCCGCACCGAGGACCGACGCGGTGCACCCCGCAACCAGGGCGCGTGTTCGCATTCGTGTCATGTGGCTCTCCTGCATCGCTGCCCGGTCACCCCAGGCGGTCGTTCGGCAGCGTAGGAGTCCGCCGGTTATGGCAGTGGCAAGGCAGGCTTAAGGTTTGGCTGGCGCGCCGCGGCGCCGCTGCGTTCGGTGAGCCAGAGCATCGCGCCACACAACGCAACCGGCAGCGGCTGCAGGTCGACCAGCACCGCCAGCGCACCGGCGCGATGCGGCTCGACGCCCGCGTGCACCAGCAGGCCCACCAGCACGCCTTCGCGCAGACCGATGCCGCTCACCGCGAAGGGCGCCAGCGTGGTCAGCAGCGAGAGCGGCAGCACCACGGCGAAGAGCTGCGGCCCGGCGTCGACGCCGACGGCGCGTCCCAGTGCCGCCAGGCTGAACAGGTTGACCGTCCAGCCCAGCACGCCGGCGACCACCGACCAGCCGAGCGCGTCGCGACGGCCGCGGAACCAGCGCAGCGCGTCGGTGAGGGGCAGCGCCAGGGTTGCGCCGCGACGCAATGTTTTGGAGCGGTGGACGGTGCAGCGCGCCACCAGCGGCGCGGCGGCGAGCGCGGTGACCCAGCCGAGCATGATCAACCCCACCAGCGCGGCCGCAGCGGCGACGGTGATCCAGCCGAACTCGGCGTTGAGCAGCACCGCGCCGAGCAGCGCCCAGCTCGCCATCCCGCAGGAGCCCGCCATCCGGCTGCAGACCAGCGAGGCCAGCCCGCGCCCGCTGCCCGCAACTCCCGAGGCGTGCACGGCGCGCAGCGCGTCGCCACCCGCGCCGCCGGGGACCACCGAGCCGGCGAACACCGACTGCACCTGCCAGGAGCCGATCCGCCGCCAGGTCGCCGCCGGGCTCGCCGCGCGCAGCAGCACGCCCCATTCCACCACGCTCAGCGCGTAGGCGACGCCGGTGAGCAGCACCGACAGCAGCAGCCAGCCGGGATCGACACCGGCCAGGCTGCGCGCCGCGGCGCCGGCGTCGACACCGTGGAGCAGCAGCGCCACCCCGATGCCGGTGCCGGCGATGCGCACCGGCGTCGACTGCAGAACGCGGAGCGCGCGACGGAACCCGCCGCCCCCTTTGGTCGCGTCCACAGGTGCACCCTCCCGTTTCGGCCACACCTGGGCAAAACGTCAGGGCTGCGTCGGCGTGTGGCCTCCGCCTCCAGTGAAGCAGCGGCGCGTGGGTGTTGGGCCAAGCGGGAGTGAAGGTTTTCGGGTCGGCCGGTGAAGAAACGGGGAGGCGCCTCAGCGGCGCCACCGCTTCCAGATCAGCCGGTGGATGGGGATCCAGCGCGGCAGGTCGCGCAGGCCGGGGATGAAGGGCACCAGCAGCAGGGCGGCGGTGAGCACGCCCATGACGAACAGCACGGCCAGGTCGGCGTTGGCGGCGCTGACGCCCAGGAAGCCGCCGTCGGCGCGGTTGAACGGCGCCACCTGGTACCACATCGTGTACAGCCACAGCCACGCCTGGCCGGGATAGCGGCCGGTCTCGTTCATCACGCCCCACTGGCTGCTGGTCAGGTTCTGCTCTTTGGCAAGCCCTGACAGCGCGCTGCCGTCGCCCATGAAGAGCAGCGGGCGGGTGTAGTCGGTCTGGTAGAACTTGTCGCTGGCCTGGAGCAGCCCGTCGAGGCCGCCGCTGCGGGCCACGCCGAGCAGGCGGTCGGTGAGCACCGGCACCGGCCCGTAGTCGCCATCCTTGACCACAACCTTGCCGTCCTGCTCGGTGGCGTCGCCCAGCGCCTTGGTGTAGGCGTCGAGCCAGGCGGTGCGCTGCGGGTCCTGGGCGCCCTCGTAGGTGGTCAGCGCCGAGGCGAGCTGCACGTCGCCCGGCGACGCCTGGTGCAGCGGCAGCAGGACGAACTCGGCCTGGGCGTCGACGGGCTGGTGGACTCCCGCCCACTGCTGCGGATGGAGGAACCACAGCGTCTGCACCGACGCGGTGCCGTCGTTGTACGGCGGGCCGTACTGCGACGAGGTGCTGCTGCCCGACAACTCCGCGGTGGCGGTGGTGACGAAGTCGACGGCGTCGTTCTGGGCCCAGCGCTGGATGGTCAGCGAGGGCACGTCGGGCGAGGAGAGCACGGCGGACAGCACCAGCACGATGACCCCGACGAGGCCGAGTGCGACCACCACCTCCTTGACCAGGTCGTACGGCATGGTGCGCACGCCCCGGTAGTAGGTCTGCTTGTCGTAGCGCGCGCGGCGCCTCACTGCGCGGCCACCTCGGCGTCGTCGTCGATCGGCCTGACCACGCCGCGCATGCGCACCTGGACGACGTGGAGGATCACCAGCAGGGTCACCGCGATGGGCAGCAGCATCACGTGCAGGCCGTACATCTGCCCGAAGTTGAGCGGGTTGAAGAAGGCGCCGATGCCCGAGGCGTTGATGGCGTCCTTGGCGTTGACCGCGATCCACTGAGCATCGAAGTTCTGCTGGGCGATGTAGCCGGTGAACGCGGTGACGATGCCGGCCAGGAAGACCACCACCCCGGTCATCCACGTCGAGGCGCGCCCGTGCCGCCAGCCCGCGCCCCAGTACTGCCCCCAGAGGTGCAGCACCATGAAGATGAAGAACATCTGGACGCTCCAGAAGTGGAGGCTGTTGACGAACCGCCCCTGCGGCGAGACGTGCCACCACTGCGGACCGAAGAGCACCAGGATCACGCCGCTCACCACCACCCACACCAGCGCCGCGATGCTCACCACCCCGAACACGTAGACCCACGACCCGACGTAGTACGGCTGCCGGTCGGGGAGCAGCTCGGTGAGCGGCAGGCGGTGCGCGATCCTGCCCCGCACCGCGAGCGTCCAGCTCCGAGAAGGGGCGGCCTCAGGCTCCTCGGGGAGCGCCGCGGGCTGCTCGTCGGCCCAGTGCTCGCGCCGGTGGAACGGGAAGGGCGCCACCAGGGCGAGCACGAAGATGCCCACCATGACCAGGATCAGCACCAGGTTGGGCAGCGAGATGAGGATGAAGCCCCAGTGGACGTACGGGGCCGGTTGATCCATCCGGGCGATCCTGGGACCTTGGCGTGGGATGGGGCCAGGGTCGCATGGCACCCGACCCCCCGCCGAAAGTCCCAAGGCGACGGGGCCAGGAGCGTCGAAATCCGGCACCATGTCGATTTCCGGCGACCCCGTCCGACGCATCAGGTAGAGGCCCCACCCCGAGCGGGCCGCACCAGACCGACCCAGGAGACCCGAGATGCGCTTCATGATCATCCGCAAGGCCGACGCCAAGACCGAGGCGGGCGCCACCCCCGATGCCGAGCTCTTCGAGGCCATGGGCGCCTACATGGAGGAGATGGTCAAGGCCGGCGTGCTGCTCGCCGGCGAGGGCCTGCAGGCCAGCTCCAAGGGCGCGCGCGTGCGCTTCAGCAACGGCGTGCCCACCGTGATCGACGGCCCCTTCGCCGAGACCAAGGAGCTGATCGCCGGCTTCAACCTCATCGAGGTGAAGTCGAAGGAGGAGGCGATCGAGTGGGTCAAGCGCTGGCCGCGCCTGGACGGCGACGTGGAGCTGGAGATCCGCCAGGTGCACGAGGCCGAGGACTTCGGCGACGCGTTCAGCCCCGAGCTGCGCGAGCAGGAGGAGAAGATGCGCGCCGAGCAGGGTTGGGGGCAGCGGCGGTAGCCAGACCCCGCGGTGGCACGACCGGGCCGGTGACGGCGCGATGAGCGGTTGCGACGCCCATCGCGCCGTCGAGGCGGTGTGGCGCATCGAGTCGCCGCGCCTGGTCGCCGCCCTGGCCCGCATGGTGCGCGACCTGGGCGCCGCCGAGGAGCTGGCCCAGGACGCGCTGGTTGCGGCGCTGGAGCAGTGGCCGGCGCAGGGCGTCCCCGAGAAGCCGGGCGCCTGGCTGATGGCCGTGGCCCGGCGCCGCGCGGTCGACCTGGTGCGCCGCCGCACCACGCTCGACCGCAAGCACGACGAGCTGGGCCGCCTGCTCGACGCGCAGCAGCTCTTGGAATCCGACTTCGACGCGGCGCTCGACGGGGACGCACGCATCGAGGACGACCTGCTCCGCCTCATCTTCACCGCGTGCCATCCGGTGCTCTCCGTCGACGCGCGCGTCGCGCTGACGCTGCGCCTGCTCGGCGGCTTGACGACCGACGAGATCGCGCGCGCGTTCCTGGTTCCCGAAGCGACGGTGGCGCAGCGCATCGTGCGTGCCAAGCGCACGTTGGCGGCGGCGCGCGTGCCCTTCGAGGTGCCGCGCGGCGAGCAGCGCGAGGAGCGGCTCGCCTCGGTCCTGCAGGTGATCTACCTCGTCTTCAACGAGGGCTACGCGGCCACCGCCGGTGACGACTGGTTGCGTCCCGCGCTGTGCGAGGACGCCCTGCGACTGGGGCGCGTGCTCGCCGAACTGCTGCCGCGCGAACCGGAGGTGCACGGGCTGGTGGCGCTGATGGAGATCCAGGCGTCGCGCACCCGGGCGCGCGTCGGGCCGGGCGGCGAACCGGTGCTGCTGCTCGACCAGGACCGCGCGCGCTGGGACCAGCTGCTCATCCGCCGCGGGCTCGCCGCGCTGCTGCGCGCGGAGTCGCTCGGCGGTGCGCTCGGTCCCTACGCGCTGCAGGCCGCCATCGCCGCGTGCCATGCGCGCGCCCGCACCGCCGAGCAGACCGACTGGCCGCGCATCGTCGCGCTGTACGACGCGCTGGCCCAGCTCGCGCCGTCACCGGTTGTGGAGCTGAACCGCGCCGTCGCGGTGTCGATGGCCTTCGGTCCCGCCGCCGGTCTGGAGGCGGTGGAGGCACTGGCCGCCGAGCCGGCGTTGCAGCAGTACCACCTGCTGCCCGGCGTCCGCGGCGACCTGCTCCTCAAGCTGGGCCGTCGCGACGCCGCGCGCGCCGAGTTCGAGCGCGCCGCGTCGTTGACCCGCAACGCGCGCGAGCGAGAGCTGCTGCTCGCCCGCGCCGCGTCGTGTGTGTGAGCCTGTGGTCAGGCGACGTCGATGCGCTGCAGCAGCTCGACCATGGTGCGTCCGATGCGGGCCGCCTTGGCGTCGTCGATCTCGGACGGTTCGAGCTCGGGGACGTACTGGTCAACCCCGGCCGGATCCTCGTTGACGATCCAGCGCACCAGGGCATGGCCGACCAGGGCGGCGGTGGTGTCGTCGATCTCGTCGGTCATCGGTGTCCCTCGCGGTGGGCGGTGTGGCGTGCCGAAAGCCTAGCCCAGCGGTCCCCCGGTCCGGGCGCATGCGCCTGCGGGGATTTGCGCAGGTGCGAGGCACTGTGCTGTAGTGGCCGCAGATTCACCGGTTGGGGGAACAACATGCGTTCGCACCTCATCAACAGGCTGCGCGCCACCGCGGTCGCGGTCGGCGTCACCGCCACGCTGGCGTTCTCGCTCTCCGGGGGTGCCCCGGCATCCGCGGGGGACGGCGCGCCGTATCTCGCCCTCGGCGACAGCGTCGTCTTCGGTTACATCACCCACGACGCCTTCGCCTATGTCAATCCGGACAACTTCATCGGCTACCCGCAGGTGGTCGGTGCCGCGCGGCACCTCGACGTCAGCAACGCGGCCTGCCCCGGCGAGGCCACCGGCGGCTTCATCTCATCGACCGGGACCGACAACGGCTGCCGCACGTTCCGCGCCCACTTCCCGCTGCACGTCTCGTACCCGGGCACGCAGGAGGCGTACGCGCTGGCCTTCCTCGGCGCGCATCCCAACACCAAGCTGGTGAGCGTCAGCCTGGGTGCCAACGACCTCTTCGTGCTGCAATCCTCCTGTGCCGCCGCGCTCAACCCGCCGCTGTGCATCGCCAACGGCCTGTCCGGCGCGCTCGGCACCATCGCCGCAAACATGAACAGCATTCTCGGCGCCATCCGCGCCACCGGCTTCCACGGCACGCTCGTGGTGGTCAACTACTACTCGTTGGACTACGCCGACGCCGCGGGCACCGGCTTGACCGGGCTGCTCAACGGCGCGCTGACCGGCACGGCCGCGGCCCACGGCGCGGTGGTTGCCGACGTCTTCTCCGCGTTCCAGGGGGCGGCGACGCCCGCGGGCGGGCACACCTGCGTCGCGGGCCTGCTCAACGGCAGCCCCAGCAACCCCACCGGCTGCGACGTGCATCCCAGCATCACCGGCCAGAACCTGATCGCGCAGACCGTGCTGCGCACCTTCGACGCGGCCCGCGCCGGGGACTGACCCGAGCGCCGAGCGGAGCGCGCCCGCTACCGTTGTCGAGGTGACCGAGCCCACGGTGCACGTCGAGCGCAAGGCGGGCGTGCTCTGGCTGCGCCTGCACCATCCCGCGACGCGCAACGCGCTGTCGGTGGACGACCTGGTCACCCTCGACACCGCGCTGCGCGACGAGGCGCACCATCCCCAGGTGCGTTGCGTGGTGCTCACCGGGCACGAGCCGGGCTCCTTCTGCTCAGGACTGCGCCTCGACGGCAGCGCCGCGGGCGACATGCAGTCGGGCCGCGCCAAGGAGGCGGCCGACGAGCTGTTCGCACTGCTGCCGAGCATCCCCGTGCCGACGGTGGCGGTGGTCGACGGTCCCGCCCTGGGCGCGGGCTGCGAGCTGGCCCTGCGCTGCGACCTGCGCATCGCCTCGGACCGGGCCAGCTTCGGGATTCCCGCGGCACGGCTGGGGATTCCCTACACGCCGCCCAGCGTCGAGTTCCTCACCCGGCGCTTCGGGCAGCCCGCGGTGGCGTGGCTGTTCTACGCGAGCCCGCGCGTCGAGGCGGCCGACGCGCTGCGGCTGGGACTGGTGCACCAGGTGGTCAACGCACGGCGGCTGCAGAACGCCGCCGCCGAGCTCACTGATCGCATCGTCCACTCCGCCCCGCTGGTGCTGCGATTTCTCAAGGCGGCGGTGGCCCACGCGGAGGGCTGCGGCGACGCCGATGTCGTCGCAGCGAGCTACCTCAGCGCCACCACCAGCGACGACTTCGCCGAGACGCTGCGCGCCATCGCCGAGCACCGCGACCCCGAGTTCACCGGGCAGTAGGCCGGGCTCTGCTCAGGCCGCCTCGGCGTTTTCGACAGGCTGGGCCACATCTCGGGCACGGATGATGGTGATCAGCAGCACCGCGCCGAGGGCGAGCAGACCGGCGCCGAGGTAGAAGGCGAGCCGGAAGCCGTCGACCACCGCCGTGGCGTGGCCCGCCCCGCCGCTGAGCAGCGAGCTGGTGCGGTCGGCGGCGACGGTGGCGAGGATGGCCAGGCCGAGCGCCCCGCCCACCTGTTGCGAGGTGTTGAACACCCCGGAGGCGAGCCCGGCGTCGTCCTTGTCGATGCCGCTGGTGGCGATCACCGTCAGCGGCACGAAGGTCAGGCCCATGCCGATCGACATCACCACCAGCCCCGGCAGCATCTGGGTGAGGTAGCTGCCGTCGGCGGTGATGCGCGTGGTCAGCAGCATGCCGGCGGCGGCGATGCACAGGCCGGTGATGGTCACCGTGCGCGGGTTGGTGCGCCGGATGAAGCCCTGGGCCAGCCCCGAGCCGGCGCCGATGCCGACGGTCACCGGCAGGAAGGCGACGCCCGCCTTGAGCGGGCTGAAGCCGAGGATCTGCTGCACGTACAGCGTCGAGAAGAAGAACAGCGCGTACATGCCGCCGACCACCAGCAGCAGCGCCAGGTTGGCGCTGAGCAGGGTGCGCACCCGGAAGATGCCGAGCCGGATCAGCGGCGCGTGGTAGCGCGACTCGATGGCCACGAAGGCGGCCAGCAGGGCCACGGCGACGGCGGCGAGACCGAAGGTGATCCCCGACACCCAGCCGTTGGACTGGGCGCTGACGATGGCGTAGACCAGCACGGTGAGCCCGCCGGTGACCGTCAGCGCGCCCCAGATGTCGAGCCCCGGCTTGACATTCTCGGCCTTCGAGTTCGGGACGAACCTGGCTGAAAGAACGAAGGCGGCGACCCCGATGGGCACGTTGACGAAAAAGATCCACTGCCACGACACCAGGTCGGTGAGCACGCCGCCGAGGATCAGTCCGAAGGCGCTGCCGCCCGCCGCGATCGCGCCCCACACGCCCAGCGCGCGAGTGCGCTCGCGCCCCTCGGGGAAGGTCGCGATGATGATCGACAGCGCCGCGGGCGAGACCAGCGCGCCGCCGAGCCCCTGCAGGGCGCGCCCGGCGATCAGCATGGAGGGGTTCTGCGCCAGTCCGTTGAGCAGCGACGCGCCTGAGAAGACGGCGACACCGATGAGGAACAGCCGCTGCCTGCCGAACAGGTCGGCGGCGCGCCCGCCGAGGAGCAGGAAGCCGCCGAAGATCAGCAGGTAGGAGTTGAGCACCCACTGCAGGTTGGCGGGGGAGAAGCCCAGGCCCTTCTCGATGGCGGGCAGGGCGACGTTCACGATGGTCGCGTCGAGCACCACCATGAACTGGGCGATGCAGACCAGCACCAGCACCACCCAGCGGTTGGACGAGCCGCGCATCGGGGTGGGGGTGGCGGCAGCGCGCGCTGTCGTCATGCTCGCGGGGGCCTCCGGGGATGGGGTGGATGGGGCTGCGGAGCCCCACCCTACCAGGCGTCCCGCCGCCGCGGAACCGGCGTTGACAGCAGTGCTGTCGGGATTCAGGACCCCGAACCGGATGTCAGGTCGTACAGCGTTGTGCCGTCGACGGTGGTCGCCGCGAAGTTCGCCTGCACCCACGATGCGATCGCTGTCGAGCTGCTCGACGCGCCCACCCCGGGACCGCCGCCGCGGCCGCCGGCGATGAAGTAGTGGATCTGGCCGCCGGCCACGAGTCGTTGGAACTGCTGCAGCGTCGGGGTGGGGTCGGTGCCGTTGAAGCCCCCGATGGCGAGGATGGGGTCGTTGGTGGCGAGCTGATAGCCGGCGGCGGAGTTTGCGCCGACAGTGGCAGCAACCCAGGTGTACCGCGAGGCGTCCTGCTGCAGTGCAGCGGTCACCCGCGGGCTCGGGTTGCTGCCGAAGAGCAGGCCACCGCCAGGCCCACCCGCCACCCCATTTGCACCGCCGCCGCCACCGCCCGGCCCACCCACCACCCCACCTGCGCCGCCGCCTGGAAAGCCGCCACCGGGGCCGCCGCCAAACCCGAACCCGCCGCGGGGACCACCGTTGCCACCAGGGAAGCCGGGGAATCCGCCGGCGGAACCCGGGACACCGCCCCCACCGAAGGCCCGCGCCCCGCCTAGCCCACCACCCACCACCGCCGGCCCCGCACTCGGAATCGCCCCCGCATGCGCGTTCACCACCGTATCCACCGTATACGCCGCCGGCCCGGCCCCCGCCGCCAACAACGCCACAGCACCCATCACCACCACCACCGACCCCCGCCCCACCCGCGGCAGCCCCAGCAACACCAGCGCCGCACCAACGCCGCCCACAACAACCCCAACCCGCAACCACGGCATCCAATCCGGACTGCGATCCAACAACGCATACGCCCACCCGGCGGTCCCCACCAGCGCCACCTCCAGCACCCCCCGTGCCCACAGCTCCGCACGCCTCCGCCAGAGCATGGCGACAACAATCCCCACCACCGCCCCGATCGCCGGCGCCAGCGCCACCGTGTAGTACGGATGAATGATCCCCGCTGCATAGCTGAACACCAGCGCAGTCACCACCAACCACCCGCCCCACATCACCAGCGCCGCCCGCGCCCGATTGGTCCGCGGTGCCCGCCTGGTCACCCACAGCCCCACACCGAGCAGCAGCAATGACGCCGGCAACAACCACGACACCTGCCCGCCGAAGTTGCCGAGGAACAGCCGATCCCACCCCGTCGGCCCCCACGGCGACGCACCCGCCGCAGCGCCCGGCCCGCCGCCGATCACACTGCCCGTCTCATTGCCACTGATCCGGCCAAAGCCGTTGTAGCCGAAGATCAGATTGAGCAGAGAGTTATCCTGCGAGCCACCGATGTACGGCCGCGACGAAGCCGGGATGAGCTGCACGATCGCCACCCACCACCCCGACGCCACCAGCAGCGCACCGGTCGCCGCCAGCAGATGCAGCAACCGCCGGCGCAATGGCACCGGCGCCGCCAGCAGGTACACCCCCGCCAGGGCGGGCAACACGAGAAACGCCTGCAGCATCTTGGTGAGAAACCCGGTGCCGACAAGCGACGCCGACAGCACCAACCACCACACGCTTCCCTTCTCCAGCGCGCGCGTCGTCGCATACGCGGCGGCGACGAGCAGCAGCACCAGCAGCGCGTCGGGATTGTTGAAGCGGAACATCAGCGCGGCCACCGGCGTCAGCGCCATCACCGCCCCCGCCATCAGCGCCGCGCCGGGCGAGAACCAGCGCCGCACCGTGGCGTAGAGCAGCCCCACCGCGGCGACGCCCTCCAGCGCCTGCGGCACCAGGAGGCTCCACGAGTTGACCCCGAAGATGCGCGCCGAGATGTCCATCACCCACAGCGAGGCGGGCGGCTTGTCGACGGTGATGAAGCTGGCGGCGTCGAAGGAGCCGAAGAAGAACGCCTTCCAGCTCGTGCTGCCCGCCTGCACCGCGGCCGAGTAGAACGAGTTGGCCCACCCCGACGCGCCCAGGTTCCACAGGTAGAGCAGCGCGGTCACGCCGAGCAGGGCGAGCAGGCTGGGCCGCACCCACGCCGGATCGGCGACGCTGCCGCGAACCAGGCCACGCAGTCGTCCGGCGGCACCGCTGCGCGCTCGGCCGGCGGGGCGGTCGTGCGCCACGGGTGCGTCGGGAGAGTGCAGGGTTGTGGTCATGGACGGCAGTTTCGGTGCGGCCACTGGGACAACCTGCAGCGGCCGCTGGGAGGTCGCTGGGAAACGCGACGGGGCAGAGCTCGCCTAGGCGGCGCGGTAGATGTGCGCCGTGTCCGACCAGTAGAGGGCGTGGTCGGGGCCCTGCTTGACGTCGAGGGTGCACGTCGAGGGACCGCCCGACACGGAGCCGTGCGGGCTGCCCGGGGTGAACACCAGCATGCCGCGCGTGAAGCTGCAGAACACGATGTGCCCCGCGTACGCGGCGGGGCCCGCGGCGTCCACGAAGGTCACGCCGGTCGGCACCACGGTGCTGTTCTCGCTGCTCCAGTCCGGACCGGGCTGGCCCGCGGGACACGACGAGGTCGCCAGCGGATGCGCGTATCCGTAGCAGTCGGGCCACTGGTAGCCCGTGCCGCGCTGCACCGACGCGTAGAAGAGGTCGTAGCCGGTGCTCGGCGAGCCCGCGTCGGCGGACGGACCGTTGCTGGTCACCGCCATCTGCCCGCTCGGCGAGATGGCGATGCCGAACGGGTTGCGCAGACCGTAGGCCCACACCGGGTTGGTGGCGCCGAAGGGGTTGTCGGCGGGGACGCTGCCGTCGGTCCGGTAGCGGAGGATCTTCCCGCGCACGTCGCTGGTGCTCTGCGCCGCCTGCGAGGTGTGCTCTTCACCGAGGGTGACGTAGAGCATGCCGTCGGGACCGATGGCGAGCCGCCCGCCCTTGTGGCAGCAGTCGCCGCCGGAGGGCAGGGTGATGATCACGTTGGCGTCACCGGCAACACCCGCGCAGTCGCGCCAGCGGATGACGTGCTGCTGGGTGTAGTTGGCGTCGGAGTAGAAGACGAAGACGAAGCGGTCGGTGGCGAAGTCGGGGCTGATGGCCAGGCCGAGCAGGCCGCGCTCGCTGTAGCCGCCGCCGCGCTCGGTGGTCACGGTCGAGACCCTGGCGAAGTCATGGGCGGCGCCGTCCTGCCAGACGCGCACGGTTCCTGACCGCTCGGTCCAGAAGAGGCGGCCGTCGGGGGCGAAGGCGAGGGCGGTGGCGAAGGCGGCGGGGATGGTGCCCTGCGGCGGCGTCTGCGGGCCCACGGCGCAGGGGTTGGCGGTGCCGCTCGCGGTGGCCGTCGCGGCCGCGGTCGGTGCGGCGGTCGCCGTTGCCGCGGCGGTGGGCGTGGGCCGCGCGGTCGGCGCGGGCGCCGGCGCCGGTGGCGATCCGCAGGCGGCCAGCGCCGTGGCGACAGCGCTCAGCAGCAGGGCGAGGCGGCGGGGGAGGGGCCTGGCCATCGGGCCGCCACCTTAGCGCAAGCGGTCCCGACGCCTGTCGCGACTACGCGGTCAGCAGCCTCCACACCCCGCGCAGGTCGTCCAGCGCGGTGGGCACGATGTCGACGCGCGAGTCGGGGTCGTCCACCCAGTCGACGGGCACCTCGTGGATGCGCATGCCCATGCGCTGGGCCAGCACCAGCAGCTCGGTGTCAAAGAACCACGATTCATCGCTCACCCGCGGCAGCAGGGCGCGCGCCGCCTGGGCGCTGATCGCCTTGAAGCCGCACTGAGCGTCGCGGAATCGCGTGCGCAGCGCGGTATGCAGCAGCAGGTTGTAGCTGCGCGAGATCACCTCGCGCCGGCGACCACGCACCACCCGTGCGCCGGGGGCGAGACGGCTGCCGATGCTCACGTCGCTGTGCCCGGAGAGCAGTGGTGCCACCAGTGGCAGCAGCGCCTCCAGCCCGGTGGACAGGTCGACATCCATGTAGGCCAGCACTGGCGAATCGCTCTGCGACCACGCGGTGCGCAGCGCGAGCCCGCGTCCCTTGCGGTCGAGGCGCATGGCCCGGACCTCGGGCACCTCGTCGTGCAGCCGCCGCGCGATCGACCAGGTGCGATCGGTGCTGGCGTTGTCGACGATGGTGATGCGCGCCGGAAAGGGGAAGCGGCGCATCAGGTGGTCGTGCAGGCGGCGGACGCTGCGCTCCAGGTCGCGCTCCTCGTCGTGCACCGGGACGGCGACGTCGACCAGCGCCATGCTCGCCGTCGCTCTCGCCGTTCCGGCCAGACCCTGCAGGAACATGTCGGTCGCCATGCCCACACTCTCGGCGCGGCCGCTGGGACCCGTCCGAACCTTCGCTCAGAGTTGCCTGTGACCCTCGGCCACGCCCGTGCCCGGCGGCGCCGCGGAGGCGCCTCCATCGGGTATCCTCCACACTCCGTGGCCGGAGCCACCTCGGCCGCCGCGCCGGCCGGGCCGACCCGCCCAGGGTAGCCAAGTGGTCTAAGGCAACGGTCTGTAAAACCGTGTATCGGTGGTTCGAATCCACCCCCTGGGACCAGACTCCTCCGCATGACTCTCACAGTGGACGACGTCGAGCAGCGCGCCGCCCTCGTCGAGCGCGGCCTCGCCGAGTTCCTCACCCACGAGGAGCTGCTGGCCCTGCTCCGCTCCGGGGTTGAGCTGCGCCACTACATCGGCTTCGAGATCAGCGGCATGATCCACCTCGGCACCGGCCTGATGTCGATGAGCAAGGTGCGCGACTTCGCCGCCGCGGGCGTGCACTGCACGGTGTTCCTCGCCGACTGGCACACCTGGATCAACGACAAGCTGGGCGGCGACCGCGAGGTCATCCACCGCGTCGCCACCGGCTACTTCACCGAGGGTTTCAAGGCGTCGATGAAGTGCGTCGGCGGCGACCCGTCGGTGTTGAGCTTCGTCCTCGGCAGCGACCTGTACTCGGGCGATCCCGACTACTGGGCCACGGTGATCGAGGTGTCCAAGCACACCACCCTGGCGCGCATGCAGCGCAGCATCTCCATCCTCGGCCGCAACGAGGGTGAGCAGGTCGACTTCGCCAAGCTGATCTACCCGGCGATGCAGGCGGCCGACATCTTCGCCCTGCGCGTGCACATCGCCCACGCGGGTATGGACCAGCGCAAGGCGCACGTGGTGGCGCGCGACGTCGCCACCCATCTGCGCAACAACCCGCTGCGTGACGCGGAGGGACGCCGGCTCAAGCCGCTGGCCGCGCATCACCCGCTGTTGCTGGGCCTGAAGAAACCGCCCGCGTGGCCGATCCCCGAGGGCCGCGAGCGCGACGCCTACGCGTCGATGAAGATGAGCAAGTCGGACCCGTCCTCGGCGGTGTTCATCCACGACGAGCCCGACGAGGTGCGCCGCAAGGTGATGCGCGCCTTCTGCCCGCCCGGCGACGTGAACTTCAACCCGGTGCTGAACTGGTTGGAGCACCTGGTGTTCGGCATGGAGGACGGGCCGCTGCGCGTCGAGCGCAGCGAGGCCAACGGCGGCCCGGTGACCTTCGAGTCCTACGACGAGCTGGCCGCGGCGTACATCAGTGGTGCACTCCATCCCATGGACGCCAAGGCGACCCTCGCCGACCACCTCATCGACCGCCTCGCCCCCGCGCGCGAGCACTTCGCCCAGCCCGAGGTGCGCGCCATGCTGACCGAGTTGGAGTCGATCCTCACCCCCTGATCGCACATGCCCGGCAAGCCCCAGGATCTTCGCGTCAACCCGTTCGTCCCCGCCGACGAGCGCATGGCCTACGACATCCTCCACGCCCAGGGCTTCGCCCCGCCCTGGATCGAGGAACGCCGCGACCTGCTCCGCGACCGCGAATCCCTGCTCCGCGCCCTGCACACCTCGTGGCAACGCCACGCCGCCCTGCCCACCGCGGCGGAGCGCAACCGCGACCGCGCCCGCTGGGGAGCCGCGGCCGCCGCCTTCCGCCGCGACGCCGCCGGCCTCAATCAGCGCATCCGCTCGCACAACCGCCTGGCCCGCTTCCCCGGCATGCGCGTCCCGGTGATCGACGCCGACGAGGCGCTGCGCGGCCTGCGAGGCGCCTAGCCCGGGTTGTCGCCGGGCCAGACCCAGTCCCGGATGTCCGGCGGGTCCTCGCCGTGGTCGCGGGTGTACTGGCGGTGGCGGATGCGCTCGTCGACCATGCGCTGGCGCAGGTGGGCGGCGCGCGAGCCGAGCCCGGGGACGCGGTCGATGACGTCGATGACCAGGTGGAAGCGGTCGAGGTCGTTGAGCATCACCATGTCGAAGGGCGTGGTGGTGGTGCCCTCCTCCTTGTAGCCGCGCACGTGGAGGTTGTCGTGGTTGCGGCGGCGGTAGGTGAGCCGGTGGATCAGCCACGGGTAGCCGTGAAAGGCGAAGACCACCGGCCGTGACGTGGTGAACAGCGCGTCGAACTCGGATTCCGGCAACCCGTGGGGGTGCTCGGACGGCTGCTGCAGCCGCATCAGGTCGACCACGTTGACCACGCGAACGCGCAGCGACGGCAGGTGCTCGCGCAGCAACGCCACGGCTGCGAGCGTCTCCAGCGTGGGGATGTCGCCACAGCACGCCATGACCACGCCCGGCTCCTCGCCGCCGTCGTTCGACGCCCAGTCCCAGGTGCCGATGCCGCGGGTGCAGTGCAGCACCGCGCCGTCCATCGACAGCCAGTTGAGCGACGGCTGCTTGCCGGCGACGATGACGTTGACGTAGTCGCGCGAACGCAGGCAGTGGTCGGCGACCGACAGCAGCGTGTTGGCGTCCGGCGGCAGGTAGACGCGGATCACGTCCGCCTTCTTGTTGACCACGTGGTCGATGAAGCCGGGGTCCTGGTGCGAGAAGCCGTTGTGGTCCTGGCGCCACACATGCGAGGAGAGCAGGTAGTTGAGCGAGGCGATGGGACGGCGCCAGGCGATCTCGCGGGACACCTTCAGCCACTTGGCGTGCTGGTTGAACATCGAGTCGACGATGTGGATGAAGGCCTCGTAGCTGTTGAAGAGCCCGTGCCGCCCGGTGAGCAGGTAGCCCTCCAGCCAGCCCTCGCAGACGTGCTCGCTGAGAATCTCCATGACCTGTCCCGACGGGGCGAGGTGGTCGTCACCGGGAATGATCAGCGCGTCCCACTGCCGATCGGTGGCCTCGAACAGCGCCGACAGACGGTTCGACGCCGTCTCGTCGGGGCCGACGACGCGGAAGTTGTGCCGGTTGGCGCGGGCCACGTCGCGCAGCCAGGTGCCCAGCACCCGCGTCGGCTCCGCGGAGCTCACCCCCGGCGCGTCGACCGGCACCGCGTAGTCGCGAAACGGCGGCAGCTCCAGGTCGCGCAGCAGCAGGCCGCCGTTGGCGTGCGGGTTGGCGCTCATGCGCCGCTCGCCGAGCGGCGCCAGTGCAAGGATCGACTCCACGGGTGCGCCGCCGGAGTCGAAGAGCTCCTCGGGCCGGTAGCTGCGCATCCACTCTTCGAGCATGCGCAGGTGATCCATGTTGGTGCGCACCGCGTCGAGTGGCACCTGGTGCGCCCGCCAGGTGCCCTCGACCTGCACGCCGTCGACCACGCGCGGCCCCGTCCAGCCCTTCGGCGTGCGCAGCACGATCATCGGCCAGCGCGGACGCTGCACGCCGTCACCGCCGCTGCGGTGCAGAGCCTGGATGCGCCGGATGTCGTCCAGAGCGTCGTCCATGGCCGCCGCCAGCAGCTGGTGCACCACCGCCGGGTCGTCGCCCGACACGAAGATCGGCCGGTGCCCGTAGCCCTCCAGCAGCGCTCGCAATTCCTCTTCAGGGATGCGCGCCAGCACGGTCGGGTTGGCGATCTTGTAGCCGTTGAGGTGGAGCACGGGCAGCACCGCCCCGTCGCGCACCGGGTCGACGAACTTGTTGGAATGCCACGACGTCGCCAGCGGACCGGTCTCCGCCTCGCCGTCGCCGACCACGCAGCAGACCACCAGCTGCGGGTTGTCGAACACGGCGCCATAGGCGTGCACCAGCGCGTAGCCCAGCTCGCCGCCTTCGTGGATCGACCCCGGCGTCTCGGGCGCGGCGTGCGAGGGGATGCCGCCGGGGAAGCTGAACTGCCGGAACAGCCGCCGCATGCCCACCTCGCTCTGCGGGATGTGCGAGTAGATCTCGCTGTACGTCCCCTCCAGCCAGGCGTTGGCGACCATGCCCGGACCGCCGTGCCCCGGGCCGCAGATGTAGATGCTGTCGAGGTCGCGCGCCCGGATCACGCGGTTCATGTGCGCCCAGATCAGGTTGAGCCCCGGCGTGGTGCCCCAGTGGCCGAGCAGGCGCGGCTTGACGTGCTCCGGCCGCAAGGGCTCGCGCAGCAGCGGGTTGTCGAGCAGGTAGATCTGCCCGACCGACAGGTAGTTGGCGGCGCGCCACCAGGCGTGGATGGCGTCGAGCTCGGTGGCGCTGAGCGCCGGCCGCTGGACGGGCGTGGTGGTGCTCGTGGTCATGCCGCCCAGCCTACGCAGATGCACCCAGCAGCGCTCGCACCTCGCGGGCGATCTCCAGGTCCTCGCGCGCGTGCACCACCAGCACCGGCACGCCCGTCATCCAACCGGTGCAGGCCCGCTCGCGAATCAGCGCGGCGTTCTCACCGACGCCGCCGGTGAACACCAGCGCGTCGACCCGGTCGAGCGACGCGGCCATCGCTCCGATCAGACGGCGCAGCCGGTGCACGTACACGTCGATCGCCAGCACTGCACGGGCAACGCCGCGGGACGATGCGTCGAGCACCTCGCGCATGTCACCGGACACGCCGCTGAGCGCGAGCAGCCCCGATTCGCGGTCGAGCATTCGTTCGGCGTCGGCCGCCGCCACGCCGTGTGTCCGCTGCACGTAGAGCAGCAGCCCGGGGTCGACGCTGCCCGAGCGCGTCGCCATCACCAGCCCCTCCATCGGCGTGAAGCCCATGGTGGTGTCCACCGACACGCCGTCGCGCACCGCGGCCAGCGACGCGCCCGCGCCGAGGTGGCAGGTGATGAGCTGCAACCCCGTCACCTCGCGCCCCAGCAGCGACGCCGCCTGCCGCGACGCATACGCGTGCGACAGACCGTGAAACCCGTAGCGCCGCGCGCCGTAGTCGCTGGTCCATCGCCACGGCACCGCGTACAGCGCAGCCGCCTCGGGCATCGAGGCGTGGAACGCGGTGTCGAAGCAGGCCACCACCGGCGGCGCCGCGGGCAGGCGCAGCAGGATGCGCAGCGCGCCAACCGCCGGCGGGTTGTGCAGCGGCGCGAGGTCGGAGATCCGGTCGAGCTCGGCCACAACCCCCGCATCGGCCCGCACCGGCGCGCGCAGCCGCGGCCCGCCGTGCACCACCCGCACCCCCGCGGCGTCGAACCCGGCGTCAGGCCGCCGAAGAAACGCCTGCAGCGCCGCCGCGTCCACAGCTCCACCGCCGCCCGGCAGCTCGGCATTCGCGAGCACAGCGCCCTCCGTCCCGAGCACGCTCAACTTCAGCGAGCTCGACCCGGGGTTGACGACCAGGACGCGCGGCGGGGACACGGCCGTCATTGTCCCCGCAGCGCACCGCGAGCGTGGCGTCGCTGATCGCGAGGATCGCTGTCATGCCATCGCGACACGGTGGGAGCGAGGAAGTCGCAATCGCCGGTGTTCCATTGGCGGCGTGGGAGCAGCACGACGTCTATTCCGCCGTCCCCGCCGCGTCTCGGTCAACCTGGCCTCGCTGAGCACGCGGACCACGCCACAATCGGCGGCCGCCGTCAGGCTGCGCAGCCAGCGGGACAGCTATGCGGCGCTGTCCCGAGCCCTCGCCTACCTGTTCCTGCTCGGCTCGCTGTTCGCCCTGGCCGCCATGGTGATCTCGCCCGACACCGACTCGCGGGCCCCGGTGCTGGCCCTCATCGGCGCGGGCATGGGCGCCGCCGCGCTGCTCTGGCTGCGCGCCCACCGCATGAACCGCTGGACCTGCCGCGCCCTGACCGTGGTGGGCAGCGCCGCCACCGCCACCGCGGTCTACCTCGCCGAGTCCGGCGACGCCACCGGCGCCGGCCTGATGGACGCCTCGCGGCTGCACTGGTTCCTCACCGTCGGCACCTTCCTGCTCGGCGGCGTGCTCATCCACCGCCTGGTGCTGCGCCTGCGCGAGTACGTGCAGATCCTCGACACCATCGCCCGCACCGACACGCTCACCGCGGTGCCCAACCGGCGCGCCTGGGACGAGGCGCTGCCCGCCGAGCTGGACCGCTGCCGCCGTGAGGGACGCCCGGTCTGCGTGGCCATGCTCGACCTCGACCACTTCAAGACCTACAACGACTCGCGCGGCCACCAGGAGGGCGACATGCTGCTCCGCCGCGCCGCCACCGCCTGGCAGGGACAGCTCCGCGAGGACGACTTCCTGGCCCGCTACGGCGGCGAGGAGTTCGCCGTGATCCTGCGCAACTGCACCCTGCCCGACGCCGCCATGGCGCTGGAGCGGCTGCGCGAGTCGACGCCCGACGGGCAGACCTGCTCGGTCGGCCTGGCCGCCTGGGACGGACGCGAGTCGCCGCTGCACCTGGTCTCCCGCGCCGACGACGCCCTGTACACGTCGAAGAAGCACGGTCGCGACCGGCTCACCGTCGCCGAGTGGAACCACACCGCGCCGCCGCCGCCGAGCGGCTGGGTGGTGGCGGTGCACGAGCTCATCGAGGCCAACGCGGTGATGACCGCCTACCAGCCCATCGTCGACCTGCGCAGCGACCACCCGATCGGCTACGAGGCACTGGCGCGCACCTCGGGACGCTCCACCGGCGTGCCCATCGGCGAGGTCTTCGCCAACGCCAGGCGCATGGGCCTGACCCGCGAGATGGACTGGCTGTGCCGCCGCGCCGCGCTGCGCAGCGCCGGCCGCATCCCCGGCGGATCGGTGCTCTTCCTCAACGTCAGCCTGGCCGCGCTGCTCGACCCGCTGCACGACGTCGACCAGATGCTGCTGCTGCTCGACTACCACAAGGTGTCGCCGCGGCGGCTGGTGCTCGAGGTCTCCGAGCGCGACCACATCGCCGACCCCGAGCGCTTCCGCACCGTGCTCAACGACTACCGCCGCCACGGCTTCCGCTTCGCCATCGACGACATCGGCGACGGCCGCTCCGCGTTGGAGACGCTGGTGGCCGCAACTCCCGAGTTCGTCAAGGTGGCGCCGGCGCTGACCCACGCCCGCGAGGGCGGCATCGAGCACGCCGCGCTCTGCGCCGTGCTCACCTTCTCGCAGCGCAGCGGCGCGCTGGTCATCGCCGAGGGCGTGGAGACCGTCGACGACGCGGAGCGCATCGGCCGCATCGGCATCACCCACGCGCAGGGCTACCTGCTCAGCCGGCCCAGCTTCGAGACCGTGGCCACGGTGCCGGCCACGGCGGCGGGATGAGATGAGCGCCTACGTCGACGCCGCCGGCCGCCGCGGCCACCGCCTGCCCTGGCGCAGCCGCCACGCCGCCGTCGAGCTGCTGCCGGGCGAGCAGCGGCTGCCCTTCGTGGTCCCGCCCAGCCGCCGGGCGCAGCGCTTCACCAGGGTGCGACTCTCGGTGCTGGCGCTGGCCGCGCTGTGCCTGGGCGCGCTGGCCATCGGCATGCTCACCTCGCCGCACACCGCCGCCACCAGCAGCCGCGTCGACCTGGGACGCGAGCAGTGGGCGATGATCACCGGCGCCTTCTGCGTCGCCGCGCTGACCATCCGCCACCTGGTCGGCCGCCTCCGCGACGCGGTCACGCAGGTGGAGCAGCTGTCGCGCACCGACCAGCTCACCGGCGCCGCCAACCGCTGGGCCTGGGACGAGGAGCTGCCCAGGGAGATGGCGCGGTCCCGCCGCGACGGCGCCGCCTTCATCGTCGCCCTGCTCGACCTCGACCGCTTCGACGCCTTCAACCAGCTCCGCGGCCACCCCGAGGGCGACCGGTTGCTGCAGAGAATGGCCGCAACCTGGCGCCAGGTGCTGCGCGACACCGACACCCTGGCCCGCTACGACGGCGCCCAGTTCGCCGTGCTGCTGCGCCAGTGCGGGGTCGAGCACGGCACGGTGATCATCGAGCGCCTGCGCATGGCGGTGCCCGAGGATCAGACGGTGTCGGTCGGCCTGGCCGCGTGGAACGGGCGCGACAGCTGCGTCGAGCTGGTGCGCCGCGCCGAGGAGGCGCTGATCGCCGCCAAGCTGAGCGGTCGCGACCGGGTGCGCATCGCCGAGACCGGCGCCCCCGTCGTCAGCGGCGACGGCACCAAGTGGAACGCCATCGTCCAGCAGCTCCTCGACGAGCGCAGCGTGGTCGCCGCCTACCAGTCGATCGTCGACCTGCGCGCCGGCTCGATCGTCGCCTACGAGGCGCTGGCCCGTCCCAACCGCGAGAAGATCGACATCAGCGTGGAGCGGATGTTCAGCTCGGCGCAGCGCATGGGCCTGGGACGTGACCTCGACTGGCTGTGCCGCCGCGCCGCGCTCGCCGGGGCGACGTGGGTGCCCCCGGGCATTCCCGTGTTCGTCAACTGCAACATGAGCGGCCTGGTCGACCCCGTGCACCGCGTCGACCAGATGCTGCTGGTCATGGAGGCGGCGCAGCGCGACCCGCGCGACGTGGTGCTGGAGATCACCGAGCGCGAGCTGGTCGGCGACCTCAGCCGCCTCAAGGTGGTGGTCTCCGCCTACCGTCGCGAGGGCTTCCGCTTCGCCGTCGACGACGTCGGCGAGGGCCACAGCACGTTGGAAGTCCTCGCCGCCACCTCGCCGGACTTCGTCAAGATCGCGCGATCCCTGGTCATCGACGCCGCCACCGCCGGGCCGCGCGCCGCCATCCGCGCCGTGGTCGCCTTCGCCAACGAGCTGGGCGCGAGCACCATCGCCGAGGGCATCGAGACCGAGGGAACGGCGCTGTACATGCGCGAGCTGGGCGTGCACCTGGGCCAGGGCTGGCTGTTCGGGCGCCCCGAGCTGCCGCCGACCGGAGCGCCGCGCACCGTCCTCTCCGACGTGGTGCCGAACGGGCGCTGAGCCTCGCCCGGCGGGCGCGTAACCCGGCGCGGTATGTTTCCGGCGACGGCGGGACAGCCAAGGAAGAGGTTCGCCTGTGCACCACAACGCACTCCCACGTCGCGGCGCGCCCCGCGCCGTGCGCGCCGCCGCAGCCCTTGCCGCTGCGCTCGGCATCCCGGCGACGGCGGCCCTCGCCGCCCAGCCCGTCGCCGCGCCCGCGCCGCCCGCGGCCGGCGCCACGCCCGCTGCTGCTGCCGCGCTGCACGCCGCGACGGCATCGGGTGCGCCCCAGAAGGGCGCGGCCACTCCGCAGCGCGCAACCACGGGCGCGTCCACGTCCACCACCGCCACTGCGCCGAGCAGCATCGAGGACGGCCCTGCGCTTCCCTGCGACCACGACACACCGGCGCCCGGCGGCACCTGGCCGTCCTACGGCCACGACCCCTACAACTCGCGCACCCAGAGCGCCGAGACCACCATCGGCACCGCCAACGCGGCCGGCCTGGCCCCGGCGTGGACCTTCGCCCTGGCCTCCGCCGGCGACAGCGGGCAGCTCCAGTCGACCCCGCTGGCCACCGACGGCTGCGTCTTCTTCACCGCCACCAACGGCGGCGTCTACGCACTCAACGCCCGCACCGGCGCGCTGGTCTGGCGCCACGTCACGCCCGTGGTCACCCCCGGGCTGGGCGGCGGCATCGTCGGCGGCGCGGCCGTGCGCGACGGGCGCGTCTACGCGCTGATCAACGAGACCGGAGATGCGGCCACCCATGGCCCATACGCGATCGCCCTCGACGAGCACACCGGCCATCTGCTCTGGACCAGCAAGCCGATCAGCACCGGCAGCGGCTACTACACCAACGCCACCCCGCAGGTGATCGGCGACAGCGTCTTCGCCGGCTTCTCGCCGCCGGAGGGCGATCCCACCGGCCAGGGCGGCTTCGCCCTGATCGACACCGAGTCCGGCCAGATCGTCAAGCTGACCACCACGATCACGCCCGCGCACCAGGCGCAGGGCTTCGCGGGCGGCGGCATCTGGTCGACGCCCGCCTGGGACGCGCGCAGCGGCTTCGCCTACGTCGGCGCCGGCAACCCGTACAGCAAGGACCGGGAGGATGAGCACACCAACGCCATCCTCGAGATCGACATGCGCGAAGAAAGTGCCAGCTTCGGCCAGATTGTCGCCGCCTACAAGGGCAACGTCGACCAGTACACGCAGACCCTGCAGGCCGCCTCGCAGACCCCGGTGTGCTCCGCCAGCGCCACCGCCCCCGACCCCCTCGACGACCCCGCCTGCGGCCAGCTCGACCTCGACTTCGGCGCCGCCCCCAACCTGTTCACCGCCGGGGGCCACCTCGTCGTGGGTGAGCTGCAGAAGTCCGGCGTCTACCACGTCGCCGACGCGCATTCGATGGCGCCGGTGTGGAACACCATCGTCGGCGCCACCTGCCAGGCGTGCAACGCGGCGAGCACCGCCGTCGACGGCAGCACGGTGGTCGGCGAGGCCACACCCGGCGGCGCGCTCTTCGGTCTCGACCGCGGCACGGGCAATCGCAGCTGGGTCTCGCCGGTCGCCGACGGCGTCCACTACGAGTCCTTCAGCATCGCCAACGGCGTCGCCTACACGGTCGACACCCTCGGCTGCTTCGACGCCTGGAACACCGCCACCGGCCAGCCGCTGCTGCACCGCCCGATGGTGCTCGACACGCAGTTCCCCAACGCCGCGCTGACCAGCAGCGGCGTCGCCATCGCTTACCACACCATCTACGCGGCGGCGAGCACGGGGGCGTCCACCGCGGGCAGCGCGCAGCAGGGCTACGTGGTCGCCTATCGCACTCCCTAGCGCGGGCGGGGCTTCGCTGCCTGGGCTCCCACCAGCAGCGAGGCCCCGATCGCCCCGCCGAGGTCGCCGAGCGCGGCGAGCAGCACCTGCGGCGGCCGTTCGCGAAGGAACACCTGGGGACCCACGCGGGCGGCGATGCGGTCGACGTACGGCTGGCCGAGACGCACGCCGAGCCCGCCGCCGATGATCACCGCCTCCACGTCGAGCAGCGTGCACGCCGAGGCGATCCCGGTGGACAGCGCCTCGACGGCGCGGTCGACGAGGTGGTTGGCCAGCTTGTCGCCGTGTTCGAGCGCGCGCGCCCACACCCCGCTGGTCATGCGGTCGATGCCGCGCTCCTGCATGATCGGCAGCAGCACCGACTTGGTCCCGTGGGCGATCCTGCGCCGCGCCCGCACCTCCATCGCCGCCCGCCCCGCGTAGGCCTCGACGTGGCCGCGCCGCCCGCAGCGGCAGAGCGCGCCGCCGCGCCGGATGATGGTGTGGCCGATCTCCCCCGCGGCGCCGCGGCCATGCCAGATGGTGCGGTTCAGGACGATGCCGCCGCCGACGCCGGTGCCCCAGAAGACGCCGAGCAGCGAGTCGAAGTCGCGTCCCGCGCCCAGCTCGACCTCGGCGCGGGTGGCGACGCGCACGTCGTTGTCGACGAACACCGGCGCGCCCAGCGTTTTGGACAGCTCTGGCCCGATCGGGTAGGCGGTCTTCCAGGGCAGGTTGGGCGGCTCGGCGACGGTGCCCTTGACGGCGTCGATGGCGCCCGGGCAGCCGACGCCGACGCCGGCGAGCTGCGCCGCTTCCACCCCCGCGGCCCTGGCCGCGCCGCGCAGAGCCGCCGCCATGGCGGCAACGACCCCCCTGGGGCCCCTGGTCAGCGGCGTCGCCTGGCGATCCTGCCCGCGCACGGTGCCGCGCGCGTCGACCACGACCGCCTGGATCTTGGTGCCGCCGACGTCGATGCCGCCGCGGAGCGCGCCGCCGCGCGGACTCGCGGCGGGTCGTCCCCCGGCAGTCGGCATCCGCGCAGTCTAGGCGACGGTCACGGAGGCGTCGAGGTACACGTCCTGGACGGCGTTGAGCAGCTCCACGCCCTCGTTCATGGGACGCTGGAACGCCTTGCGCCCGGAGATCAGCCCGGCGCCACCGGCGCGCTTGTTGATCACCGCGGTGCGCACCGCCTCGCGCAGGTCGTTCGCCCCCGACGAGGCGCCGCCGCTGTTGATCAGCGGCGAGCGGCCCGAGAAGTTGTTGAGCACCTGGTAGCGGCAGAGGTCGATGGGATGCGGCGTGGTCAGCCGCTCGTAGACCAGGGGCGACGTCTTGCCGAACTTCAGCGCGGTGAAGCCGCCGTTGGTCTCGGGCATCTTCTGCTTGATGATGTCGGCCTGGATGGTCACGCCGAGGTGGTTGGCCTGGCCGGTGAGGTCGGCGGCGAGGTGGTAGTCGGTGCCGTCGACGACGAAGGCGGGATTGCGCAGGTAGCACCACAGCACCGTGGCCATGCCCAGCGAGTGGGCCTCCTCGAAGGCCTCGGTGACCTCCTGGAGCTGCCGCGTCGCCTCCTCGGAGCCGAAGTAGATGGTGGCGCCGACGGCGACCGCGCCCATCTCCCACGCCTGGCGGACGCTGCCGAACATGGTCTGGTCGTACTTGTTGGGATAGGTGAGCAGCTCGTTGTGGTTGAGCTTGACGATGAAGGGGATCCGGTGCGCGTACTTGCGCGCCACCGAGCCGAGCACCCCGAAGGTCGAGGCCACCGCGTTGCAGCCGCCCTCGATGGCCAGCTTGACGATGTTCTCGCCGTCGAAATACTTGGGGTTGGGCGCGAACGACGCGCCCGCCGAGTGCTCGATGCCCTGGTCGACCGGCAGGATCGACATGTAGCCGGTGCCGGCCAGCCGCCCGTGGTCGAACAGCTCCTGCAGGGAGCGCTGCACACGGACCGAGCGGTCACTGACGGACACGATGCGGTCGACGAAGTCCGGCCCGGGGAGGTGCAGCTCCTCCTTGGGGATCGCCGTCGCGCGGTGCTCCAGCAGGCTCTTGGCCTCGTCGCCGAGAAGCTCGACCAGACGGTCGGTGGTGGTCACGGTCGCCATGGGGGTACATGCTAGCCCGAGGGGTCGGCACAATGGCGCAATGCCCGCCGACGCACCCGCGGTCGCCGCCCTGCGCCGCATCGCCTTCCTGCTCGAACGCGCGCACGAGCCCACCTACCGCGTCCAGGCCTTCCGCCGCGCCGCCGCCACGGTGGAGACCATGGACGCCGCCGAGCTCGACCGTCGCGTCGCCGCCGGCACCCTGGAGCAGCTCCAGGGCATCGGCAAGGTGACCGCGCTGGCCATCACCGAGGCGCAGCATGGCGAGACCCCCATCTACCTGCGCCGCCTCGAGGCAACTGAGGGCACGCCGGTCCAGGAGGGCAGCGCCGCCATCCGCCAGGCCCTGCGCGGCGACTGCCACACCCACTCCGACTGGTCCGACGGCGGCAGCCCCATCCGCGAGATGGCCGAGACCGCGCGCGACCTGGGCCACGAGTACATGGTGCTCACCGACCACTCGCCGCGCCTCAGCGTCGCCAACGGGCTGAGCCCAGCGCGCCTTCGCGAGCAGCTTGCCGTGGTGCGCGGGCTCAACGAGGAGCTGGCGCCGTTCCGCATCCTCACCGGCATCGAGGTCGACATCAACGAGGACGGCACCCTCGACCAGGAGCCCGAGCTGCTCGCCCAGCTCGACGTGGTGGTCGCCAGCGTGCACAGCAAGCTGCGCATGCCGCGCGAGGAGATGACGGTGCGCATGGTCACCGCCATCGCCAATCCGCACACCGACATCCTCGGCCACTGCACCGGCCGCCTGGTGGTGGGGCGGGGGAGACCCGAGTCGGAGTTCGACCCGGAGATCGTCTTCGAGGCCTGCCGCCGCTTCGACGTGGCGGTGGAGATCAACTCGCGGCCGGAGCGCAAGGACCCGCCCAAGCGGCTGCTCCGGCTCGCCGTCGAGGCCGGGTGCAAACTGAGCATCGACACCGACGCGCACGCGCCCGGACAGCTCGACTGGCAGACCATCGGCTGCGACCGCGCCGCCGCCTGCGGAGTTGCGGTCGAGTCCGTCATCAACACGCAGAGCGCCGATGCGCTGGTGGCGTGGGCGGCGGCGCGCCGGGCCTAGCCGGCGGCCTCAGGCCTCGTGGTCGTGCTCGCGGAAGTCGGCGGCGTAGGCCGACGCGATCAGCACGTTGAGCACCGCCGCCACCAGGATGATCGGCACCCGCACGGTGGCGTCGAGCCCGTTCATGGCGAACCAGATGACCACCGCGGCGCCGACGCTGGTGGCCAGCACCGTGGCCCACAGCCCGGGACGCTGCCGCACCAGGGCGCGGGCGCGCACGATGCGGTCGGCGAGGCGGGGGGACGGCTCGGGCACGTCATCACTGTGCCACGGGGGGACGCGGACGAATCAGACCATCCAGGTCATGCCGCGCACCTCGGCCACCGGCCGGGCGGCGTCGGCCGCCGTCTCGGGCGAGAGGTGGCCGGGGACCTCCAGGCTGAGCGTCGCCGACCGCCCCTCCGGGTTGTCGGTGCACTCGATGCTGCGCACCAGCGCGCCGGTGGCGCTGATCCGCCGCACCACGGCGTCCACGTCCTGTCCGGGATCGAGCCCGAGCACCAGCTCGGCGCGCCGGGTGCGCCAGCGCCGCAGCAGCCCGACCTCGACGCGCCTGGCGGCGTGGAGCACGACCACCGCCACCGCCGTGGCCACCACCGCGCCCACCCAGCGCCCGTAGGCGGTGGCCACGCCGATCGCGGCGACCACCCAGAGGCTGGCCGCGGTGGCGATGCCGCGCACCACCACGCCGGTGCGGACGATGGCCGCCGCGCCCAGGAAGCCCACCCCGGTGACGATCTGCGCCGCGATCCGCGTGGTGTCGTTGGGCACGGTGACGGAGACCAGGGCGAAGAGCGCGGCCCCCATCGCCACCAGTAGGTGGGTGCGCAGCCCGGCCGGCTCGTCGGCGAGCTGCCGCTCCAGGCCGACCACGGCGCCCAGCGACGCGGCGACCAGCAGGCGAAGGACGAGCTCGGCGTCGGTCATGCCTGGTTCGCTGGCCTCCCGGTGACAGCTACCGCGCGTCCGGCGACGGCGGAGGCAGGTAGCGTGCCCGAACCACCCGCCCGGCTGCATCCCCCTCCAGCACCCAGGTCGACGCCTTGGGCCAGGTCAGCGGGCCCTCGAAGCGCATGCCCGCCGAGCGCAGCAGGTCGAGCACGCCGGGGATGACGTCGCCGTGGCTGCACGCCGCGGTGGCGCCGCCGCGGGCCAGCGCCGCCTCGATCAGGTCGAGCGCATCGCGCGGGTCGGCGCCTTCGAGCAGCCGGTCGTCGCTCTCGACGCGCCGCCCGTGCGCCTCGGCCAGCGGCTCCAGCGTCTGCACGCAGCGCAGCGAGGGGCTGCTCACCGCCTGGCGCAGCGACGTGACGCCAAGACCCGTGACCAGCCCGCGCGCCTGGCGCCACCCCTTGGGGCTGAGCGGGCGCTGCGAGTCGTCGCCGGTCCAGGCGGCGCGGTCGCCGGCGTGGGCGTGGCGGACCAGGTGGAGGACCGGGGCGCTCACATCCACGAGCGCAGCCGCTTGACCGAGGCGCGGTCCCAGGCCGGGCGCCAGCCGGCCCGGCAGCGGGCGGCCTCGGCCTGCTCCAGCCCGGCCAGCGTCCCGGCGGCGAAGGCGGCCTCGGGGTGGCGGCCCGCCGCCTCGCGCAGCCAGCCCTGGGCGACCACGGCGTCGTGGTGGTCGCCGAGCACCTCCTGGAGCTTGGCGACGGCGCGGGCGAAGTCGGTCGCCTGCTGCCCGACCACGGGGGCGACCGCCTCGGCGGCGTAGCGGGCGCGCTTGGCCAGGATGCGCACCTCGTGGAGCGCCGCGTCGGGCGGCTCGTCGCCGAGGGCGCGGACCGCTCTGTTGAGGCGGCGCCAGGGCCTGGCGGCGAGCGGCGGCAGCACGCTCGCGGCGGGCTCGGCGGCCTCCTCGACCACCACGGGGCGGGCGGCGGCGGCGGCCAGGTCGGCGAGCAGCGCGTCGTAGCGGGGGTCGCGCATGGCGGCGAGCAGCCTGGCGCGGTCCGAGGTGCGGGTGGCGACGAGGTCGGCGAGCACCGCCTCGGCGCCCTGGCGCTCGGCCTCAGGCAGGGTGGCCGCGGCGTCGCGGAGCCGCTGCAGGAGCACGTCGGCGTCGCGCACCGCGCCGAGCAACGCGGCAAACTCGCTCAGCTCGTCGCGCAGCCGCTGCGTCCATTGCGCATCGAGCAGGGAGGAGAAGGTGCGCAGGTCGGAGCGCAGCCGCCGGGTGGCGACGCGCGCCTGGTGGACGCCCTCCGGGTCGACGCCGCGGCGCACCACCGGGTCGTGGCGGACCAGCCGGTCCACCGAGGCGGCGATGGCGCGGCGCACGGCGTCGGCGGCGGTGGGGTCGTCGGGCAGGTCGGGGACGGCGATGCGCGGCAGGACGCGCCGCTGCCGTGCGGGCGTTGCCGCCCTCGTCGCCGGGGGGGCGGCCTTCTTCGCCGCCGGGCGCGGCCGCCGCGGCGCGGCGCTCACGGCGTGCCCTGGGCCCGGGCCAGGGCCAGCTCCTGCAACCGGACCTGGGTGTTGATGCCAACCCTGGTGGGAACTCGCGACCAGGTGGCGTCGCGCAGCTCCCAGGCGAGCACGTCGTCGCTGAGGTTGATGGCGATGATCTCGTCGAGCCGGGCCCGCAGCGCCGGCGACTCCACCGGCACCACCACCTCGACGCGGCGGTCGAGGTTGCGCTGCATCAGGTCGGCGGAGCCGATGTAGTGGACCACCTCGCCGCCGTCGCCGAAGCGGAAGATGCGCGAGTGCTCCAGGTAGCGGCCGACCACGGAGCGCACCGTGATGTTCTCCGACATGCCCTCGACGCCGGGGCGCAGGCAGCAGATGCCGCGCACCACCAGGTCGATTTGCGCGCCCGCCTGCGACGCGGCGTAGAGCGCGTCGATGATCTCCGGGTCGACGAGGCTGTTGCACTTGATGGTGATGCGGCCGCCGTCGTGCGCCTGCCCGGCGATGAGTTCGAGCAGGGCGATGCGCAGGCGCGCGGGGGCGACCAGCACCTTGCGGTAGGTGCGCTGGCGGCTGTACCCGGTGAGCGCGTTGAACAGCTCGCTGAGGTCGGCGCCCAGGGCGGCGTCGGAGGTGAGCAGCCCGATGTCCTCGTAGATGCGCGCGGTGTCGGGATTGTAGTTGCCGGTGCCGACGTGGCAGTAGCGGCGGATGCCCGACTCCTCCTGGCGCACCACCAGCGTCACCTTTGCGTGCGTCTTGAATCCGACCATGCCGTAGACGACGTGCACGCCGGCGTCCTCGAGGAGCTGGGCCCAGGTGATGTTGGCCTGCTCGTCGAAGCGGGCGGTCAGCTCGATCAGCGCCACCACCTGCTTGCCGGTCTCGGCCGCCTGGGTGAGCGCGCGGATGATGGCGCTGACCGGGCCGCTGGTGCGGTACAGCGTCTGCTTGATGGCCAGCACCTGCGGGTCGGCGGCGGCCTGCTCGACGAACTCCTCCACCGAGGTCTCGAAGGAGTCGTAGGGGTGCTGCACCAGCACGTCGGTGCCGCGCAGCACGCGGAACACGTCGGCGGGCGAGTCCGGCGTCTGCGCCAGCGCGGGCACGGTGACCGGCGTCCAGGACGGGTCCTTGAGGTCGGGACGGTCGATGCGGTGGATGTCCCAGAGGCCGCCGAGGTCGAGCGGCGCCTCGACGCGGTACACGTCGTCGGGCTCCAGCTCCAATTCGCGGACCAGCAGGTCGAGGACGTCCTCCGACATCGTGGTGTCGGCCTCCAGGCGCACCGCCAGCGGCGACCGGCGGCGGCGCTGCAGGGCCGACTGCACGGCTTCCAGCAGGTCCTCGGCCTCGTCTCCCTCGACGTCGAAGTCGGCGTTGCGGGTGAGCCGGAAGCTGTGGTGGGCGACGATCTCCATGCCCGCGAAGAGCGTGTGCAGGTGCGCCGCGATGAGCTGCTCCAGGGGGACGAAGCGCTCGCCGTCGCCGAGCGGCACGAAGCGCTGCACGTTCTGCGGCACCTTGACCCGGGCGACGTGCGACTCGTGGGTGTGCCGGTCGGCGACCACCACGGCGAGGTTGAGCGACAGGTTGGAGATGTAGGGGAAGGGATGCGCCGGGTCGACGGCCAGCGGGGTGAGCACCGGGTAGATGCGGCTGTCGAAGACCTTGGACAGCTCCGCGCGGTCGGCCTCGTGCAGTGACGACCACTCGCTGATGCGCACCCCGGCCCGCTCCAGCCGCGGGGTCAGCTCGCGCTTGAAGCAGTCCGACTGGCGACCGGTCAGCTCGGCGACGCGGACGCGGATGGCGCGGAGCTGCTCCTGCGCCGACATGCCGTCGGTCGAGCGCTGCAGCACGCCGCCGATCACCTGCTCCTTCAGCCCGGCCACCCGCACCTGGAAGAATTCGTCCAGGTTGCGGCTGAAGATGGCCATGAACTTGGCCCGCTCCAGCAGCGGCTGGGCCTCGTCCTCGGCGAGGGCGAGCACGCGTGTGTTGAAGTCCAGCCAGCTCAGCTCGCGGTTGAGGTAGCGGCTCACCGGGGGAGCATAGCCGTGCGGCGGGGGGAGGTCGGTCGCCGGCCGCAGGCCTTAACCAGCCCACAATCGCAGCGAGGCATACTGGCCCGGTCGCCGCATCCCCCATTGGACGAGGTCTGTTGCCCCAGCCGCATCCGCTCGCCGTCATCGACATCGGCTCCAACTCGGGGCGGGTGATCGTGGTGCGCCTGAGCAATCGCGGCCACCTGGAGATCCTCTCCGACGCGCGCACCTCGCTGCGCCTGATCCGCGACCTCAACGGCGGCGGCCGGCTGAGCAGCGCCGCGGTCGACCGCACCGTCGCCGCGCTGCACGACTTCCTCGCCGTCGCCGACAGCGCGGGCGCGCGGCGCGTCGTCGCGGTGGCCACCGCAGCGGTGCGCGAGGCCAGCAACGGTGACGACTTCATCGGCCGCGTCGAGGCGGCGACCGGCGTCGACATCCGCGTCATCGACGGCGACGAGGAGGCGCACTACGCGTTCACCGGCGCGGTGCACGGACTGCCGGTCGAGGCGGGGCTGCTGGTCGACGTCGGCGGTGGGTCGCTGGAGATCTCGCACTTCCGCAATCGCCGGGCGCTGCGCGGCTGGACGCTGCCGCTGGGCGCGCTGCGCGTCACCGACCGCTTCCTCAGCAGCGACCCGCCCAAGCCGGGGGAGCTGACCAGGCTTCGTGACCACGTGGTCACTACGCTGCGCGCCGCGGGACTGCCCCAGCTGCGCAGCGACGAGTCGGTGGTCGGCACCGGCGGCACCATCCGCAACATCGCCAAGGTGCACCGCGCCGCGCAGACCTATCCCATCCCGCGGCTGCACGGCTACGAGCTGTCGCGCCGCGGCGTGCGCGAGGTCGCCGACCGCGTCGTCTCCACGCCGCTGCGCCGCCGCGCCGCGATCAGCGGGCTGTCCGCGGACCGCGCCGACTCCATCGTCGGCGGTGTGCTGGTGGTGCAGACGGTGCTCGACGAGATGCGCGCGGCGGCGATGACGGTGTCGGGACAGGGGCTGCGCGAGGGCATCGCCTTCGAGGAGCTGAGCGCCGCGCTGCCCTCGACGGGCGCGGTCCGCCAGGCGTCGTTGATCGCGCTGGCCTCGCGCTTCACCACCTGGGACAGCGACCGGGCCAGGCGCCGCGCGCGCATGGCCGCGCAGCTCCTCGACCTGCTCTGTCCCGGCGCCGGCGACGAGATGCAGGAGACCCTCGACCACGCCGCCACCATCCTCGACGCCGGACGCAGCGTCGACTATTACAACCGCTGGGAGCACGCCGCTGACATCGTGCTCAGCGCCGACCTGCGCGGCTTCTCGCACCACCGCATCGCCCTGCTCGCCGCGGTGATCCTGCGCGCCGGTCGAGATCGGGTCAGTCTTCGCCCATACAGCACGCTGCTCGACGCCGTCGACCCGCGCGACATCGACCGCGTCGCCCTGGTGCTGGTGCTCGCCGACGAGGTGGAGCGGCGCATGTCGCCGCGCGACGTGCGCCAGGCCGAGCTGCTCGACCTGAAGCGCAGCACCATCGTGCTGGGACTGCCCATCCCGCACGACTGGCAGGCGGTCGACGTGGGCGGGCGCTTCCGTCGCGTTTTCGGTCGCAATCTGGTGGTGCAGCCGATCGCCGGCGACTGACCGGCGCGGCGGTCGCTTGCACTCCGCTGTCGCACCGAGTACAAAGAGCGCTCAATGCCGTGATCAGAGGAAATCGAGCAATGGCCAGGAAAGCCACCACCCGCCCGAAGGCCGCAACCCCGGCCAGGACGGGCAAGAAGACGATGAAGAAGGCGAACAGCGCGCTGAAGTCGCTGCGCAAGCTGGTGGCGCAGACCCGCCAGGCCCACGCCAAGATGGTGCAGCGGGCGGCGCAGGCGCAGAAGCAGGCGGACACGCTGGCCGCCAAGCTGCGCGACGCCGAGGCGTCGCTGGCCTCGGCGATGTCGGCGGCGCTGTCCGCGGACGGCGCGAAAGGGACGACATCGGCCAGAACTGGGGTGCACCGGCGCAGCCCGGGCACCGCGTCGACGCGCAAGACGGGAACCCGCAAGACCGCGGCGCGCCGGACGGCCGCGAGCACGGCGCGGAGCACGCGCCGCACCACGTCGACGCGCGGCACCGCCACCGGCGGCGCACCGCGGCGTGGCGCCGGGCGGGGCACGGCGACCACCGCGCGCCGCGGCGGCGCGCGCAAGGCGGCGGGCGCGACCCGCGGCACGGCGACGCGGCGGACCACCGCGAAGCGCACCGCCCCCGCCACCGGCGCCACGGCCAAGCGCACCACCGTGAAGCGGACCACGACCCGGGCGAAGCGGGCCACGACTGCGCCGAAGCGCACCACGACCGCGGCGAAGCGGACCGCGCCGGCGCGCGGCACCACCGCGGCGAAGCGCACCGGGATCCGGCGCGGCAGCACCCGTCGCGGACCGGGCACCTCCGGAGCCTCGACGCCCGCGGCCTCCTGACGTCGACTGCGGCGCGGAGCGGTCGTTTCGCGCGACCGCTCCGCCCCTCGACCTTGTCCGGACGTTAAACATCCCCTGACCGGCTCTTGGGGTGTTGTGGTCAACACTGGCCACATGGGTAGCGTCGGAATGCCGCAGTGGGTGGCCCACGCGGGACTCGGCATCGCCCTACCCGGCGGCTCGCCGACGGTTCAGACCCTGGGCGACGCCCTGCGCCTGCGCGTCGATCGCGTCGAGCTCGACGTCTGCGCCACCGCCGACGGCGCCCTGCTGCTCCGCCACGACGCCCGCACCGACGCGGGTCTGCCCGTCGAGCGCCTCAGCCTCGCCGAGCTGCGCCGCGCGGAGCCCTGGCTGCTCACCCTCGACGAGGCGCTCGACCACCTGGGGCGGATGCCGCTGCTGCTCGACGTCAAGACCCTGGCCGCCGCCCCGCCGCTGGGCCGCTGGTTGCGGCGGCGCCGGGACGCCTCGCGCTTCGCGGTCTGCACCGAGGTGCTGCCCGCGCTGGTCGCGCTGCGCCAGTCGGCGCCGCGGGTGGAGCGCTGGCGGTCCTTCCCCGACGTCGGCTCCCGGCGCACCGAGTACGTCGCCCGGGTCGCCGCCGCCCTGGCCCGTCACCTCCGCCCCGCCCACGCCGGCTACCTGGCCCGCGAGCTGAGCGCCGCCGTCCTAGACTTCGGCGCCGCCCGCCACGACCACGGCCGGCACCGCGCCGGCGGGGCGCCCTGGCGCCGCCTGCTGCCGCCCAACCTCGACCGGCTCGCCGCCGAGGCGGGCGCGGCGGCGATCAGCGTCCACCACTTCCTGGTCAGCCCCCAGCTCGCCGAGCGCGCCGCCCGCCTCCGCCTGCCGGTTGTGGCCTGGACCGTCAACAACTCGCTCGCCCTGGAGCGGGTCCTGGCCTGCGGCGTGGCCATGGTCACCACCGACGACCCCCGGGGCATGCGGGCGGTGGCGGCCGGCCTGACTCCTTAATAAGGAGGGGCCTGGCTGCTTCGACTCCCGCCCGGCGGGGTACCCTGGTCCCACGCAGCAGCCCCGGCGGGGGCACCCGTCCCCCGGACTTTGCGCCCCCTCCTGAGCTCTGCTACACTGTCGCGGCACCTAGCGCCGCGCTAGGTTTTATTTTTGTCGAGGCGAAAAAGACGTGGCAGCGGGTAAGGGCGGAGCAGCGATCATCACCTTGCAGTGTCCGACCTGCAAGGAGCGCAACTACACCACGACCAAGAACAAGCGGAACGATCCCGACCGGATCGAGCTGCGCAAGTTCTGCAGTCGATGCCGGACACACACGCTCCATCGGGAGACCAGGTAACACCCGCACCCAGCGCAGGGGCGTAGCTCAGTTGGTAGAGCATCGGTCTCCAAAACCGAGGGTCGCGCGTTCGAGTCGTGCCGCCCCTGCCATCGCCAAGCCCGACACCCGACACGGAACAACGGAGGTCAGAGACCCAGTGGCCAAGGCGGTTCGCACGCCACCCCGGCCGCCCCGCGGCCCGGCGCCGCAGGCGCGCGCCGAGCGCAGCAACTACTTCGCCGAAGTCGTCGGCGAGCTGCGCAAGGTCGTCTGGCCGACGTGGGACGAGCTCCGCCGCATGACCGGCATCGTCCTGCTCACTGTGGTCATCCTCGCCGTCATCATCGGCCTCGCCGACCTGCTGCTCAGCATCGCCGTCAAGCAGCTCTACACCACTGGTGGCACCACCATCCAGACCTTCCAGAACCCCACGAAATGACAACCAGCGAAGTCACCCTCCACCCCGAAGCCAAGTGGTACGTGGTCCACGCGTACTCGGGCCACGAGGAGAAGGTGCGGGCCAACCTCCTCAAGCGCGTCGAGTCGATGGACATGCACGACAAGATCTTCGACGTGCTCGTCCCCACCGAGGACGTCATCGAGATCAAGGACGGCCAGCGCCGCCACGTCAGCAAGCGCATCTACCCCGGCTACATCCTCGTCAACATGGTGATGAGCGACGAGTCGTGGTACGTGGTTCGCAACACCCCGGGGGTGACCTCCTTCGTCGGCAGTGGCAACAAGCCGGTGCCCCTGCAGGAGCACGAGGTCCGCGGCATCCAGAAGCAGATCAAGGCCGAGGCGCCCAGCAAGGTCGCCGTCGAGTACGAGATCGGCGAGAACGTCCGCGTCGTCGACGGTCCCTTCACCGACTTCCACGGCAAGGTCGTGGAGATCAACGTCGAGAAGGGCAAGCTCAAGGTGCTGGTCAACATGTTCGGGCGCGAGACGCCCGTCGAGCTCGACCTCCTGCAGGTCGAGCGCCTCCGCTGAATACCAGCGCGGCAGGGCCGAAGGCCCGCGCCGCGCCAACCCGTTGCAAGGGACTGATCGAGTAGATGGCAAAGAAGAAGGTCAAGACCGTCATCCGCCTCCAGATCGAGGCGGGCAAGGCAACTCCGGCACCCCCCGTGGGCACCGCGCTGGGCCCGCACGGGCTCAACATCATGGAGTTCTGCAAGTCCTACAACGAGCGCACCGCGGCGCAGGCGGGCACGGTCATCCCGGCGGAGATCACCGTCTACGAGGACCGCACCTTCACCTTCGTCACCAAGACGCCGCCCGCCTACGACCTGCTCAAGAAGGCCGCCGGCGTCGACAAGGGCAGCGGCAAGCCCAACCGCGAGAAGGTCGGGTCGGTGACCAAGGCGCAGGTGCGTGAGATCGCCGAGAGCAAGATGCAGGACCTCAATGCCTTCGACGTGGATCAGGCGATGAAGATCATCGAGGGGACGGCCCGCTCCATGGGCCTGAACGTCAACTAGAGCGGGCCGAAGTACACTCGCCGGCAGGCCCGAAGGGCCGCGCCGGCCAAAACCCGTGGGAGGGCTCCCAAGCCCGCTCGCACCACAGGAGCCAACCCCATGCCCCACACCTACGGCAAGAAGTACCGCGAAGCCGCCCAGCAGATCGACGCCGATCGCCTCTACCCCCCGGATGAGGCGGTCATCATCGCCCGCCAGTCCTCGACGGCCGCCTTCGACGCCACCGTCGAAGCCCACGTCCGCCTCGGCGTCGACCCCCGCCACGCCGACCAGATGGTGCGCAGCAGCGTCCTGCTCCCCCACGGCACCGGCAAGGTCCGCCGCATCGCCGTCTTCGCCACCGGCGAGAAGGCCAAGGAGGCCCTCGACGCCGGCGCCGACGTGGTCGGCGGCGAGGACCTGGTCAAGAAGGTGCAGGCCGGCGACATCGACTTCGAGGTCGCCCTGGCCACGCCCGACGTGATGGGCATGGTCGGCCGCCTCGGCAAGGTCCTCGGCCCGCGCGGCCTGATGCCCAACCCCAAGTCGGGCACGGTCACCTTCGACATCGGCAAGGCGGTCAGGGACGTCCAGGGCGGCCGGGTGGAGTTCCGCGTCGACCGCTTCGGCATCGTCCACGTGCCCGTCGGCAAGGTGTCCTTCGACGACGACAAGCTGCGCGAGAACTTCGCCGCGCTGATGGAGGCGATCGTCCGGGCCAAGCCGCCGGCCGCCAAGGGCACCTACGTCCGCACCGTCACCCTGGCGCCCACCATGGGCCCGGGCGTGCACGTCGACCCCGCGGCGGCGGCGCGACTCAGCCAGAGCTGAGCCGCGCCCCCCGCCGGGTCGGGCGCTAGAGCTTGGCGGCCACGGCCACCTGCGGGCAGGGGAAGGGCAGCTTCGAGGGGCAGGGCACGGGCAGGCAGCCGCTGTCGGTCACCGGGTTGATGACGCAGAACGCCAGGACGTGGCCGGCGCCGGTCGAGGCCACGGGCGCGCTGTGGAAGCCGGCGGCGACGCCGCCGGCGAGAGCCATCGCCGGGATCAGCAGGGCGGCACGAAAACGTCGCATCGGGAAGGTCCCTTCCTCGCGCAGGCGGCGCGGCGCGGGCCCGCCGGGAGCGGGCTTCGAGGGGTACAGACGCGACCCGCACCCGCCCCGTTGCGCCGGGTTCCGCTACACTGCGGCCTCGCAGTCATCAGAACTGCGCCGTTCGCCCTGCTCGCCCAAGACCGCAGGTGCGGGCCGACCAGCCCGCTCAATCTCCTGCGCAGGTGAGGCACGACGCAATGGACGCGCCCCGTGTGGGCGTGCCGTCGCGCTCCGCCCCTCACCGGGTGGGAGCGCGCGGCGCACCGAGCACATGGAGGGCAGCAGTGGCCGCAGGCAACGGCACCGCGATGCGCGCGGGACCGCGCAAGGTCGCCCAGGTGGAGGCGCTGAGCGACAAGCTCGGCCGGGCCACCTCGGCGATCGTCACCGACTACCGGGGCCTCACCGTCAAGCAGCTCGAGGAGCTGCGGGCGCGGCTCCGCAACGACGGCATCGAGTACCACGTCGTCAAGAACACCCTGGCCCGGCGCGCCGCCGCGGAAGCGGGTGTCGGCGACTTCTCGACCGTCCTCGTCGGCCCGGTGGGGCTGGCGCTGGGGTACGGCGACCTGTCCGCCCCCGCGCGCATCCTCAACGAGTACTTCCGGGTCAACCGCCGGCTGCCGATCGTGGCAGGCCTGGTCGAGAAGCGCGTGCTGGACGCCGAAGCCGTCCGCATGGTCGCCGACCTGCCCTCGCGTGAGGCGCTGCTCGCGCAGCTCGCCGGAACTCTGCAGTCGCCCCTGTCCACCCTGGCAGGCGCACTCAACTCGATCCTCAGCAACTTCGCGGCGACGCTCGACGCCTACCGCGAGAAGCTCGCCGCCGCCGGCTGACCGGCGCCCAAGGAGAACCCCACATGGCAACCAAGGTCACCCCCGAAGAGTTCGTCGACGCCCTCCAGGAGTGGAGCGTCCTCGACGTCGTCAACGCCGTCAAGCTGATGGAGGACAAGCTCGGCATCAAGGCGGCCGCCCCGGTCGCCGTGGCCGCGGCCCCCGCCGGCGGCGCCGCCGCCGAGGCCGAGCCCGAGGAGCAGACCGAGTTCACCGTCGTCCTCACCGGCGCGGGCGACGCCAAGATCAACGTGATCAAGGCCGTCCGCGAGATCACCGGCCTGGGCCTCAAGGAGGCCAAGGACCTGGTCGACAGCGCCCCCAAGCCCGTCAAGGAGGCCGTCACCAAGGAGGAGGCGGAGAGCACCAGGGCCAAGCTCGCCGAGGCCGGCGCCTCGGTCGAAGTCCGCTAGCCACCGAACTCCGAGCCGGCCGCGGCCGTCCCCACCCGACAGCGGGACGGCCGCCGGCCGCTCAATCTCGCATCAGCGACACTGACCACGCGGTCAACCCAATCCCTGTGCATGAACTCCCGTCCACGCTGCCAATCGCGCGCATAATGCCTTTGTAGAACAGCTACTTCCAGGGTAGGTTCTCATGGCGGAACAAAGGCAGATCGGCTTGGAGCGTCTGCCGTGATTCTCATCGTCGATGACGACGAGCAGGTGCGCACCCTGCTGCGCCGCATCCTGGAACGGCACGAGTACCAATGCCAGGAGGCGGACAGCGGTGCCACGGCGCGGGCGATGCTGCGCTCGGTCGCGCCCTCGCTGTTGCTCTGCGACGTGGCCATGCCCGACGAGTCGGGGCTGAGCCTGCTCCGCGACGTCCGCGCCAGCCACCCCGACGTCCCCACCGTCATGGTGTCCGGCCTCAACGACCCCTACCTGGCCGGAGCGGCGCTCGACGACGGCGCCTACGGCTACGTCACCAAGCCCTTCGACTCCACCCAGGTGCTCATCGCCGTGGCCAACGCGCTGCGCCGCGCCCGCCTCGAGGCGGAGAACCGCGAGCACCGCGAGGCCCTGGAGGCCAAGGTGCAGGCCCGCACCGCCGCGCTCGACGGCGCGCTGAGCGCGCTGCGCCGGTCCGACGAGCGCCGCCGCCGCCTCCTGGCCCGCATGGTCGACGCCCAGGAGGAGGAGCGCCGCCGCATCGCCGCCGACGTCCACGACGACGCGGTGCAGGTGATGACCGCCGTCAACTTCCGCCTCGAAGTCCTCCGCCGCGGCCTGACCGATCCCCAGCAGGCCGCGGCCGCCCTCAAGCTGGAGGAGACGGTGTCGCTGTCGATCAGCCGGCTGCGCAACCTGCTCTTCGAGCTCAGCCCGCCGACCCTGATGACCCGCGGCCTGGGCGACGCGGTGCGCGCCTTCCTGGAGCAGCAGCAGGACTGGGGGGTCACCTGGGAGGTGGAGGAGGACCTGGTCACCCAGCCGCCACCGGAGCTGCGCACCCTGCTCTTCCGCATCGGCCAGGAGGCGCTGGTCAACGTGCGCAAGCACGCCGGTCCCTGCCTGGTGGTGGTGCGCATCAGCGACCAGCAGGGCGGCGTGCTGCTCGAGGTCCGCGACACCGGGCGCGGCTGCGTCCCCGCCGACCTGGAGCAGAGCGAGGCGGGACATCTGGGCATCTCGGGGATGCGCGAGCGGGCGACCCTGGCGGGCGGCTGGTGGAAGCTGGACAGCGAGCCGGCCAAGGGCGCCCGGGTGGAGGCCTGGATCCCGCTCCCCGCCGCCGTGGCCCACGGGTGAGCGTCTCGGCGCCGCTGCGGGTGCTGGTCGCCGACGACGAGGAGACGCTGCGCGAGGCCCTCGGCGACCTGATCCGCACCGACCCCGGCCTGCAGCTGGTCGCCATCGCCGCCGACGCCCGCGAGGCGGCCGACATGGCCGAGGCCACCCGCCCCGACATCGCCCTCATCGACGTGCGCATGCCCGGCGGCGGGGTGAGCGCGGTGCAGGCGATCCGGGTCCGCTCGCCGCGCACCCGGGTGCTCGCCCTGAGCGCCTCGGGCTCGCCGGGCGACGTCCTGGAGATGCTCCGCGCCGGCGCCGCCGGCTACCTGGTCAAGGGCACCGCGCCGGGCGAGGTGCTCGACGCCGTGCACCGCGTCGCCGCCGGCCAGTCGCCGCTCTCCCCGGAGATCGCCGACAGCATCGTCCACGGCCTCGCCGACCGGCTGCAGGCGGACGCCGCCGAGGCCGAGGCGCGTGAGCGGCGCATCGCCCTGATCGACACCCTCATCAACGGGGACGCGCTGCAGATCGCCTTCCAGCCCATCCTCGAGCTGCGCTCGCGCCAGGTCACCGGCGTCGAGGCGCTGAGCCGCTTCCAGGTGTTGCCGGCGCGGCCGCCCGACCAGTGGTTCGCCGAGGCCGCGGCGCTGGGGCGTGGCGTCGAGCTGGAGGTGGCCGCGCTGCGCCAGGCGGCCAAGCACCGCGCCCAGCTCCCCCAGGCCTGGTTTCTCTCGGTGAACATCTCACCGGCGGTGCTGGTCTCCCAGGCCGGACAGCGCGCCCTCGCCGACCTGGCCTCGGGCGGCCTTGTCGTCGAGGTCACCGAGCACGCTCCTGTCGACGACTACGAGCGGCTGGCCATTGCAGTCCGCGGACTGCGCCAATTGGGGGTGCGACTGGCGGTGGACGACGTCGGCGCCGGCTTCGCCTCGCTGCGCCACATCCTCAAGCTCGACCCCCAGGTGCTCAAGCTGGACATCTCGCTGTGCAACGGGGTGAGCGGCGACCGGGCCCGGCAGGCCCTGGCCACGGCGCTGATCTCCTTCGCCCACTCGATCGGCGCGGAGGTGGTCGCCGAGGGCATCGAGACCGACGAGGACCTCGAGACGCTGGTCGAGCTCGGCGTGGAGTTCGGCCAGGGCTGGCTGCTGGGCCGGCCGGCGCCCCCGGGCACCGTCGCCCGGGGCTCAGGCGGCGCGCAAGCTCAAAAGAGGTAGGATGGGCGGTCCCGGAGGGCCGACAGGCGGGCCCCCGGTAGGTGCGTGGGCCACAGCGCGACGGTAGGGGCAGCCGAAGATGCTACGATACGCGATTGTGCCCGCGCACCTCCCCGCGTCGTCTCCACTGCCAGAGGAACTGTAGCACATGGTTCTCGACACTGCTTCCCGCGCCAGTCGCGTCTCGTACGGATCCATCGCCGACAAACTCGAAGTCGGCAACCTGATCCAGACGCAGCTGGACTCCTTCGAGTGGTTCAGGAAGGAGGGCTTGCGGGAACTGTTCGACGAGATCAACCCGATCACCGATTACACCGGCAAGAACTACGAGCTGCGCTTCCTCGACTACGAGTTCGGCACCCCCAAGAACGACCAGGAGGAGTGCCGCCAGCGGGACATGACCTACAGCGCCCCGCTGCGCATCAACACCCGGCTGCACATCAAGACCGGTGAGAACGCGGGCGAGATCAAGGAGGCCGAGGTCTTCATGGGCGACTTCGCCATGATGACCGAGGAGGGCACCTTCATCGTCAACGGCACCGAGCGCGTGGTCGTCTCGCAGCTCGTCCGTTCGCCCGGCGTGTACTTCACCGGCGCCGAGGACCGCGTCTCCGGCCGCATGCTCTTCGCCGCCAAGCTGATCCCCAACCGGGGCGCCTGGCTGGAGATCGAGACCTCCTCCAAGGACATCCTCACGGTCAAGATCGACCGCAAGCGCAAGGTGCCGGTCACCACCCTGGTGCGCGCCCTGGGATACGCCAGCAACGACGCCATCCGCGAGTTCTTCAGCGACGTCGACACCGACGCCGAGCACCGCTACATCGACGCCACCCTGGACAAGGACCCGACCACCTCGGTCGAGGAGGCGCTGATCGAGCTGTACCGCAAGATCCGGCCCGGTGACCCGCCCACCGTCGAGAACGCGCGCAACCTGCTCGCCTCGCTGTTCTTCAACGCCCGCCGCTTCGACCTGAGCAAGGTGGGCCGCTTCAAGCTGGACAAGAACCTCGGCATCCCCGAGGACGAGGCCCGCGAGCGCGCCTGGGACAAGAGCCGCCGGGTGATGGACAACGACGACTTCATCGCCATCATCAAGAAGCTGATCAACCTCAACAACGGCATCGGCGAGGCCGACGACATCGACCACCTCGGCAACCGCCGGGTGCGCGCCGTCGGCGAGCTGCTGCAGAACCAGTTCCGCATGGGCCTGATCCGCATGGAGCGGATCATCAAGGAGCGCATGACCATCTGCGACGCGGCCACCGTGACCGCCGCCTCGCTGATCAACGCGCGCCCCGTGGTGGCGGCGATCAAGGAGTTCTTCGGCTCCTCGCAGCTCTCCCAGTTCATGGACCAGACCAATCCGCTGGCCGAGCTGACCCACAAGCGCCGCCTGTCGGCGCTCGGACCGGGCGGTCTGTCCAGAGAGCGCGCCGGCTTCGACGTCCGCGACGTCCACCACTCGCACTACGGCCGCATCTGCCCGATCGAGACGCCGGAGGGTCCGAACATCGGCCTGATCGGCTCGCTGGCCACCTACGCGCGGGTCAACGAGTTCGGCTTCATCGAGACGCCGTTCCGCAAGGTGTACCGCGACGTCGACCCGCTGCGCGACGCGCACATCCTGATCGGTCGCACCCTGCTCCGCGAGATCGCCGAGGCCAAGCTGAAGGAGGGCGCCGTCCTCGACAAGGCGGCGGTGGACAAGCTGGTCGCCGCGCAGGTGAACCTGGTGTCGATCGTGCCCTGGGTGTCGGACGACATCCTCTACCTGTCCGCCGACGAGGAGGACAAGTACACGGTGGCCCAGGCCAACGCGCCCATCGACGCAGCCACCGGGCACTTCACCGTGCAGCACACCGCGTGCCGCTCGCGGCACCAGTTCAAGGACCTGCCGGTCACCGAAGTCGACTTCATGGACGTCTCGCCGAAGCAGACCGTCTCGGTCGCCACGGCGCTGATCCCCTTCCTCGAGCACGACGACGCCAACCGCGCCCTGATGGGCTCGAACATGCAGCGCCAGGCGGTGCCGCTGCTGGTCACCGAGTCGCCCATCGTGGGCACCGGCATGGAGGGCCACGCGGCGCGCAACAGCGGTGAGCTGATCATCGCGCGCAAGGCGGGCACCGTCGTCGGCGTGGCGTGGCCGGAGCCGCCCGAGGGCGACCCGACCGTCGAGAAGATCCCGTCCGGACAGGACTCCGGCATCGGCATCCTGCTCCGTCCCGACGACGGCAGCGCCGACCAGTGGTACGGCGTCCACAAGTTCGTGCGCAGCAACCAGGGCACCTGCCTGTCGCAGCGGATCACCGCGGTGACGGGCACACACGTGGTCCCCGGCGACGTGCTCGCCGACGGTCCCTCGACTCAGCAGGGCGAGCTGGCCCTGGGCCGCAACGTGCTGGTGGCGTTCATGCCCTGGGAGGGCTACAACTTCGAGGACGCCATCCTCATCAGCGAGGCGGTGGTGCGCGAGGACATGTACACCTCGATCCACATCGAGGAGTTCGAGATCGAGGCCCGCGACACCAAGCTGGGCCCCGAGGAGATCACCCGCGACATCCCCAACATCTCCGAGGAGACGCTGAAGAACCTCAACGAGCGCGGCATCATCTATGTCGGCGCTGAGGTCCACCCCGGCGACATCCTGGTCGGCAAGATCACCCCCAAGGGTGAGTCGGAGCTCTCGGCGGAGGAGCGCCTGCTGCGTGCCATCTTCGGTGAGAAGGCGCGCGAGGTTCGCGACTCGTCGCTGCGCGTGCCCCACGGCGAGCGCGGCATCGTCGTCGACGTCAAGGTGTTCAGCCGCGAGAGCGGCCACGAGCTGCCGCCCGGCGTCAACGAGCTGGTGCGTGTCTACGTGGCCCAGAAGCGCAAGATCTCCCAGGGCGACAAGATGGCCGGACGCCACGGCAACAAGGGCGTCATCGCCCGCATCCTGCCCATCGAGGACATGCCCTACCTGCCCGACGGCACCCCCGTCGAGATCGTGCTCAACCCGCTCGGCGTCCCGTCGCGCATGAACCTGGGCCAGGTGCTGGAAACCCACCTGGGCTGGGCGGCGGCCGCGCTGGGCGTCAAGGTGGCGTCGCCGGTCTTCGACGGCGCCTCCGAGGAGACCATCGAGGACGAGCTGGAGCGCAGCGGCCTGCCGCGTTCCGGCAAGGTGCGTCTGCGCGACGGCCGCACCGGCGAGCAGTTCGACCGCGAGATCACCGTCGGCTACATCTACATGCTCAAGCTCGCCCACCTGGTCGAGGACAAGATCCACGCCCGCTCGACCGGCCCCTACTCGCTGGTCACCCAGCAGCCGCTGGGCGGCAAGGCGCAGTTCGGCGGCCAGCGCTTCGGCGAGATGGAGGTGTGGGCGTTGGAGGCATACGGCGCCTCGCACATCCTCCAGGAGATCCTCACCGTCAAGTCGGACGACATCGTCGGCCGCGTCAAGGCCTACGAGGCCATCGTCAAGGGCGAGAACACCCTGGAGGCGGGCATCCCCGAATCCTTCCGGGTGCTGGTCAAGGAGCTCGAGGGTCTGGCGCTGGGCGTCGAGATCCAGAGCGAGGACGAGAACCAGATCGTGCTCGGCGAGGAGGACATCCCCGACATCCCGCTCGACCTCGGCATCCACCTGGAGCGCGACGAGCGCGACGACGTCGACGAGACCGGTCGTTGATCGGAATCCTTTGCGACAAGAACTGCGGGCAGCGCCGTCAGGCGCGAACCCGCACGGCGGCGCGCAGCGCCGCAACCGGCCGGCGCGGGCCTTCGGGCCTGCCGGCAGCATCTCTCTGGGAGGTCAACTAACCCCGTGCTGAAGCTCGAAAACTTCGACGCCCTTCGTCTGTCGATCGCATCGCCCGAGATGATCCTGTCGTGGTCGCACGGCGAGGTCACCAAGCCCGAGACCATCAACTACCGCACCCTCAAGCCCGAGCGCGACGGCCTCTTCTGCGAGAAGATCTTCGGCCCCACCAAGGACTGGGAGTGCCACTGCGGCAAGTACAAGCGCTACCGCTACAAGGGCATCATCTGCGACAAGTGCGGCGTCGAGGTCACCCGCTCGAAGGTGCGCCGCGAGCGCATGGGCCACATCAAGCTGGCCTCGCCGGTCTCCCACGTCTGGTACTTCAAGGGCATCCCCAGCCGCATGGGCCTGCTCCTCGACATGAGCCCGCGCAACCTGGAGAAGGTCCTCTACTTCGCCAACTACATCGTCACCAGCGTGGACGAGAAGGGGCGCGCCGACCTGCTCGCCAAGCTCGACCCGGACAGCGACGAGCGCGTCCTCAAGCTCAAGGAGCGCATCGCCGGCGGCGGCGGTGACGAGGTGCGCAGCGGCGCCCAGGAGCGCATCGCCGAGCGCGAGTCGGCCGCGGCCGAGCGCCGTGCCCAGCTCGAGTCGGAGCGCGACCAGCGTGTCGCCGCGCTGCGCGAGAGCGGCGCCGACCTCGACACCCGGGTCCAGGAGCTCAAGGGCAAGAAGGCCGTCGCCGACATGTCGCTGAGCGACGGCGTCGAGTCCGAGGTTGTGGCCAAGAAGGGCACCAACCTCAACGAGGACGTCGCCGCCGAGATCGCCGGCCGCACCGCGCAGCTCGAAGAGGAGCTGACGGTGATGTACTCGCAGCGCCTCCAGGACGCCGAGGACGAGGCCAACGCCGAGATCGCGCAACTGCGCGCCGAGACCGAGTCCAAGGCCGCCGAGGCCGAGTTCTCCGGTCGCGACGAGATGCAGAACCTGCGCGCCGAGATCGAGAAGCAGCGCGAGGAGCTGGAGGCGCTGCAGGTCCGCGACCTGCTCACCGACACCCAGTACCGCGACTACGCCGAGAAGTTCGGCAAGGTCTTCAAGGCGGGCATCGGCGCCGCCGCGGTGCGCGAGCTGCTCGGCCAGATCGACCTCGCCCAGGAGGCGCTGCGCCTCCGCGAGGAGAGCAAGTCGACCAGCGGCCAGCGCCGCCAGAAGGCGATCAAGCGCCTGCGTGTCGTCGAGGCCTTCCGCAAGTCGAGCACCTCGCCGACCTGGATGATCCTCGACGTGCTGCCGGTGGTCCCGCCGGAGCTGCGCCCCATGGTGCAGCTCGACGGTGGCCGCTTCGCCACGTCCGACCTCAACGACCTCTACCGCCGCGTCATCAACCGCAACAACCGCCTCAAGAGGCTGCTGGAGCTGGGCGCGCCGGAGATCATCGTGCGCAACGAGAAGCGCATGCTGCAGGAGGCCGTCGACGCGCTCATCGACAACGGCCGCCGCGGCCGCGCCATCACCGGCACCGGCAACCGCAAGCTGAAGTCGCTGAGCGACATGCTCAAGGGCAAGCAGGGCCGTTTCCGCCAGAACCTGCTCGGCAAGCGCGTCGACTACAGCGGCCGTTCGGTCATCGTCGTCGGCCCTGAGCTGCGCCTGCACGAGTGCGGCCTGCCCAAGAAGATGGCGCTGGAGCTGTTCAAGCCGTTCGTGATGCGCGAGCTGGTGTCGCAGGGCTTCACCCAGAACATCAAGAGCGCCAAGCGCATGGTGGAGAGGGTGCGTCCCGAGGTGTGGGACGTGCTCGACCAGGTGATCAAGGAGCACCCGGTTCTGCTCAACCGCGCTCCCACCCTGCACCGTCTCGGCATCCAGGCGTTCATGCCGGTGCTGGTCGAGGGCCAGGCGATCCAGATCCACCCGCTGGTCTGCGCCGCCTTCAACGCCGACTTCGACGGCGACCAGATGGCCGTGCACGTGCCGCTGTTCAGCGGTGCGGTCGCCGAGGCCAAGAACCTGATGATGTCGAGCAACAACATCCTGAGCGCGGCCAACGGCTTCCCCGTGGTGTCGCCGACCCAGGACATCGTGCTCGGCTCCTACTACCTGACCCAGGAGTGGAAGACGCCGCCGGCCAACGCCGACGAGGCGCGCAAGCTGCACAGCTTCGCGTCGAGCGAGGAGGCGGTGCTCGCCTTCGAGCACGGCGTCATCGACCTGCACGAGTTCGTGCGGGTGCGCCTGCCGCGGCGCACGCTGGTGACCACCCAGCACGGTGAGCAGATCCCCGAGGGCAACGAGCTGATCGTGACCACGCCGGGGCGCCTCATCTTCAACGAGGTGCTGCCGCTCGGCGAGACGCCGACCGAGAACCCCTACCCGGCGATGACCTTCCGCAACGAGATGCTCGACCTCAAGAAGCTGCGCGCCCTGATCAAGGAGTGCTACGAGCTGCACGGCAGCGAGCGCACCGCGCAGATCGCCAACGACATCAAGCGTCTCGGCTTCCACTACGCCACCAAGGCCGGCGTGACCATCTCCGCGATGGACATCAAGACCCCGGCCGCCAAGGCGGGCATCATCGGCGGCGCCGAGAAGGCCGTCGAGGAGGTCGACCTGCAGTTCCGCCGCGGCCTGATCACCGACGACGAGCGCTACCTCAAGACCGTCGAGATCTGGACCAAGGCCACCGACGACGTCACCACCGCGACCATGTCGTCCTTCGACAGGTTCCACTCGGTGCTGATGATGTCGCAGTCGGGAGCCCGCGGCTCGACCCAGCAGATCCGCCAGCTGGCCGGCATGCGCGGCCTGATGGCCGACCCCACCGGCCGGATCATCGACCTGCCCATCAAGGCCAACTTCTCCGAGGGCCTCACCGTCCTCGAGTACTTCATCTCCACGCACGGCGCCCGCAAGGGCCTGGCCGACACCGCGCTGCGCACCGCCGACTCCGGGTACCTGACCCGCCGCCTGGTGGACGTGGCCCAGGACGTCATCGTGCGCATCGACGACTGCGAGACCACCGCCGGCATCTGGATCGACCTGGAGGACGGCGAGGTCGGTGACCGCGTCATCGACCGCTACGCCGGCCGTGTGGCGACCCAGGAGATCGTCGTCGGCGAGGAGACGCTGGTCCCCGGCGGTGAGGAGATCAGCGACGCCATGGCCCGGCGCATCTACGCCGAGCGCGGCACGCTGCAGCGGGTCAGGGTGCGCAGCATCATGACCTGCAAGGCCCGCGAGGGCGTGTGCCGTGCCTGCTACGGCCGCAACCTGGCCACCGGCCGCATGGTCGAGATCGGCGAGGCGGTCGGCGTCATCGCGGCGCAGTCGATCGGCGAGCCGGGCACCCAGCTCACCATGCGCACTTTCCACACCGGCGGTGTGGCCACGGGTGGTGCGGACATCACCCAGGGTCTGCCCCGCGTCGAGGAGCTGTTCGAGGCCCGCGTCCCCAAGGGCAAGGCGCTGATCAGCGAGATCGACGGCACCGTGGAGATCGTCCGGCCCGACGGCTCGGGCACCCGCGTCGTCGACAGGACGCTCAAGGTCAGGGTGGTCTCGCGCGACATCTTCGACACCACCTACGCCATCGGCCCCAAGCAGGTGGTTGTGGTCGAGGATGGCAGCAACGTGGGCGAGGGCTCGCCGCTGATCCAGGGCCAGGACGAGAACGGCAACGACATCGTCTTCCGCGCCAAGTACGCGGGCGTGGTCAAGGTGGGCAAGAAGGAGGTGCTGGTGCGGACCTCGGAGGAGGACACGCGCGAGTACCCCATCCCCGCCTCCTCGCAGCTCACCGTGCACGAGGGCGACCACGTGCAGGCGGGCGACCGCGTCACCGAGGGCTCGATCAGCCCGCAGGAGCTGCTCCTGGTGCGCGGCCGCGACGACGTGCAGAACTACCTGGTCCGAGAGGTGCAGCGCGTCTACCGCTCCCAGGGCGTGGACATCAACGACAAGCACATCGAGGTGATCGTCCGGCAGATGATGCGCAAGGTGCGCATCGACAACGCCGGCGACTCCGACCTGCTCCCCGGCGAGATCGTCTCGCAGTTCGAGTGGGAGGAGGCCAATGCCAAGGCGCTCAGCGAGGGCGGCGAGCCCGCCATCGCTCAGACGGTGCTGCTCGGCCTGATCAAGGCCGCGCTCAACACCGCGTCGTGGCTGTCGGCCGCGTCCTTCCAGGAGACCACGCGAGTGCTCACCGAGGCGGCCATCTCCGGCAAGATCGACCGTCTGCGCGGTCTCAAGGAGAACGTCATCATCGGCAAGCTGATCCCCGCCGGCACCGGTCTGGACTACTACCAGAAGCTGCGCGAGGAGGCGGCTCGCCTCTACGAGTACGACGACCTGGCGGTCGAGCCGGAAGGCGCGCCGGCAGGCTCCTACTGAGCGACGAAGGGCCCCGCGAGAGCGGGGCCCTTTTGCGTTCCCTGGGTGTCGAGGCGGTGGTCTTCGACTTCGGCGAGACGCTGGTCGACGAGACGCGCACCTGGGAGTCGTGGGCCGACTGGCTGGGGATCCCGCGGCTGACCCTGCTCGGCATGATCGGCTGGGGCGCGGCCACCGACGTGCAGCCGGGCGACGTGGTCAGGCTGCTGCGGCCCGGCATCGACATCCGTGAGGAGCACCGCAGGCGCGCCGTGGCCGGCATCGTCTCCGGCTTCGTCGTCGCCGACCTCTATCCCGATGCGCTTCCGGCCATGCAGGGCCTGGTCGAGGCGGGCATCCGCGCCGGCGTCGCGGGCAACCAGCCCGCGGGCACCGAGGACTTCCTGCGCGCCCTGCCGGTGTCGCTCGACCTCTGCGTCACCTCGGGAACCTGGGGCGTCAGCAAGCCCGATCCGCGTTTCTTCGCATTGATCGCCGAATCACTGGCCCTGCCGCCGCAGCGCATCGCCTACGCCGGCGACCGGCTCGACAACGACGTGCTCCCCGCGCTGGAGGCGGGCATGGTCGCGGTGCACGTCCGCCGCGGGCCCTGGGGCCACGCGCACGCATTGCGTCCCGAGATGGACCGCGCCTCGCTGCGGGTCGACTCGCTGCTCGACCTGCTTCAGTAGGCGCGGCGCAGCGCCGCTTCGGCGGCGAGCATGCCGGAGATGCCATGCACACCGCCGCCCGGTGGCGTTGACGACGAGCAGAGGTACAGCGAGCGGTCGGGCGTGGTGTAGGGGAGCAGGCGCACCGCGGGGCGGGTGAAGAGCTGGCGGATGTCCTGCACGCCGCCGTTGATGTCGCCGCCGACGTAGTTGGGGTCGTACGCCTCCAGGGCGGCGGGCCCCATGACGTGGCGGGCGAGGATGCGGTCGCGGAAACCGGGCGCGAAGCGTTCGATCTGCGCCTCGATGCGCGCGGTCATGTCGACGCCCGACCCGTTGGGGACGTGGCAGTAGCCCCACACCGCGTGCTTCCCCGGCGGTGTGCGCGCGGGGTCGGCGAAGCTCGGCTGGGTGAGCAGCACGAACGGCCGCTGCGGGTGCTCGCCGCGGCCCACCGCGGCCTCGGAGGCGATCACCTCCTCGGCGCCGCCGCAGACGTGCACCGTGCCGGCCTGGTTGCAGCGCGGGTCGCGCCAGGGAATGGGGCCGTCGAGTGCCCAGTCGACCTTGAAGGCGCCGGCGCCGTAGCGGTAGCGCCCCAGCTGCCTGCGGTAGACGCCGGTGATGCGGCTGCCGGCGACGCTCAGCACCTGGCGCGGGGTGAGGTCGAGCAGGACGGCGCGCGCGTCCATCTCGTCGAGGCTGGTGACCTCGTGGTCGCAGATCACCTCGCCGCCCAGCGCGCGCAGCTCGGCGACCATGGCGCCGGCGATGCCCTGCGCGCCACCGCGCGCGAACGGCCAGCCGACGGCGTGGCCGAGCATGCCCAGCACCAGCGCGAACGACGCGGTGATCGGCCGGTGCAGCGGCATCATCGAGTGGGCGCCGAGGCCGAGCACCAGCGCGCGCGGCGCGTCGTCGTGGAAGCGGCCGCCGGCGAGGCCGCGGGCGGAGCGCAGCGCGTTGAGGCCGAAGCGCGCGTCGGCGACGGGGTGGTGGGGGAGGCGCAGTGGACCGACCAGGTCGTCCACCAGGGCCTGCGCGTTGGCGACCAGCGGCTCCATCAGCCTCCGATAGGCGGCGGCGTCGTGGTCGTCGAACTGCGTGGCGGTGTCGTCGACCGAGCGGTGGAGCAGCACCGCGTCGCGGTCGTCGAAAGGATGGGCCAGCGGGGTCGCGGGGTGGGCGAAGCTGAGGCCGTGGCTCGCGAATCCGCCGTGCCGGCGGAAGAACGGCGAGACCAGCAGCAGCGCCTGCACCGTGGAGCACACGTCGTGGGTGAAGCCGGGGAGGGTCAGCTCCGCGGAGCGCACGCCGCCGCCGGGAGTGGAGTTGCGCTCGTAGACGACCACGTCGCGGCCTGCGCGCGCCAGCGTGATCGCCGCGGCCAGCCCGTTTGGGCCGGATCCGACCACAACGGCGTCGCGCGCGGACATCAGGGTCGCGGTGACCTCCGGAAGCGCCGCAGCCGCAGCGCGTTGACGACCACGGTGACCGAGCTCAGCGCCATCGCCAGCGCGGCCAGGGCGGGAGGGATGACGTCGACGATCGCCAGCGGGACCAGCACCAGGTTGTAGCCGAACGCCCAGGCCAGGTTCTGGCGGATCACCCGTAGCGTGGCACGGCTGAGCGCGATGGCGTCGGCCACCGCGGCGACGTCGCCGTGGACCAGGGTGATGTCGGCGGCGGCCATGGCGGCGCCGGTGCCACCGCCGAGGGCGATGCCCACGTCGGCGGTGGCCAGCGCGGGCGCGTCGTTGACGCCGTCGCCGACCATGGCGACCGCGCCGTCTCGCTCGCGCAGGCGGACGACCAGCTCCGCCTTGGCGGTGGGGGAGAGCTGGGCGTGCACCTCCTCGATGCCCACGGCGGCGGCCACCGCGGCGGCGGTGGCGTTGCGGTCACCGGTGGCCAGAACGGGGCGCAGGCCGAGACGCTCGAGCTGTCGCACCGCGTCACGCGCGCCGGGGCGCAGCGGGTCGGCGACGGAGAGGAGCAGCGCGGGCACGCCGTCGACGGCGACGACCACCTGGGTGTGCCGGGGGTCGTCCGCGACATCGACGCCGAGCCAGCGCGGCGAGCCGACCGCCACTTCGCGTCCCTCGACCACGCCGCGCACGCCGCCGCCAGGGTCGCTGCGCACCGCGTGTGCCGGCGGGAACGGGCCGGACGCCGCTTCGACCACGGCGCGGGCGAGGGGATGCTCCGACGCGGTCTCCACAGCGGCGGCCAGGCGCAGCGCCGCCGCGGGGTCGGCGCCGTCGAGCGGCTGCACGTCCACCACCACCGGACGGCCCACGGTGAGCGTTCCAGTTTTGTCGAGCACGATGGTGCGCAGGGCGTGGATGCGCTCCAGCGCCTCCCCGCCGCGCACCAGCAGACCCAGCTCGGCGCCGCGTCCGCCGGCCACCATCACCGCGGCGGGCGTGGCCAGCCCGAGCGCGCACGGGCAGGCCACCACGAGCACGGCGACCGCGGGGATCATGGCGGCGACGAAGCCGTGCCCGGTCAGCATCCAGCCGGCGAAGGTGAGCAGCGCCACCACCAGGATGGCGGGGACGAACACCGCAGACACCCGGTCGGCGAGCCGCTCGGCGGGCGCCTTCTCGGTCTGGGCGCGCTCGACCAGGCGGACGATCCCGGCCAGCACCGTCGCCTCCCCGGTGCGGGTCAGCCGCACGGTGAGCGCGCCGCTGCCGTTGACCGTGCCGCCGGTCACCTCGTCGTCCTCGCCCTTCTCGAGCGGCAGCGGCTCGCCGGTGACCATCGCCTCGTCAACCCCGCTGCGTCCGGCGACCACCACCCCGTCGGCGGGCAGCCGCTCGCCGGGGCGCACCAGCACCACGTCGCCCGCCCGCAGCTCCTCGGCGGCGACGTCCCACGGCTCGTCCGCAATGGCGTCCCGGGGCGCCCCCGCCCGCCGCAGCAGGTGGGCGACGCTCGGCTGCAGCCCGGCCAGCGCCTCGATCGCCTCCCCGGCCCGCCCCCGCGCGCTCAGCTCCAGGTACTTGCCCACCGCGATCAGGGTGACGACCAGCACGCTGACGTCGAAGAAGGTCATCCGCCCCGGAAGCACCGCCACCGCCACCGCCGAGTAGGCGAAGGCGACGGTCGAGCCCAGCGACACCAGGGTGTCCATGGTGGCGCTGCCGTGCCGGGCGGCCCGCAGCGCGCCGCGGTGGAAGATGGCGCCCACCCATGCGAAGACGGGCAGGGCGAGGGCGAGCTGGGCAACGCCCGACCAGCGCGCGTCCGGCGCGCCGTAGGCGAGGCCGAGCACCGCGGCGCTGAGCATGGCGGCGACGCCGAGCTGGACGCGGCGGCGGTGCAGCTCGGCGAGGCGGCGGGCGCGGCGCTCGGCCGCCTCCTGGGCGACGCTGCGCCCCGCCACGGGCAGCGCCGCCTCGTACCCCGCGGCGCGGACGGCGTCGAGCAGCGCTTCCGGCTCGACCGGCGTCTCCAGCGTGACGCCCGCCTTCTCAGTGGCCAGGTTCACGGTGGCTCCAGCCACCCCCGGCACCTCGCCCAGCGCCCGCTCCACCCGCCGTACGCAGGACGCACAGGTCATGCCGACCACGTCGAGATCGACCCGCAACCCGGCCGCTTTGGCCAAAGCATCCGTTCCCGTCGCCACTCCGCCTGCCGAGATTTCCTCGGAAAAAATTTCGGTTCCCGAGATCGCATCGAAAAATTCTTCAGTTCCCGTTGCCGCACCCAAGCCGCCGGCTTGATCCCCACCCGTTGCCGCACCCACGCCGCCGCTCACCCTTCCACCGGCATCGGGAGCGGCTCCGCCCTCTCCCGAAAATCCGTCAACGACGCGTTGTACCGCAGCGCCTCCAGCAGCTCCCGGATCTTCTCCTGCCCCCCGCCCGCCTGGATCGCCTCGGTGACGCACGTCTCCAGATGGTTCTGCAGCAGCACCCGGTTGACCTTCTCCAGCGACGCCTGCATCGCCGCCACCTGCTTCATCAGGTCCGGGCAGTACACCTCCTGCTCCACCATGCCGATCACCCCGTCGAGGTGGCCGCGCACGGTCTTGAGGCGGAGCAGCGCCTCACGCTTGTGCTCAGGGATCATCCCGCAAGCATACGCACCCCACCCGGGGAGGGGTCGCAAACGACCCGGCCACCTGGACGGTGCGGACGACCCAGGGTTCACCCCCTCTTAATGTCCTGCCCTGATCATGGGCATCGACCGATGAGTGCGCCCCACCCCGGCCTCACGGCCTCGACCGGCAACCCGCTCGCCGCCGGTGGAGCACCGGCCACCGCGCGCCACCGCCTGCCCTGGCGCGTCCGCTTCGAGCAGCCCGAGCGCCCGCCACGCCGCGCTGCCTGGCTGATCCTCGCCGCCGTCGCCGCCGTGCTGGTCGCCGCCCTGGCCCTCGCTGTCGACACCGGCGCCGTGCAGCGCCTCGACCTCCGCCTGCTCACCCAGCTCCACGCGCGCCTCGCCGGCTCCGGGGTCCTCCACGCCGCCGACGAGACCGCCGACTGGGTCTCGCAGTGGCTCGGCCCCGGCCCCCACCTTCTCCCGCTCACCCTGCTCGTCTCGGTCCTCGCCGTCCGCGCCGGCCGCCTCCGCCTGGCTCTCTTCGTCCCGCTCTGCTTCGCCCTCGGCCTGGCCGGGGAGTCGCTACTGAAGGATGCGGTCGGCCGCGCTCGCCCCAACCTCTACCCCGACATGGCGGTGGTCACCGGCCCGTCCTTTCCCAGCGGCCACGCGGTCGGCGCCATCTGCGCGGTGGCCGTGCCGCTGGTGGTCGCCGCCTGCCTGACCCACCGTCGTTCCCTTCGCTACACCCTGGTCGGGCTGGCCCTCGCCGCGGTGGCGGCCATCGACCTGGCTCGCCTGGTCCTCGCCGTGCACTGGCCGACCGACGTGATCGCCGGCAACCTCGTCGGCATCGCCGTCTGCGGCGCCCTGGCCGCGGCCCTGGGCATCCCGCTTCCACGAGCGGCCGCGGCCACCGCCGGAGAAACCCCAGCAGGCAGCGGCCCCCGCCACCTCGCCGCCTTCTGGGACCGCGTCGACCCCAGCCGTCCCGAGGCCGACCGCGGCGTCGAGGGCAACCGCCGCCTGACGTCGATCGCCGGCATGGCCCTGGTTCCCGTGCTCACCGGCGTCGCCCTGAGCGGCGTCCTCTTCGGCTGGTCACCCGCCCTGCATTTCTTCCTCGGCTTCGTCGCCATCCCGCTGACCGTCCTCAAGCTGGCCAGCACCGGGTACCGCTTCGTCGCCTACTACCTGCGCCGCGACCGCGCCTACCGCACCGCCGGTCCGCCCACCGCCATCCCGCGAGTGCTCGCGCCGCTGCTGGTTGTCTCCACCGTGGGCGCGCTGGTCACCGGCGTGGTCCTCTTCGTCCAGGGCACCAAGCACGGCGTCTTCTCCACGCTGCACACCGACAGCGCCGTCGTCTTCATCGTGCTGGTCGTCGTCCACCTCGCCATTCACGCCCGCACCGCGTGGGTCGCCTCCGCGGCCGACCTCAGCACCCCGGCCACCAACCCACACACCACGACGCGCTGGGCGATGGTCGTCGCCGCCGGCGTCGCCGGGCTGGTGCTCGCCGCGGGGCTCACCTTCGCCGTCCCCTGGCACGTCTAGGCAGGAGAGGCCGCTACAGTCGGACGGCAATGGAGAGCCGTCCCGCCGACACCGCCGCCCCGCCCAGCCTCCCCGCCGGAGCCTCCGCGGGGTCAGGACCCTGGACCGACCCCGGCGCCCACCCCGTCGCTCCCGGCGTGCACCGCATCCCGCTGCCCCTGCCGGGTGACGCGCTCAAGGCGGTCAACGTCTACGCCGTCGAGGATGGCGATCGCATCGCGCTGGTCGACGCCGGGTGGCACCGCGAGGACTCCTGGGAGGCGCTGCGCGACGGCCTGGGCCTGATCGGCGCTGAGCCCGGGGACATCGGCCGGGTGCTGGTCACCCACATCCACCACGACCACTACGGGCAGGCGCCGCGCATCCGCAAGGAGGCGGGCGCCACCATACTGCTCGGCGAGGGCGAGGAGCGCTCGCTGCGGATCATCACCCACCCCGAGGAGCGGAGGCTCGCCGACGAGGACCGGCTCACCCGGCTGCGCCAGTGGGGCGCCGCCGAGCTGGTCGGCCCGGTGGAGGAGGTGATGAGCCGCCACCCGGGCGAGGGCCTGGCCATCTGGGAGCTGCCCGACATCCTCGCCGCCGACCGCAGCGTCGTCGAGCTGGGCACCCGGGCCCTGGAGGTGGTTGCCACACCCGGCCACACCAGGGGACACATCAGCTTCCTCGACCGCGACGCGCGCCTCTTCTTCGCCGGCGACCACGTCCTGCCCCACATCACCCCCTCGCTCGGCGTCGAGCCCTTCGCCGGGGACGGGCTGTCGCTGGTCGAGTTCATCTCCTCGCTGGCCAAGGTGCGCCCCCTCGACGTGGACCGCGTCCTGCCCGCCCACGGCCCCGACTTCACCGGCCTCGCCGAGCGCGTCGACGCGTTGCTCGACCACCACGCCACCCGGCTGACCCACTGCATCGACTCCCTCCGCCGCGGCCGCACCACCGCCTACGAGGTCGCCCATGACCTCCCCTGGACCCGGCGCAACCGCCGCTACGAGGAGCTCGACCTCGGCAACCGCCTCCTCGCCCTGACCGAGACCGTCGCCCACCTCGAGCTCCTGGTCGTCCAGGGCACCGCCACCGCCGAGAACCGCACCGACCTCCGCCTCTACCGCCTTGCCCCGGTCTGAGCGCGCCTCCGCCCCCGGTCTGAGCGCGCCCCCGGCGCGCAACGGCGCGTCACTGCACACTCTCGTGTGCAGGCACGCGCCGAGGGTGGGGTGCGGCGCTCCAGCCGCAGGGGCGGGATCTGCCCGCCCCTCGCGCGCGGCGCTCAGCCGCGCAAAAAATTGACGCGACGCTCGGCGCGCCTGTAAGATCACCCGTCGCGCCTCAGGGCGGACGCTGCTTTCCGCACGCCCGCCACACCCTCCCGGGGGCCGTGGCGCAATGGCCAATCCAGCATCAGCACACCGGAGACCCGTGCCCACCATCCAGCAGCTGGTCCGCAAGGGCCGCAAGCAACTGGTCAAGAAGACCAAGGCCCCAGCGCTCAAGGGCTCGCCCCAGCGTCGCGGCGTCTGCGTGCGCGTCTACACCATGACGCCCAAGAAGCCCAACTCGGCGCTGCGCAAGGTGGCCCGCGTCCGCCTCACCAGCAAGGTCGAGGTGACCGCGTACATCCCGGGCATCGGGCACAACCTCCAGGAGCACAGCGTGGTGCTCATCCGCGGCGGCCGCGTCAAGGACCTCCCCGGCGTTCGGTATCACGTCATCCGGGGTATCCTCGACACCGCGGGCACCAAGAACCGCAAGCAGGGCCGTAGCAAGTACGGCGCCAAGCGCGAGAAGGCGGCTTCCCGATGAGCCCCCTCGCAACCACCCGGGCTGCACAAGCAGCCTGACCATCCTCCCGGCCCGACGCGCCTGACCCGCGTGACGGCCGCCGGGTCACTCGAAGGACAGAACACCCAACCCATGCCGCGCCGTCAGCGAATCACCAAGCGGACGATCCTCCCCGACCCGATCTACGGGTCGACGCAGGTGGCCAAGTTCGTCAACTGCATGATGCTCGGAGGCAAGAAGAGCATCGCAGAGCGGATCGTCTACGACTCCTTCGAGAAGATCCGTCGCAGCTCGCGCCGTGAGCCGCTCGACGTCTTCGAGACGGCGATGCGCAACGTCACGCCCGTCCTCGAGGTCAAGCCCAAGCGCGTCGGTGGCGCCACCTACCAGGTGCCCGTCGAGATCCGCCACGACCGTCGCTCCGCGCTGGCCCGCCGCTGGATCATCCGCTACGCCCGCGGCCGCAACGGCAAGAGCATGGCCGACAAGCTCGCCGCCGAGCTGATGGACGCCGCCAACGGCGTCGGCGCCTCGATCAAGCGCAAAGAAGACACGCACAAGATGGCCGAGTCGAACAAGGCCTTTTCCCACTTCAGGTACTGACATTGCCCCCCGCCACCGCGACCCGCGCGTTCCCGCTCGAGAAGACCCGCAACATCGGGATCATGGCCCACATCGACGCGGGCAAGACCACCACGACCGAGCGCGTCCTCTTCTACACCGGCCGCATCCACAAGATGGGTGAGGTGCACGAGGGCGCCGCGACGATGGACTGGATGGTCCAGGAGCAGGAGCGGGGCATCACCATCACCTCGGCGGCGACTGCCGCGGAGTGGCGCGGCCACCGTATCAACATCATCGACACGCCCGGGCATGTGGACTTCACTGTCGAGGTCGAGCGCAGCCTGCGCGTGCTCGACGGCGCCGTCGCCGTGTTCGACGCCGTGGCCGGTGTCGAGCCGCAGTCCGAGACGGTGTGGCGCCAGGCCGACCGCTACAACGTCCCGCGCATCTGCTTCATCAACAAGATGGACCGCATCGGCGCCAACTTCTACGCCGCGGTGCAGTCGATCAAGGACCGGCTGGGCGCCAACCCCATCCCGGTGCAGCTGCCCATCGGCAGCGAGGCCGAGTTCAAGGGCATCATCGACCTGATCAACATGGTGGCGATCATCTACACCGACGACCTGGGCACCGCCCTGGAGCGCTCGGAGATCCCCGCCGGCATGCAGGCCGAGGTGGACAAGCACCGCCACGACCTCCTCGAAGCCGTCGCCGAGTCCGACGACGAGCTCATGGTCAAGTACCTCGACGGCGAGGACCTGACCCGCGACGAGATCCTGCGCGGCCTGCGCGCCGGCACGGTGAGCACCCGCATCGTCCCCGTGCTCTGCGGCAGCGCGCTGAAGAACAAGGGCGTGCAGCCGATGCTCGACGCCATCGTCGACTTCCTGCCCTCGCCGCTCGACAAGCCCGCCGTCGAGGGCACCGACCCCAAGAGCGGTGACGTCAAGGTGCGCAACGCCGACGACGAGGAGCCCTTCACCGCGCTCGCCTTCAAGATCATGACCGACCCGTTCGTCGGCACCCTCACCTTCTTCCGCGTCTACAGCGGCACGCTGCAGTCGGGCAGCTACGCGTACAACGCGACGCGCG